>Ga0307508_10001911_pt1 | contig 22869 bp, 18 predicted proteins | sample 9_EM_MG_FD_203089 | JGI IMG/M metagenome (GOLD analysis project Ga0307508, IMG submission 203089) | Populus trichocarpa ectomycorrhiza microbial communities from riparian zone in the Pacific Northwest, United States - 9_EM | ecosystem: Host-associated > Plants > Roots > Unclassified | place... | reverse complement strand
TGTCCTCGTTGCGGCGGGAGATCTCCAGGAGCTGGTTGCGGGTCAGCACCAGCTCCGAGACCATGGTCATCAGGTGTTCCAGCGTATCCACATTGACGCGGATCGACTGGTTGGCGACCTTGTCGCTCTCCTGAACCTGAACCTCGACTTCGGCCTTGTCCGCAGATTTGCTTCCAGCCGGTCTGATATCCTTCTTGGCGTCCTCGACGCTGGCCTGCGCGGGTTCTGGCGCGGCCTTCGCGGGGGTCGACTCAACCTCGGTTGCGGTCTCGCGGAAGGCGCGCTCCAGTTCGTCCAGCGACACTTCGCCAGGACGCAACGGTCGCTCCAACGTTTGCGCAACCAATTCTCCTTCGGTCGCCGCAGGCGCCGTGTGGGCAACAGGCGGCTCATCTGCCTCCGCGACCACTGGCTCACCCTCTAACGGCACCGGCTGCGGCTCCTCTGCTAATTCCGCCATGTCGAGTTCCACCATCGCCTCCAACTCCCCAATCAGGTCCTGGTCGTTGCCTTCGGGCTCCGCTTCGGTCGCCTCCAATCGGCCCAGAAGCTCCTTGATGCGATCGATCGTGGTCAGGATCAGCGTCACCGCCTGCCCGGTCACCGGCATGCCGTCGCGGAACTTGCCCATCAAGGTCTCCGCGGCATGCGCCAGGGCTTCCAGCCGCGGCAGCCCGAGAAAGCCGCACGTTCCCTTGATCGTGTGCACAAGCCGGAAAATGTTATCCAGGATCTTCGCGTTGTTCGGCTCCTGCTCGAACCGAACCAGCTGATTGTCGACGGTGTCCAGGCTCTCGCTGGTCTCCGTCAAGAACTCCCGCAACAGATCATCCATGAAAATTCAACCTTCCGAGAATCAGACGCTCAGCTAATCGTCGACTGGCATTCAACTTGACCGGCCGGAAGAACAGGATCAAATGTTGCAGTTCCTTTTTGACCGCCGACTGCATGTCCATCACGTGAGAGACAAGTTCTTCGATTTCAGGCCCGGCTTCAGCTGAACGGCCGATTTGTCGATATGCACGAGCGACGGCAGCTTCCTGAAATCTGATCACGTTTGCCACTGCGCCTATCCCTGTTCCGAGGAGCCGGCTTCAAGAGCTTGCTCCGCACAATATGAAGAGCGGAAGGCGCGACGTTAGGTTACGGCAGGACCGAAGCGGACTCGGACCGCGGTACCGCTGTCGAATCCTGCTCTCTTTCCGACACTATTTCAAAGCATTCAGCCAATCTGCGTTTCAGGCCGCGCGCACAGAATTGAGGAACTTGCCAACCTCGAGCTTGAGGCGATTGCTGTCTGATGACAGTGACTTCGCGGAGGACAGGACCTGCGAGGACGCCGATCCGGTCTCGCTCGAACCGCGCTGTACCTTCATGATGTGGGACGAGACCTGCTGCGTACCTTGCGCCGCCTGCTGGACGTTGCGGGAGATTTCCTGCGTCGCCGCACCCTGCTCTTCCACGGCCGCCGCGATCGTCGAGGAAATCTCCGACAATTTTTCGATCGTGCCCGAAATCTCCTTTATGGCGCCGACCGATTCCTGCGTCGCGGCCTGGATTCCGGTGATCTGCTGGCCGATCTCGCCGGTTGCCTTGGCGGTCTGCTCGGCGAGCGCCTTGACTTCGGAAGCCACCACCGCGAAGCCACGGCCGGCCTCGCCGGCGCGCGCCGCCTCGATGGTGGCGTTCAGCGCCAGCAGGTTGGTCTGGCCGGCGATGGTGTTGATCAACTCGACGACGTCGCCGATGCGGGCGGCGGCCTTGGAGAGTTCGCCGACGCGATCGTTGGTCCGGCGCGCCTGACCCACGGCGTCACCCGCCATCCGCGCCGATTCCTGGACCTGGCGGCTGATCTCGTTGACCGAGGACGACAGCTCTTCCGTGGCGGAGGCTACCGACTGCACGTTGGTGGAGGCTTCCTCCGACGCGGCGGCGACCATGGTAGTCAGTTCCTGCGCGCGCTCGGCCGTCGAGGTCAATGTAGAGGCGGATGCCTCGAGCTCGGTCGAGGCCGACGACACCGTCTCGACGATCTCGCCGACCGCGGCTTCGAAGCTGTCAGCGAGCTTGATCATATCCGCCTTGCGCTGCTGCGCGGCGATCTGGTCCTGCTTGATCTTGGCCTCGGCTTCGTCGCGGGCCTTCTCCTCGGCCTTGACCTTGAAGGTTTCGACCGCGGCCGCCATGTCACCGACTTCGTCGGCTCGGCCGAGGCCCGGCAACACGACCTGGAAATTGCCTTCCGCGAGTTCGCGCATTCCGGCGCACAGGCCAACCACCGGCTTCGAAATCGCTCGCCCGATCAGCCAGGCAAGCACGAGGCCGAGAGCCAGACTGCCAACCGCGATCATCATGATGAGACTCTCCGTCGATGTCATGGTTTCCGTGGTCTCGTGCTCGATCTTCGCTTCCTCCGCGATACCCGACTGCTTGATCGCTTCGGCATCGGCGGCGATCGACTGGGCACCCTTGGCCATCTCGCCATTGACCAGAGCCTCGGTTTCATGCGCGTCCTGTGCCGCCTTGTGATAGGCCTCGGCATACTTCTCGATGTTGGCGTTGACGCCGGCGAACTCCTTGCGCACGTCGTCGTTGACGATCCCCGCGCCGAACGCGGCCATTGCCATCTTCAGTGCGGCGAGCGCCTTTTCGGCGCCGGCTGCCGCGCTCTGGTCGTGCCGACCGAGCAGTTTGTTGACGTTGAGGCGGACCAACAACAACTGCTTCAACGCTTCGCCAGCCATCAGCATGGTGTTGGAATTGCCCGCCTTGGCGACCGCCGCGGCTTGCAACTGTTCGATTTCAGCGGTTGATTTCAGGCCCAGCGGGTCGAGAATCTCCTTGGTCTCCCTGTTCTGTTCCTGCTTCAGCGTCACCAGCCGGTCGAAATCCTTGCCGTATTTTTCGAATTGCTCGCCGAGCGCGGCCATCTTCTGGTGGCGCTCTGGATTCTTGATTTCATTGAGTCCCTGGCCGATTTTGGCGGTCACGGCCGCCCGTTGCTTTTGCGCCGGCTCGATCAGCGCTTCGTCGCCGGATAGTGCGATCTCTCTGACGTACCGCCGAAACGCCACGAATTCACGGTCGACGTCGCGGACGATGCCAACCACCGTCACGCGCTGCTTGAAGGTCTCGAAACCCTCGTAGACTTGGCCAAAACCACGGTAGGACATCAGGGCCAGGGTTGCGGTCAGCGCCAGCACGACGGCGAACCCGATCATGATCTTGGTGTTGATCTTTCGGTTGGTGAAGACTCCAAACACGCCGGAGGATGCCGCGGACGATGAAGGCTTGCTCATGTTGGTATTCCATTCAAAAATGACGTTGGAAATCGGGAGCGTCGTTCAGGACGCGTCGATCAGAAAGCGACGGTTGCGCCGCTGAATCGGGCGGGCATTCTTTGGAAACAGCGAAGCGAATTTCTGGATCTGCTCGACGGACGCTTCGATCGGTTCCTTATGGACCAGTCCAGGTCAGGCCCTCCGAACAAGGCGGCGTCGTCAACGAGCCCATGTAGCGGAAGTAGCCGCCGTTCTTCGGCAGGATCGCCGCGATATCGACGATGCCGCCAAGCCGCGCTTCCGGGCCTTCCTTGTCGGGCATCTGGTCGAAGAACGCCTTCAGGACCGCGTTCGCAGCGCCGGGCCGAATGAATACACCGGTCACCGCGAGCGCACCCGTGCTCGCCTTGTGGACGAAGTGGCACTCGAGATCAAAGCCCTTTCCCGCCAGGAGATGCTCGCTCGGATGATGCAGATGGAACTGCAGGAGTTCGTAGCGCGTGTCGCCGATGACGCAGGCGCTGCCGGGATCAGCGTTGACCTGGATGGTGTGGCCGTTGTTTAGAATGCGGAGCGGCAACGGCTTGTAGTCGTACTCGACCGAACCGACGTCGCCCTTGATGCCTTTGCTCAGATCGATCGGCGTCTGCTCCAGGCCGAGCTGGCAGACCTTGAAATCGGCCTGCAGTTCTCCCCATTTCTCGGGACTGCCTTCGCCTTCATAGCTCCAATGAGCCGCTGCGGAGCCACCATGCGATGGTGCCTCCGATGCAATCGCTACCCCGGCCTTGACGCAGCAAGCGCACGTCAGCACACCGCGCAACAACATTCGACGATCGATCGGCATTTTCAGGCTCCGGAATTTGGCGCTTCTCAAAGGTGGGGTGAACGGCGTCGAATTAACTGGCATCGTGTGGTGCGCCAAGGGAAGGATGCGGTACCGGTTCCAAATTAGGGTTAACGCTTCGGGCCGTAGGAATACGGTGAGTCGAAAGTAACTTCTGGAAACTGCACTGACTTTGCGTTGACGGTTGGAATCTTCCTGCAGCGACGGGATCGGTCAGTCCGGCGACGCCGAATCGTCCAACGAGGACGCCAAGCGCGCCACCGATTACGATGGCTGCCACCGTCAGAACCGGCGGTATCCGCGGGACGTCGATTGATGAACGCGTCGCGGACCACGGGAAGCGTCGCCTGGCCTGCTCACCAAGTGTCCGGCTGACCTGGTCGAAGCGCTCCTGATACTGCTTGAGACGGTTTTTCGATCACCTCGCGGACCGCCAACCGGTTCGGGTCGCGGAGATCGAGCGCGCCGCAGAACTCCGCGCAATTAAGCGCAGGTACATTTTGGCCGAAACCGCGCGGCGCTTTTCGGACCAAACAGGATCGGGCGGAAGATATTTGCTCTTGAGGGAAGAATGGACCTCGATTCGCATAAGCCGAAGCATGTAGCGCCGCAATTGTCCCCGCTCGGCGCTCCTTGTGTCTTAAGAAGTGCGACAGCCCGTGATCTCTTTCGCGGACAGATCTCGGCGAGTCATGAGGCGCGAAACGCGAACGCGATAACCCATCTTCGCCATGGCGCGTTTTGGATTCCCGGGAGAGCAAACCAGACCCAAGCCAGGATCTGCAGGACGACATTGAATGCAAAGGCCATCTGATAGGCGAATTCGGGATCATGCCCCGATTCGGGCGTCCAGTGCTGAAGCACCACGCCGGTCGCGTATTGCAAGCACAAAGGCTCCGCCGATGTGAAAGACGCTCAGCGCCCCGTTAGCCCGGCCGGCAAGTTCTCTCGGCACATATTCAGACAACACCTCAAAACTGAGCACGGTTGCAGCGCCAACAGCCGCCACAAGCGCCATCGGATGTATAAGGGCACCCGCGCCGGTCATGATGCTGCCAAGGAGACTGGGCTCGATCTCTTGAGCCGCTTGTAACAAGGCGATTCCGTCCATCGCCGGCATCATTAGATCGGCGAGCAGGAGGTCGCTCTCAGCACCGCGCAAGTACTCAACCGCAGCTTCCCCATCCGTGAAACCCACGGGCTCGTAGCCATGGTTGGGCAGGGTTCGGCAGAGAACTTGCACCTGAGGTGCTTCGTCGTCGACCGCAAGAATCCGCGGCTTGGTCGCTGTCATCGCTCGTCTTTCGCCCAGCATTTTGACACCGGCGTCTCGCGCAAGCGCCGCCGCATTGCGCTCGCGCTTCTCGCGGGCCACCTCCTTCTATGCCTTGCACAGCAGCAATATTCATTACTTGGGGACTACTGATTGCGATCCCGCCGGCGCTTCTATTCTGGCGACGGGTACAACGATCACCACAGTTCGGTGCTTCGGCCGCGCCGCCTAAACGACGAATTCAGCCAATTAGCTGGCGGGCCAAAATCAGGCGACGCAATTTAGCATGATTTTCCGCATTTCGCTCTATCTGCGAGAGCAAAGGTAAAGCGGCCAAGTGAGCTCGTAGGACAATCATTCGTCGTCGCGACCTAACAATTTACCGGTCTTCCGATTGATGAAATGCAGTCTGGTGCAAGCCTGGCAAATCACGGCCTCGTACTGATGGACCGGCCCCTCTTCACGATTTTCCAGCCAATGCTGCACGTTGAGCGAGGTATCCGGACACCTAAAAATCAGGTTCATTCGTCCTCGCTGAATTGCACCGAGTGGCTGGGATCGATTGACTGGGAGGAGCTATTGTACGCGGATTTCAGCAACTTGGCTGGGCGCTTCTGGCCGGAGCGTGCAATCTTCAGCGATTTTCCGCATGACCACGGACACTCTGCCAGACTATCCCGGCTCAGAGGCAGTTTCCGGCACGTATTTCACTGCTGGAGAGGGCCGCCGACTATTCCTTCGCTCGCCCGGTCAAGGAGCGTCTCGAGGCCGCCATCCACTTCGCATTCGCGAAGCGGAACGGAGGAGAGGATAACAGCGTGCGAGTCCGCGCAGAGGTCCGCAGCCGCGCTGGGGTGCGCTCGTTTGAGCTAGTTGAGCAGACTCACTGACAGCAATCGTCATAGGTTCTTTTGGCCAATCCTGCCAAAATCAGCATGCAGCCAAGGATATCTGCCGGGAGCGTAGGAATGGTTAGCTCCTCGGGCATATCTACGTTCAGCCGAGGCGTGATAAAGGCGACGAGCCCGGCGAACATCAGAATCGCTCCGATCCAATTCTTCATGTCACGCTATCCCAAGTGCTCTTTCTCGAGGCCCTCGACGAGGTAGATTTGCCGCACGTTCGCCCCGCGATCTTCGATCGGCATAAGCAAGCGTTCCAACCCTTCACTATCGGGGCGCCGCCGCAGCGGCCACCTTTAGCCAAGGTACACCGGGCACTCCCGACCTGGCAGTGGTAGTAACTATGCCGTTCGGCCGGTAGAGACCGCGGCGATCCGGAAAAGGCTTGAACGCCTCGCTCAACCCCACCACGGTCTCCGCCGCACCAAGCACCAAAAAGCCGTCGGGCTCAGTCGCCTTGGCCAACCGGTTAAACACATTGATTTTGGTGTCCTGATCGAAGTAGATCAGCACATTCCGGCAGAAGATGACATCGAAGGCGCCGAGTTGCGAAAAGTCGTGCAACAGGTTGAGCTGGCGATGCTGGACCATCGCGCGCAAATCGGCATTGATCTGCCAGAGTTCACCCATCTGTTTGAAATATTTGACGAGCATCTGGATCGGCAGGCCACGCTGGACTTCGAACTGGCTATAGATTCCGGCCTTCGATTTCTCCAGTACCTCCTTGGAGAGATCGGTCGCGAGGATCTCGACGCGCCAGCCATTCAGCGCCGAGGCTGTTTCCTTCAGGCACATCGCCAGCGAATAAGGTTCCTGGCCGGTCGAGCCGGCGGCGCACCAGATCCGAATACTTTTGCGGTTTGCAAGCCCCTTCAGCAGTTCGGGCAAGATCGCATCGCGAAAATGATCGAACGGCGTCTTGTCGCGGAAAAAGAATGTCTCGTTTGTGGTCATGGCCTCGACGACCTGCGTCCCGAGGCTGCCGGAGCTAGTTCGGAGCTTCTGCACAAGGTCGCTTATGCCGGGCAAGCCAGCGTTGCGCGCCAACGGGAGCAATCGGCTCTCAAGCAGATACTGCTTGTCGGAAGATAAATCGAGGCCGGAATTGTCTTTGAGGAACTTGCACAGGAACTCGTATTCGTGCTGATTCACGGAAGGCCTCTTGTAGACGAATGAACTTTGTCAGTCGATTCCGACCGCGAGTTGATCGATCAACCCGACTTGCTCGAATTTCGCAGCAACGATGTCCTTGTCGAACGGCTTCATGATGTATTCGTTGGTGCCGGCTCGCAGCGCGCGCGAGATATGGTTCATCGGTCGTGCAGAACACCACCATCGGCTGGTCGCCGCCGGGCAGCCGGCGCAGATTGCCGAGGAATTCGTAGCCGTCCATGACGGGCATATTCCAGTCGAGCAGCACCGCATCAGGCAGGCCGTGCCTACAGGCCTGCAGCGCCTTCGCGCCGTCTTCGGCTTCGACAACCTGGAAATCCAGCCCTTCCAGGATGCGCCGTGCGATCTTCCGCACCACACTCGAATCATCAACGACCAGACATGTCTTCATTGGGCTGCTCTGTTCGTGGAGAACGGAAATGCACGTTGTGGAAAAGGTTCTGGACGCGGCACGTCACTGTCGCTCAAGGGTCTCCCCGGCAATCCACTAACGGCTTGGGATTCACCATCCCGTTAAGTTTAACGTCCGTGCGAATACGGAGAAGCTGGAAGGCAGCCTAAAGAGGGACAGCTCGCATTCATCGCGAGCCCGAAGACAGGCGATCGAACCTGCCGAACGCGGTCGATCGGGAGCTAGTAGCGTTGCTGAAGTCCGCGACATTGGAAAAGGAGCCAGGCGCCAGATCATAAGGCCGATGCTTTATCCCAAGCGATCTGAATCAACTCTTCGATCAAGGCTATCTTCGTATCGCAAACTCGTTTCGTTTCGCAATCCGGCGCAGTAACGCTGAGGTTGCGCGCGCGCCGTGTCGCAACATCGACAAGCAGATGGCTCTGCAGATCTCCATCTTCGCCGCAAAAAGCGGGCTCCCCAGGTCGGAAATCACTTGGGAACTATCGGATCCTGCTTCACGCGACGAGCGCGTCGAATGAGCACTCTCAACGATCGGGCTCCCTCTAAGCCTAACCACGTTCGACATTGGCCGCTCCTCTGAATGTAACAGCCCCCAAGATGACTTTAGCGCAGAACGCCGCTCGAACGGCTTGTAGCCTCAGCCGCTCGCAATCGCCCTCGCCTCGTCTGCCGCGCGCTGCATGCTCGAGGACATCTCAGCGGTGACGGTGCTCTGTTCTTTTACCGCCACCGCGGTCGTCGTCACATACCCGCTTACGTCCTGAATAGCCTTCTTTATGGTTTCCAATGCCGTCACGACGTCACCTGAGATACCGTTCAGGCCGGATATCTCGAGTCCAAGCTTGTCGGTGGGCTGCTTGGCCTGGTTGGCGAGATTCTTCACCTCGGCGGCAACCACTGCAAAGCCACGACCCGCCTCTCCAGCCCGCGCCGACTCAATTGTAGCGTTCAGTGCCAAGAGGTTAATTTGCCCAGTGATGTCGCCGATCATCTCGACAATGCCGCTCATTGCCTGAGCCGCGTCGCTCAGCCGCTTTGCTTGCGAATCGGCCGACGCGACACGCTCGACCGCCCCAAGCGCCGTCTCCCTCGATTTAACCATCGCTTCCGAGATTTCGCGCACGGACGCGTTCAGTTCCTCCGCGTCCGCAGCAACCGTCTCCATCATGCTGCGAACCCGCTCGTTGCCCATCCGAACGAGCACCTGCTTGCTGATGTCGCTGGCATACTTGACTACCTTGAAGGGCCTCTCGTTGAGGTCGAGAATTGGATTATACGAGGCCTGGATCCACACTTTCTTTCCGCCCTTGCCGATCCGCTTGAATTCGCCGGCCTGGAATTGACCGCGGTTTAACGCAGCCCAGAACTCCCGATAAGCTGCGCCGTCGCGTTCAGACGGATCTACGAACAAGCTGTGATGGCTGGACACCGAAGCGGCAAACAGCACGGGTCACGCTCCTCACTCGGTCGCCAAGTTTCCGATCGCAACGAGATATCTCAGTCTTGCGATCCGATAAGATTATCAAGCCAAGCCTAACGATCCGTTAGGGACGACCTGTCCTGTTCGTTCAAATTCTACCCTCAGGTACCGATCGCTGATCCGGACAAATACGGGTGATCGCATCGTCGTCAGTTCGTATTTCTGCTTCATTGCGCCGCTCGCGCAACACATCGTTGCGGCTCTCGAACGCGCCGTCCGCAAGCACTGGAAAGCAGATCCGAGCAGCCTGACGAAAGCCTCGCCGGCTAAAACTCATCTCGCACCCTTCAGGGTTGCACGATGTCGAGCAAGTTGTCGTCGTACCATGTTCACACTTGATGCACGCGGTAACGCACTGGTCACGAACCCGAGGATTGTAGGACGGATATTGGTGTCGCTAATTGCATCGATGACGCGGTCCAGAGCCTCGATATGTATTGAAAGTTCTGGGTCTTCAGGGAATCGAGTGGGTGATTTTGGGGGATCATAGCCGCGGAAGCATGCAGGTGAGAACCTTGAGGCGGAGATATTCTTCGTCGCGTAGTCCGTATGCCCGCCTCTGGAGAACGCGGATTTTGTTGTTCAAGCCTTCGACGAATCCGAGCGAGACCTTGTTCTCAGGTTTGCAGTACGCGGCGATGCCATCCCAGTGGCGATCGATCAGGTCGGCGAAGCGCTCGTAAGGTTCGAGGCGCTGCCATTTGAGGCTGGCTCGCCAATTGTCGAAGAAGCGCCGCGCCCAGGCCTCGCGCTCGTAGTCCCAAAGCTGGCCGAAGGCCTCCTTGAGCACATAGGCGGTGTTGAGGCGCCGGTTGGCGGCGAGCAGAATCTCGAGTGAGCGCTTGCCCTCCAGGGTGAGGTTTTCATTGCGCGATAGCAGATTGTATTTCTGACCCTTGATGAAGCGCCGGTCTCTGCCGCTGAGGCGGGCGTATTCGGTCTTGCGCACCTTGTCGAGCGCCTCGCCGAGATGACGCATGATGTGGAACTTGTCGAACAGGATCGCCGCTTGCGGCGCTTTGTCTTTCGTGGCGTTGCGGAAGGGCTTCCATATATCCATCACGGCGAGCTGGATTTTGCGGCTCTTTTTCAGCCCCAACCAGTCGTAGAACGCCGCCATGCTGGCCTCGGAGCGATCCGCGCCGCCGAACCAGATCGGCCGCTTGCGAACCAGGTCGCTGACCACGATGCGATAGCTGTGGCCCTTGCGGACCGAGATCTCGTCGATGCCGATGGCTCGGGGCCCTGGCGTACCGGCACGCTTGAGCTGGGCCCGCATGTATTGCTTTTCGAGTGTCTTGACCGTGTCCCAGTCGAGCTTGAGCTCCTCGGCGACATCGCGGATCGATGCCTGCCGGCAGCGGCGGCCGACATAGAACGCAAAGCGTTTGGTGAAGTGCGCATTGTCCGCCAGAAACTCCAGCCGCTCGCGCTTCACGGTGCCACAACTGCGACACGCGACGCGCCGCACTTCGAGTTCAAGAACAATCCGAAATCCTGCACTCGACAGGTCGCGAACTTGCCGTAGCCGCCGATCGTACCAGCCGATCCGAACCAGCCCGCAACAGCCGCAAACCGTTTTTTTGAGCGCCGTTCGACGCGCACGATCCGCAAATCGGGATCACCGAACACACCACGCACAGTGGCCCTCGCACAAAAGCCTGCGAACGAATAACCATCCGACAGACTCCGCAATCGCTTCCCTGATTTGACCGTCTCTTAGCATGCCAAAATCGAGCCTACCAAAAAGCCAAGAAAGTCCCTATCCACAACCGCTTCCGTGGCTATGGTCCCTCAAAATCACCCACTCGATTCCCTGAAGACCCAAAGTTCTTTTATCGAGCGAGCCAATTGGGCATTCGAGAACAAAATGTTAGCGACAGCGATTGTCGCGGTGGTCTCAGGGGCCCGGATCCTCGACTTTCTTCTGCTTACACAATTGAATTACGTTGCTCATCCAGCTCTCGGTTGGACGCTATCAAATGCCTCCAAAGGACGAAGCCCGGCTCGAAGAAGAGCCGGGCTTCGTTGTCACGCGGCCCTTACCGAATTGAGGAACTTGCCGACTTCGAGCTTGAGGCGGTTGCTGTCGCCGGACAGCGACTGCGCCGCTGAGAGAACCTGCGACGAGGCCGCCCCGGTCTCGCTGGCACCGCGCTGCACGTCGGTGATGTTGGATGAGACCTGCTGCGTGCCTTGGGCGGCCTGCTGCACGTTGCGGGAAATCTCCTGCGTCGCCGCGCCCTGCTCTTCCACGGCCGCGGCGATGGTCGACGAGATCTCGGATAGCTTTTCGATGGTGCCGCTGATTTCCTCGATGGCGTTCACCGAGTCCTGGGTCGCCGCCTGGATGCCGGTGATCTGCTGGCCGATCTCGCCGGTAGCCTTCGCGGTCTGCTCGGCCAACGCTTTTACTTCGGAAGCCACGACCGCGAAGCCGCGGCCGGCTTCGCCAGCGCGTGCCGCTTCGATGGTGGCATTCAAGGCCAGCAGATTGGTCTGCCCCGCGATGGTGTTGATCAGTTCGACCACGTCGCCGATGCGAGCTGCCGCCTTCGACAGTTCGCTTACGCGATCGTTGGTGGTGCGGGCCTGATTGACCGCCTCGCCGGCCATCCGCGCCGATTCCTGGACCTGGCGGCTGATCTCGTTGACCGACGACGTCAGTTGCTCGGTCGCGGTGGCCACCGACTGCACATTGGTGGAGGCTTCCTCGGATGCCGCCGCGACCATGGTGGTGAGCTCTTGGGCGCGCTCCGCGGTCGAGGTGAGCGTGCCTGCGGAGGCTTCGAGCTCGGTTGACGCCGAGGAAACGGTTTCGATGATCTCGCCAACGGCGCCTTCGAAGTCGTTTGCAAGTTTTTGCATGTCGAGCTTGCGCTGCACAGCGACACGCTTCTCAGTGTCCTTCTGCTCTTCGCGGTCAAAGCCGAGTTTGGCCTGCATCGCCTGTACATTCCGCAAGGCGACACCGATCTCGTCGTCTCGCTCGATGATGACTCGGCTGTTGAATAGGCCCTGCGCGATTTTCGCCATCACGCCATTCAATTGCTCAAGCGGCCGGCCAATAGCACGGATCGCCTGGAGCCCCAATACTCCTCCCAGCAGCAGGCCCATAGACAGGATGGCGAACACGATACCCAAGACCACCATGTACTGACGCTCGGCCGCGTCGTGCAGAAGCTTAGCTTCCTTGATCTGAATCGCGACCAGCTTTTCCATATCCTCTTTGGCAAGAGCGAACAGTTGATTCGCCGTTCCAGCCAGAAGGGCGTCCAGTTCGTCGTATTTGCGATCGGCAAGCAGTGCGAGCCCAGGCTTCAATGCCTTCTCGACGTAGTTCTTGCGCTTCGGCACAAAATCATCCGCTACGCCTTTTTCTTCAGGACGCAGATAAGTGGCCGTGTATTCGGCCCATATTTTGGAGATCGCCTCAATATTAGCGGCAACTCTTCCTGAGACATTTCCGGGCGGCTTTCCTGCGCGCGCGTTGGCAAGTGCGTCATAGAGCGCGATCGTGTTATCCTTCATCCGGTCGTTAATCTCGAACAACTGTGCCAGTGGAACGGCGCGATCCTCGTAGATCGATTTCATCTGCATGTTGCTGTCACGCGTCGCCAGGATGCCGGCCACCCCGACGATCCCCACGAAGACGGCCTGGATCGCCATCAGCGTGGTCATCCGCACTCTCAGCGTGCGGGTAAACATGGCGAGACGATCCGCCAGCGAACGGCGGCGGATGATGCCAGCGGTGACGGTGTATTCTTGCGCCTTCTTGGCGCGCAACAGCGCGTACACATGCTCAGCTTCCGCGCGCTGGTCGGCGGGTAGCTTGGAGCGGATCGACATATAACCCGTTATCTGACCATTTTCCCAGATTGGAGTGGCACTGGCCAGCACCCAGTAGAAGTCGCCGTTCTTGCGGCGGTTCTTGACCGCGCCGGCCCAAGGCTTGCCCGCCTTGAGCGTGGTCCAGAGATCCTCGAAGGCCTCCGATGGCATATCCGGGTGGCGGATGATGTTATGCGGCTGTCCCATCAATTCCGCGTCCGTGAAGCCTGCGGCGTCCACGAACTGCTCATTGAAATATGTCAGCTTCCCCTTGGTGTCAGTTTTTGAAACGATCAGAGTGTCATCGTGAATCGGATACTCGACGTTCGTGACAGGAAGGTTCGTGCGCATCTTCGTATCTCCGAAAGCTGATCAGAATGTGCTGGGGCTCTAGCAGTGGTGCTTTCCGAATCATCACCATCCGCTATCGAGCGGCGAGCGCTCTTGTTCGAACAATATCGTTCGCGGTTCCGAATTAACGTTAATTTCAAACCCCGTAGAAATACTGAAAATCGAGCGAAACTCGCCGACAGAAGCACGCCTCGCATGTTGCAGATGATAACTACACCTTCCCGCGCCGCGGTAGGAGGTGCGCCTTGGTGACGCGACCGAGCTAGGTTCGCTCAGTCGGTGTCCAACGTGCGGTCATGTCGAGCGACACGGCGTCGCCGATGGGCTCAGTCGGGTGGCCGGCAACATGAAGCTCTATCGCTCGCTGCTAGGGCAGTTCGTTGAGCAGCAGGCCGATACCGTTTCCGCCGTTCGTGCCGGCCTGGAATGTCAGGACTTCGGCTTGGCTGAACGCGCGATGCACACACTCAAGGGCGTCTCTGGAAATCTGGGAGCGAAGGCGCTGAGCGGGCTCACCGCCGAATTGGAAAAGTCGCTCAGGGACCACGATACCCAGTTGCTGGAGGCCGGGTTGCCCGGCCTTGCCGCCGAGTTGGCGCGGGTGATTGAAGCAATCCGCAATTCACTGGCGCCCGGCCGCGCAGAGGCCTCTCCGGGGACCTCTGTCTCCGATTCGACGGAAGCCGTGAGACTCCTGAAACAGCTCAAGCAGATGCTGGCGAACGATGATGGTGCCGCGCTTGACTACCTGCTGGATGCGCGTGAGCGTGTCGAGGGCGTCATTTCTGACGCCGACCTGAATGCTTTGCAGAAAGCAGTGCGTGATTTCGACTTCACCGCTGCGCTTGACTGCCTCACCGGTATCGCCCAGCGCCACAAGTTTGCTCTGGAGTAAACCAGATGTCTCTATCGGACCGCAAAACCATCCTGATCGTCGATGATACGGCCACGAATATCGGGATCATATCCAGTGTTCTCAAAGACTCGTTCAGGACGAAGGTCGCCACCAACGGAGAGAAAGCACTAGTACTCGCTTCGGCCGACGACAGGCCCGACCTCATTCTTTTGGATATCACGATGCCTGGCATGGACGGCTACGAGGTGTGTCGGCGGCTGAAGGCAAATCCGGCGACCAGCGGGATTCCGGTCATCTTTCTCACCGCCAAGACCGAGGCCGAGGACGAAAGGCAAGGCTTCGCGGTCGGGGCCGTCGATTACGTCCACAAACCGTTCTCGGCTCCGATCGTGCTTGCTCGCGTCAACACCCACATCGCTCTGCAAGCGGCGCTGCAACAGGCGCGCGTTGCTCAGAAGCAGGCTGACGAATTGCTCCACTGCTTGCTGCCTGAGGCGGCGGCCGAGGAGATCCGCAATATCGGCACGGTAATTCCGCGCCGCTACAATGACATTGCAGTGCTATTCTGCGACGTCGTCAATTTTACGGCGTATTGCGACAAGCACGAGCCCGAAGATGTGGTCTCTCGGCTTGACGCCTTGTTCGTTGCGTTCGAGCGGGTGGCCGCCGCCAACGGCCTGGAAAAGATAAAGACGATAGGCGACGCCTTTATGGCCGCAGCGGGGTTACTCAAGAAGGCGAATAACCCGTTGGAATCCGCGGTACTTTGCGGTCTCCAGATGGCAGCCACGTCGATTGACGCACAACTTGGCTGGGCGGTGCGGGTTGGTATCCATATCGGTCCGGTCGTGGCAGGCATCGTCGGGCAGGAACGCTACCAATTCGACATTTGGGGAGACACCGTCAATATTGCCGCCCGCATGGCCGGCAAGGCGATGCCGGGGGGAGTCGCTGTGACCGATGAAACTTGGCTTCAGATCAGGGATCGCTTCGAAGGAGAGTCGCTGGGCGAACTCGAAGTCAAGGGCAAGGGAACCATCCCGGTCGTTGCCGTTCAGGGGAAAACACGAATAGTCTGATTGGGCTAGAGCTGAAAGAACCCGCGCACCATCGGTTCCGCGCGAAATCCCTCGAATGAATACGTATCCCAAAGCCGCCGAAGACGTTTCGATATTCTTGCCATCCAGCGTTTGTGCCAGATTTTCAACCCGGCCAAAATGCAAAATACCCCAGCATTACCTCGCTTTGTGACCCTTCAAACCATCAATTTTGCCCACTCGATTCCACGAAGACCCGAAATTTTTTACTGTTATTTTCGCTGCCTTGATCCGAATGATGCAATAGCGCGTCCACCTTGCCGTTCGTTCGTATCCAGCGCACGCAGCCATCAATCCCCTAAAAAGTCTCAATTGGTTTCCATTCTGACCTTACTCTACCTCGAGTAGCGGGAATGGTCAGCGAAGACAAATCCAACAGAGAGCCTGATCGTATTCGAATGCCCGCCGTCGACCTGCAGCATCTTCGATACGCTGTGGCAGCAGCGGATCACGGAAGCTTTCGGCGTGCTGCCGATGCCCCGTTGCTTCGGCAAGGCCCACATCCGACCAGATGCCCCCTGCGGCATCTTAAAACGAAACTCATTTGTCCGCGAGATAGACCGAGATTCAAGTGGATCACGGAATTCGAAACGGGGTGTTCACGAATCTGCCGGCCGCCAGCGGCGCCGCCTGGAAGGGTCTGCAAATGGCGGCAATGCCTGAGGGTGTTTCCTTCCTGACTGCCGGGATCTCGAAGGAGATCCCGGCCTTTTGGGCCAAGCATTATTACATCCAGCGGTCTCTAATGACGAACCGGTCGATATGAATCCGAAACGGAATGGATCGAGCAGCCGGCAGTTTCTCCGATCGCACATATCTGAGGCGCCGAGATATCCTGTTTTTCTGGCTTCGGTTGGCTGCCTCTCCCCCGAGGGATTGGTACACGAAGCTCACTCTTGCGCGAGGTCATGAGATGCGGCGTGTTGTCACTGGCTTACGAAATGTACACAACGCGAGATCGCCTGACGGCGTGGCGCTGTCCCCATTGGGTTCGCGTATTCCGCTTGTTTCACTGATTCATGCGTTGGCGGTCGCGGAGCATTTGAACTTTCGTCATGCCGCGTCCGCTTTGGGCGTGAGTCAATCCTCCGTCAGCACGCGGATCAAACAACTCGAGCAGGATCTTGGCGTTCTCCTGTTCGAGCGGCGCCATCGCGGCGTCCGGTTGACAGAGGCCGGACGGCATTTTCTGGAACACATTGCCACCGGACTCGATCACCTCGATCATGCCGTGAGGACCGCGGGCGCCATTGCGCGCGGTGAGCAGGGACGACTGCGTGTCGGCCTGTACTCGTCAATCGCGGCTGGCTTTCTTGCCGAACTGCTGGGTCAATTTCGTGAACTTCATCCGGCGGTCGATTTGCAGATCACGGAAGGGCGAGCGCGAGACACCATTCGAGAGGTTCGCGAGGCGCAGCTTGACATAGCCTTTGTCGTCGGTGTGCCGCCGGCTGGCGATTGCCATTCGAAACCGCTGTGGACAGAGGATCTCCTCGTCGCACTCCGCGAGGGGCATCCTCTCACCGAAGCGGAAGGTGTGAGATGGCCCGAACTTGCCGGTGAGCCCTTCCTGGCTCGCAGCGGCGGTGCGGGACCACAGGTACACGACCATATCGTGCTGCGCCTCGCCAGGAACTGGAGCCAGCCTCAGATCCAGCGCTTTGACGTCGCTCACGACACGCTGATGTCGATGGTCGCACAGGGTTATGGTATCACGTTGGCCAGTGAAGCTGCGGCGCAAGTGTCTTTTCCTGGCGTCGTATTCCGGCCCATTCTCGACGAGCCTGAACCAATCACCTTCAGCGCCCTCTGGTCGCCGCACAATCGCAGCCAGGCACTGCGGAATCTTCTCGCGCTTGCGCAACGGAAATCCGAGGGCAAATCAACCGGACGTGGATGACGCGAACCGCCGCGCCTTTGCAAAGACCCGATCTGTCGCCATAAATCGTTCGAGCATCGGCGCGATCAGTTTGACCGGTTCTATCGATCCTGCGGTGCCAGTGGTTCGTGCCAGCTGCTCGGCATAGGCGACAAGGTCGCGATGAACGGACGCCGGCAGCTCAACATTGAGCTTGACCGGCTTTTCGTCGATAAGCGGCCCGAGCTTGAGCTTTGTCATCGCGCCATCTCCTGTTGGTAGGGCACCAGCACGAGGTCGCGATTGACGATCACGCGTACCGGGAAGCCGGGGCGGATCGTAAGCGTTGGCTGAACGTCGAGATTCCGGCTCACCACCCGTTGGCCGACCTGGTTGAAGCTCTCCGACCCGCCGCGTCGGATTGCCTGGACGAGATCGTTCTGATTGCCCGTGGTACCAGCTTCGGAACCGACGCTGAGCAAGGTCGAGAGCAGCGCGGCCTTGAAGAGCGCCCCCCAGTGATTGTCGACCTCGTCTTCGAGCCCGGAATAGCCTGATGCGTCGGCGCCGGGCTGGCGTTCCAGTACAATCGACTTGCCGTTCGGCATGATCAGCCGGACCCAAACCAGCAGGACGCGTGACTGGCCGAAGGCGACCTGGCTATCGTACAGGCCGATCAGGCGCGCGCCTTGCGGAATGAGAAGATATTTGCCGGTCGGCGTGTCATAGACGTCCTCCGAGACCTGGGCGGTGATCTGGCCCGGAAGATCGGAGCGGATACCGGTGATCAGCGCGCCGGAGATGACGGTGCCGGCCTGCACGACATAGGGCGAGATGGGAGATTCCAGCCGATCGACACTGGTCATTCGACGATTGGCCGAAGCGTTGACGAAGGCGAGCTTGCGGTCCTGACCGTTCTGGGCAAAAGCAGAGTCGGTCGATGGCTGCGCGGTCGGACCCGATGCGGCACCGGCATCCGATGTTACTCCCGACGCGGGTGTCGGCGCAACCGAGGGCAGCTCCCGGATATTGGTCGATGCGAACAGCCGGCTCAATCGCGCCGCCTCGATCTCCTGCGCACGCCGCTGCGCCTCCGGATCAACCGCAGGTCCAGCCGGAATAACCGTGTTCGACGCGACGCCGGCGTTGAGCATGGGCCGGCCGAGGTCGCCGGGCAGCGGCGGGCCGAGCGGCGGCGCTTGCCGCGGGATGCCGGCATAATCGCGCGGCAGGCCGGCCAGTCCGTCCGCCGTGGTGCGGTGATCGGTGCTGTAAAGCTCCTCAGGCGCGGCGTTACGATGGCGATTATTCTGCAAGGCCCAAAACACCGCGCCCGATATGGCCACGAGCGCGAGCGCGGCACCACCTGTGAGCACCTTGCGTGACAGCCGCGTCACGCGCGGTCGCGCCGGCCGAAGTCGCAAAGCGGCGACGGGGTCGCTGGCCGGCCTGATCGGATCGGGTGCTGCGCCCTCGTTTCGTTCGTCGCTCACCACAGCCTCCCGTCGGTGCGAGAGATGCGAACGGTCTGCTGACGCTCGCCACCAAGCCGCAGCTCGGCGGCGCCGAACAGCCGATCGACGATGTAATAGTTCTGGCGGACACGGTAATTGACCAGTTGGCCATCGCCTTCCGGCCCGATCACGAATAGCGGCGGCGCTTCGCCCTGCGCAATCCCGCGCGGCATCTCGATATAGACCTTGGATCCGTCATCAAAGGCGGAGAGCGGCCGCCACGGCGGATTGTCCCCGGTAATGGCATAGCGGAAGCGCAGTTTTGAAACATCGATGCCGGCGTCGACCGGAGCCGCGGTCACAGCCGCCGCGTTCTGGCGACGCAAGGCGATAAGCTGGTCTTCGGGATACTGCCAGGACACTGAGGCCATGTAGGTCTTCTCGGTGGAACGCAGTTCGAGGAAATAGGTCCGCCGATCGGTGTTGATGACGAGATTGGTGACGAGATCGGGTCGGGTCGGCTTGATCAGGATGTGGATTTTTTTGGCGGCGCCCGTTTCGCTCTCGGTGTCGCCGATGATCCAGCGCACGGTATCGCCGGCGGCGACCGGGCCGGAGCCGGCGAGCTGCTCGCCGGCCTGGAGCGCAACGTCGGTGATCTGGCCCGGCGCAGTATAGACCTGATAGAGCGCGCCACCCGAAAAAGGATAGACCTGAACGGCGTTGATAAAACCATTGCGCACCGGCTGGACGCGGGCGGCGGCATTGGCCTGGTTGACGCGTGCCGCGGGGTCAGCCGCCTCGGGCGTGGGTTTGCCGCGAGGCAACGGCTTCAACTGACCGGGCAGCGGCAGCGGTTTTGGCAGTTCCACGACCTCGACCTGCGCCGGCGGATCGGCGAGCAGCACGGCGGGCTCTGCGGGATCGTCGAGCGCAATCTCCGGCGGCTTTTGTAAGTGCGAGCAGCCGGCAAGCATGGATGCGGACATCAACAGAAGCGCCAACGCGGATTTACCGAAAGATGTATGGCTAAGTTGGCGCGAAGCCGGGACCATGGTTCCACGGAAAGGCGGTGTCATTGTCCGAGCTCCCTCGACCAGTTGATGGCGTTGACGTAAACTCCGAGCGGATTCTTCCGCAAACGATCGGCGTCGTGCGGGGTTTGAATCACAACGGTCAGAATCGCGGTCCATCGCTCGGTTGTGGCGAGCGAGCCATTCTCGTAAGCGCGCTGGATCCAGGCGACGCGGAAACTATCCGGCGAGGCGCGGATGACGCTGGAGACCTCGACAGAGATCTGCATCTTGCCCAGATTGGCAAAGGGATCGTTGGTGCGGGCGAAATCGTTGAGCGCGGCGGCGCCACGATCGGTGGTGAAGTCGTAGGCGCGCAGCCATTGCTCGCGCAGCACGATCGGATCGACCGGCAATCCCCTGATATCCTCGATGAAGCGCGCGAGGTGATAGGCGATCTGCGCTTCGGTCGGCTGATAGTCTGATGTCGCGGGCGCGATCGCCTGCGCTTGGCCGAGTTGATCGACCTGCACCACCCAGGGTGTGACGGTGCCGCGCAATGATTGCCAGACGAGACTGAGCGCCAAGCCCGCCGACAGGATCAGCGAGCCGAACGCCATCAGCCGCCAGTTCTTGGCCTGGACCCGCGCCGAGCCGATACGCTCGTCCCAAACTTGCCCCGCCTTCTGATAGGGCGTCTCGGGTTGAGGCGTGCGGCCGTAGCGGACCGATGATCTTCGAAACATAGGCTATTCCCCCTGAGACAGATCAACAGACGCGCCGCCACCACCGTGATCGCCGGAGCGAACGGCATGCGCCGCGGTCGAGGTCCCATGATTGACGGTTTGTGAGCGCTTCATACGGCGCGCCCATGCTGGCGGCGAACTGTTGGCGGGCGATGCGGCGGCCGATGTTGAGGCGGATGCACCAGCATCGGTGCCCGCCGAACTCCCCTCGCCTGTCGCGGAATGGCCTCCGGCCTCGAAGCTGCTGTTGAGGCTGCCGGCGGCGCGGCGCAGCGGGCTCATAGCGGCGTCAGCCCCTTTCGAAAGGCCACTCGTCACGACACCGGATGCACCGCCGGTGCGATAGGCTGTTGTGGCGCCGCCGGCGAGCGCGGCACTGCCACGCGCAGCTCCGGCAGTTACTCCGCCAGCCGCGGCAAGTCCGCCGGCCGCCATGCCGGCGCCAGCTAATCCGGCCGCGACGACGCCACCGCCCGCTGCGGCCGCGCCCACGGCAGCGCCCGCGCCCAGTTGCGGTCCGCCGGAGACGAGGCCATTGGCGATGCCGGGTCCGAAAATGCCGAGCCCGAGCAGCGAGAGCGCGGCGAGCACGATCGCCATGGCGTCGTCGATCGACGGTTGGGTGCCGGTCGCCGCCGACGTAAACTGCGAAAACAGCGTCGAGCCAATGCCGACGATGACCGCGAGCACCAGGACCTTGATGCCGGATGAGATGACGTTGCCGAGCACGCGCTCGGCCATGAACGCGGACTTGCCGAACAGGCCGAAGGGAATGAGCACGAAGCCGGCGAGCGTCGTCAGCTTGAATTCGATCAGCGTGACGAAGAGCTGGATTGCCAGAATGAAAAAGGCTGATAGCACCATCACCCAGGCAAACAGCAGCACCATGATCTGGATAAAATTCTCGAAAAAGGAGATGTAGCCCATCAGGCCTGAGATCGAATCCAGCAGCGGCCGGCCGGCGTCGAGCCCGACCTGGGCGACGCGGCCGGGGCGCAGGAAGTCGGCGGCCGACAGACTCGATCCGGCGGCCTTCAGACCAAGCCCGGAAAAGCTCTCGAAGATGATACGGGCGAGATTGTTCCAATTGCCGATGAGATAAGCGAAGACGCCGACGAACAGCGTTTTCTTCACCAGCCGCGCGATGATGTCGTCATCACCGCCCCACGACCAGAACAGCGCTGCCAGCGTGATATCGATCGCGATCAGCGTGGTGGCGATGAAGGCGACCTCGGGTTGAAGCAGTCCGAATCCGCTGTCGATATATTGGGTGAAAACCCCTAGGAAACGGTCGATGACGCTGGTCCCGCCCATGGCTCACTCGCTTTCCGAGGGAGATATCGACGGCCATCCCTGCGGCAGGCGACTCTTGTCTTTTCGCGGCGCGGACACCGGCGGTTGACTGTTCGGCGCATTGTCGTTCGGATGTGCCGTTGGAGTTGGAGGCTTGCTTTGTCCGAGGGATTGCCGGCGTTGCTCCGCCCAGATCCGCCGACACGCCCTAAGAGCGTCCGTTTGCTCTGGCGTCACCCTCCGGCATCGCGCCAGTTCGGCCGCCAGCGGATCTGCATCTGGAGACACTGACGATGCAGACGAGGTTTGGTCTTCGTCGTCACGGAGTTTGATGGCGCAGGCCGCGATGGCCAGAACCATCACCCCTACGCCTGCGAGCGTTGACAGTCGGTTGAATTGGCTGCGCACGCTCATGGGTGAAACATCGTCACGGTGGTCGATTGATAGCCGGCGCCGGGGGAAAGAAAGCGGCGGAGCTGTTCCCTGCCCTGATCCTGCGCCGCGGCCTGTTGCGCGGCCTGAAGCGAGTGCGCGCGGCCCTGGGCAACCACTGTTGCGGTGAGATCGGCGAGTTGCTGCGCCTGCAGGGCGAGAAGCTGGTTGCTGGCTTGCGTTGCCGCAAGGCCGCCCGTTGCCGACTGGCTCGACGTCACCAAGGCCGCCATCTGGATGCGGTTGGTGTCGAGATTGTCGACGACGCCTGCTTGCACGCGCAGCGCATCCTGCAACGCCGCAACGGAGTTCTGCCAGCGCGCTTGCGCGTTTGATATCAGCGTCTGACTGGACTGGCTGGCGTTGGCGCCGCCGTAAGTCGTCTGGAACGCGTGATCGATCTGCTGGATGTTGAAAGTGATGTTCTGCGCTTGCGCGAGCAGCTGTTGCGTGCGCTGGATCGAGGATTGAAGCTGTTGCAGTGAAGAATATGGCAGGCTCGCAAGATTGCGCGCCTGATTGATCAGCATCTGCGCCTGATTTTGCAGCGCGGTGATCTGGTGGTTG
>Ga0307508_10001910_pt1 | contig 22869 bp, 38 predicted proteins | sample 9_EM_MG_FD_203089 | JGI IMG/M metagenome (GOLD analysis project Ga0307508, IMG submission 203089) | Populus trichocarpa ectomycorrhiza microbial communities from riparian zone in the Pacific Northwest, United States - 9_EM | ecosystem: Host-associated > Plants > Roots > Unclassified | place... | reverse complement strand
GAAAATGTTGAACTAGAGGCTAATGTATGAGTTTAAAGACGATGCCATGAGGAAGAATGAGGTCACCTTGTAACCTTGTACGACTTTTGGAGGTGGATTGTCGGTGCTGAAACGGAAAGGGTAAATCCAGGGATGTAGGAATGGTGTCGCGTCAGAACTTACTCGTAATGCGTCTGGTTATACTTGTTCCACTCGTACCCCGTATGGACACGATTGAAGTACCTCGGCTTTCGTGGACGATACTTATCCTCCCATGTATACGTGACAGGATTGGCAATAAGTTCCTCGAGGTCGAAGAACTCTTCATCGCTATCCCCGTCATCTTCTCCTTCAGCGTTCCGCCGTGCGCGTTCTGCATCAACTCTATCCAGCGCTTCCTTGTACATGGCCTCTGTTTCAAGGTCCGCCCCACTGGCTATCACTGTATCTTTGTTGTCGTGTTGAACTGCACGAGGTACAAAGCGGGAAGAGGTCACGGTGCGACGTTGCGTGTACTGATCAAAAAAATCAGTGCACTTTGTCTTGTTGACAGTAAGCGAAAACTCACAAGTGCCGCCCTGTCCGATAGTTCGTCGATGATCTCAATTAGTCGGTCGTCGGGATGCAAGTCGGTCAACTCCACCGGCACAGGGCTCATGCTACGGTCGTACGGCTCCACTTCGTCTTCTGGTGCAGCCATCTGTGCGTCATTTTGTTCAGGAGCAGATTCAGGAGCCTTAGCTCCACGCGGAACCCCAGCAAGAAGTTCTTCTTGGGCTTGCAGTGCTTCGTCTCGCTGTTTCTTCCGCAACTGTTCGAGCCGATTCATGACTACGACCTCATGCACACTCTTCAATTTCGCCTGAATGAGAGAAGGTTAGTGAGTAGGATCATGCAGCAACCAAAATTAGGCAGAAGCATACCCTAGCTTTCCAGACGAGCAGGCTCTTCAAAAGTCCCTCCCAATAGTCGACGTCGATCGGTTCACCGCTCCCCAGTTTTGCTTGAATCTGGCGCTGGAGTTGTACGAGCTGTTCGTGCGATTTGCCCCGTAGTAGCTGATCTATTTCCGACTCCACAGCAGAGTTGACATCCCGCGCTTTCGCCGACGCTTCTGGTGCAGTCTTGGTGGCGAGATCTAATTTTTCGAGACGGTCCTTGCATATGATCATCATGTTCTACAAGAATTGTTTAGAGCCGCGAGGTGAATCGGTGAATAGGACGAATGTGACACACCGTCCAAAAATCGATATTGAGTTCTGAGGTCTCCAATCTCAAGTATTTCTCGATGTCATCATGAAGCTCTTGAGTCTCTGCGAGATCCAGATTCTTCGCAATACACGTCAGTCATGGCGCAATGACATTTTGAGTAGGGTACACCCACATCGAATATGGCGTAGGGTTCGTCCAAGTCAATCTCGAGACCTATCTCGTCCAGACCCAATCCATCGTCCTCAATTACGGTACCGGCACCGGGCCCTGCAAACTTGAGATTGAGAGCCAAAAAGTCGATAGCCTTGGCACGTCTTTCTTTTAAACGTATGCCTGCCCGTCTCCGTTCCTGCTCAAGTTGGAAGTCGCCGTCCTTGGATAACCATTCAGCCATCTGTGCGGACTCCGCTAAGCGAGCCATTCTTGCTTCTTCTTCCTCTCTGAGCTGTTGCTCGATTTCTCTCTCAGCGCGTCGCTTGTTAAGTCGCTCAAGTTCTTCCTTCGTTGAATGGGTCATGTTAGCACAATGGACTGACGTGGAAGTTCTTGCTCACTTTTGCTTCCAACCTGCGAAGCTCATCTCTGCGACGTGCCTCCTCGAGCGTCAGGCCTTGTTTTTTCTCCTTCTCCGCCTTCTTGTGCCACTTAAATTGTTGGCCAAGATTGGTATCATGGAAGGGATTGTCCGTCGCGCTATAGACACTGAGTTCAGCGACTTGACGAGCTTCCTCGTCTTCCCTGAGGCGACGTTTCCCAGCTTTCCGGGCCTCTTTCTCCCGTTTGCGCCTAGTTGAACGGAGTGATGTTAATCGTCGGTGGCGAAGTGAGAAGGGAGAACTAACCTTTTCTCTGGGTCAGCACTAGCACTGCGGTCACCCCTGGATTTATGGCGCCTGTCGTCATCATCACGATGCCTTTTGCGTGAGTCACGGTGATCTGGGGATGGTGAACGGCGTTTACTGGAGTATTCATAGTGGTCATCACTCCTATCGCTCGGGCGCTCTCGATGATACCGACTGGAATGATAGCGTCTGTCATCCTGGTGGCGTGACGACGGCGATCGTGACCTGGAGCGGGGCATTGATGGACTAAAGTTCTTAGCGCTCGGATGAGAACCGGGAAATGCCCTAAAGACCGCGATCGCCAGGACATTCTAACTCATCCACAATACCCTCAACGCCACCACTTCCTCCTAACGCTATGGCTACATTTGGAGAGAACAAAGTATCTAAGAGATCTTGACATAACCCATCATATTACTCATTACACCTTAATTCCTATTAGGAAGAGGAGCACGACCCTCAATTCACCCCAGTCCACCAGCTGACTGAAAAGGATCAGATCGAGACTAAGACACTGGAAGAGGATGAAGATGTACAGTTCAAGATGTGCGTTGACGCGTCGTGCCTCTTGTTATGGTCTGATTCAGCCCCTGACGCGTTCCTTATGCGATCTCCATCACCGACTCACCTCCGTCTTGAAAACATGTCACCAAATTTCCCTGTATATTGGCTCATTGTTTAATGGCAACTTAAGGCGCGCCAAACTCTTCCGCTTCGATTCTGAAGCCAGCGAATGGAAGGAACGCGGGACGGGCGATGTTCGAATTCTGGCACATCGAGAGACGAAGAAAGTGCGCCTCGTGATGCGACGCGATAAGACACTCAAGGTGTGCGCCAATCACTACAGTGCGTCTCTCCAATTTTTTATCCTGCCGATCTGCCGATCTCATTGTGGCTCGCGTTTGCTGTCGCATGATTTTCCCGAATTCGCGTTACAGTCACTACTGACATGAAGCTCCAGCCAAATATTGGCTCGGACAGAAGCTGGGTGTGGAAAGTCGCCGCCGATGTCTCTGATGGGGCTCCTACGGCAGAGACTCTCGCCATCAGATTTGCCAACTCCGACAGTGCGTGCACTGGATCCCCTGTCCCCATCATGACTGACTCGTTTCTTCTTATTGCACTGCATTTTTGAATTAACATCACAGACGCCGGCCTATTTAAGACCGCCTTCGAGGAGGCGCAAAAACAAAATGCGAAGGTGGCTACTGGTACCGAGGCAGCAGTTACAACTTCTGCGGTTGAAGCACAGAGCGCAGCAGAGCCTGAGGCAGCGCCTGCAACGACTGACGTGGCTGAGTCCCAAGAGCCGGCCGGCACGCCAGAAACTCCTGCGGCAGAATCCAAGACGGAAGACCTGCCAGCGGAACCATCCAAACCGGAGGGGAGTACTACGGTAACAACAGAGGAGCCAGACCCGAAGGCGACGCCAGCTGAGGAAGGTGGAGAGAAGGGAGCGTAGGTTTTCCAGCTTATGCGTTTCATGTGTGTGTGACCCTATAGATACCCAGCGAACATTAATTGCTGCCGCGGGTGGTATGCGGTGATGCGCGCATGACGCTGGGTCGAGAACATCCTGCTTTGATAAACATCTCCCAGACACGTCTTATACACCTTACGCTGTTTACAATGTTTCCACCAATCACGTATGAAACAGAGGTATTTCATTTCTATGTGACATCAGTCCACGAAATGAATCACCGTTAAGAGTCACTCATGCGTCGCCAAGTGCGAAGCGAGTTTCTGCACAAGAACCACAGCACGTAGCTGGTGCCGCAATCACACAGCTGCACGGGGGGAAATAATAATATATATCGTGATGGGATTAACAAGGCAAGGCCCGGCACAAATTAATAATTCCTCTTCACTTCGAAGAACGACTGGGGCCGGTATAGTGAGCACAGTGGCAAAATTCCAAGAATAGAATCTCATACCTGGAGGTAGTAAATTTGCCATGCACATACAGAGAACTGGTTTAGCAAAAGGTTCGCGACAGACGTCGATTAGGGCACAAGAGCTTCACGCGTAAAAAAAAAAAACAGAAACAAAAACAACGTACTAGAACAATCCCTTGGAAAATGCTCCACCACACCACTCGCGAATTCGTTGATTCTGCTGTATCGCGATGTCTCCTCTCGCGAACGACAATATATTCTTGCTCGTCCTTGACTGCCTGTAGGCCGGAGGCAAGATCCCGAACTTCACGCTCTATAGGAGCGATTGTGCCTGGAGAGTATAATGAGTTCAACACTTGTGGAAGTGGGAGAGCCAACAATTTACCGTCATCTTGAACGTAGATTATACCGTGAACGTTAAAGCTGAACATTAACATTGTCAACACAGAAATAATCAGCCTACTCGCAAACATTAAAACGTACCTGACTAGCTTGTCGGCCAGTGTGCTCATCTCATTAGAGAAACAGTAGGTGTATCTCCCATCAGTCTCGACAGTCACAGAGGCTGTCCCCGTTGTAGACAATAAGTCTTTGTGTAGCGCAACTCCGACAGGATCCACAAGCTGCACAAACGCGTGTGTTATCATGTGGCACCCATTGTTAGAAAGCATTGCACTCACCCAGAAATCAATGTCGAGATTACCGCCATCGCCAACCTGGTACGTGACTGTCATCTACAAGAACATGATCCACAGTGTGGCTCGTAAAGCTCATCTCGTGAAACTGGTTTGCAATGGTCTAGCGCACTTTGTCGTTTATGTGCAAATCTTCGAAAAAGCACTCCTTGGTCCCGGCTTTAACCTCGACCATATGCCCCACGCAGCATGCCAGCTGTTGTAGCAGAAGGAGCAAAAGTGGTGCTCTTAATCGTTCTCGCATGCGCATGGTTTTGTTTTGTCACGTCACAACAAGCGCTGAGTTTGATTGACCTGACCTTGTTCGGGTTTGGAAGCGACGCGTAACACCAACACAATCCATCGTCACTCAACGATGGCCAGCAACTTAGAACGACTCATGCAGATGCAAGCGCGGGTGCAGGGGGGTGGTGCGTTTTCCAACGTGCAGTAATTTATATTCTCGATCTTTCTCTTATTATTTTGTACGGTTGTAGGTGTGCAAACGGACGCTCCCAAACCGGACAAGTGCGCGCGCTTTATGTTGCACACTTATTCGAAACCTTTGAACATCCATTCTATCTAGTGGAGAAGTCATTTCCATATCTTCGCTCGCCTTACTGAAGGTATACACTTCTATGGATGCTTCAATGCGCTTTTTGCAACTCACACCACGGCGCGCTTTGGTATTAGATGCTGAAGCACGGGCGAGCAGGCGTCCCCATGGAAGTCATGGGCCTAATGCTTGGCGAATACATTGATGAATGGACTACGCAAGTCGTCGATGTGTTTGCAATGCCTCAGTCCGGAACCACTGTGACGGTTGAATCTGTGGACCATGTATTCCAAACAGCCATGGTTGAGATGTTAAAACAGACGGGGAGGTGAGGGCTATCATTGGGACCGTCCCTCGTCCAAAACTTGATGAGCCTCTGGCGAATGGACAGGCCGGAGATGGTCGTTGGATGGTACCATTCGCATCCTGGGTTCGGCTGTTGGCTTTCTAGTGTTGATATCAATACACAGCAGGTGATTGCTTATTCTTCATACCTCCAAACTTTACTTTAACCCCGCCGCTTGCTTCTAGTCATTCGAGTCTTTGCAGCCGCGCTCCGTAGCAGTCGTCATTGACCCCATCCAATCGGTTAAAGGAAAAGTCGTCATTGACGCATTCCGTCTTATTAATCCTCACACCGTCGTGATGGGACAAGAGCCACGCCAAACTACATCCAATATTGGCCACATTAACAAGCCAAGCATTCAAGCGCTCATTCACGGGCTCAATAGACATTATTACTCAATAGCTGTCACATATCGCAAGACGGAGCTCGAACAGGCGATGCTGATGAATTTGCATAAGCGAAATTGGACGGAGGGATTGAAGTTGAAAGATTTCAAGAGCCATCAAGAATCAAATACTAAGGCCATACAGGTAAATAATGTTGCGCCGATACGGACATCCGCATGGGTTTTAATGTCCTTGTGTTCCCATCTTAGGGCATGCTTACTCTCTCCGAAGCATACCACAAGTCATTGGAGGAAGAGGCTACGCTGACGTCCGAACAGCTCAAAACTCGCCATGTCGGAAAGCAGGATCCAAAACGGCACCTCGAGGAAGCTGTTGAGAAAGCCATGGGTGATCAGGTGGTTCAGACGCTCGGGACAATGCTGCTGGCTGAACTGTGACGCGGGATGCGCCATATTAATCAATTGCTGTATTCTACTTTTATCCCGTCACGGTTGTGAGGTTCGGTCCAGCTTTTGACAGTATTTTGAGCCTCATGTTGCAGTGCGCTAGCTATGTCCCCGTGGGGCGATAGTGCGATAGAAAAACTAGGTGATTGCATATGTGTTTTAAGGGTACAGATGTATAAACCAACAAAAGGAAGAATAAGAAGGAACACGGAGACAAACAGACATGGAAGGGCCTCAATACAAATGTCGAGAATCGAGAAAGAATACTGGCAGTAGCGGAAGGAAGCGATTACAGAAGATATTCCCGTAAAAGGCCTCTGATGATGGATGAATAACGTGTCACTCCATCTCGTCAGCATAATCTGGATCGTTGTCCTCGTCATCGCCATCGATTTCGTCCGCAACTTGTTCATCAATTTCATCATCTTCATCATCTGCACGGCGTGAGGCAGCGGTAGGTTGTGAAGCCCGCCCACTTCTGCGTCGACTTTGTCGTTGTTGAGCGGCGACGGCGACTCGCTGTTCCTCCTCTTCCTCGTAACCTGGCTGTGGAGCAAATGCAACTCGAAGTCTTTCAATCATACCCCTCGAGTTCAAAGAAGGGTAAGGATACTGTCAAGAGTTGAAGCAAAAGATAGTTGCGGCATACCGGTACCAGTCAGCATCTTGTCCATTTCGTTCAGCCTCAGCAGTTGCATGCTGCAGCTTGATGAGTTCGTTGAGCCAGATTGATCGCCAAATCGGCCGCCCGGTTTCGTCGACCTCGGCGGAGAGGGATAGTTCAACGTTCTCGCCGTTAGTGGGGAACCGCATAGGTAAGCCAGCAGCGTATGCTGCCGCGGCGTTGGGATCAAAGGGCCTGCGGAAGTCATAATAAGCCATAAGCCAAGTCGCATGGAAATTTCAAAAGGGAGACGACGCACGGGAACGCAGGATACATTATTGGCTGCCCGTCAGGCCTGTCATTGGGTCCACCAGGAACACCCGACACTCCCGAAGGGCCTGCACCACCTGCCATGGCTGCCGCCATTTGTGGGCTAAACGGCATTCCTACGCCGATGGCTGCGAGTTGAGCGTCGTGCGCAGCTTGGTTTTGCTTCCCATTGACTGTGGGCCCGCGGGGTTTCTTTTTACGCACGCGGTGCACACCTGCGCGAGGGTCGATGTTATCGTTCACCGTCCAGTACGCGCCTTTGCCTCGGTCAGTCAACGGACGAGGCATCTTTTGAAATGAGCTGTTCAAGGAGAGGTTGTGTCGGATAGAGTTCTGTGACAGGAATTGCGGACACATAAGCCTCGTGGATGAGATACTATCTTCAATGAAAGCGCAGACCTTCCATCCCGGAGGGGCAGTTTTGAACCAGGGGAATCGCGTCTCTGTGGGTCAGTTAGGGATGAAGAAAAGACGGCAAGATAATACAATACACTCGCCGATAGCATAGTAGATATCTTCAAGGAGTAGCTTCTGGCCTGGCGAGCCCTTGATAGCATACCCTACGAACGGACCGCGAGGCAGGTTAACCGCCTCAGCACAGCAAGGCAGGGACACCAAAAATGGCTCATGGGCGAGATGAATCTCGACTTACGGATCAATGTGGAATAGGGATAAAATGGCTTCACGCCTTCGGGGCTGTCTCGTAGTGCATTAAGACCGAGCTCGGCACCGACATCGTTCACAGCGTTCATATTCCGGAGTTCTTGATCATCACCCTCATGCCCAGGGCCATGAGGACCGCCATCATGTCCATCCTGGCTGAAATCCATCATATGAGGGTCCTCGTCATCTCCATGCTGCCTTGTCAAGTCGTCGTCGCTCTCCAGCTCCGGTGGAGGCTCAGCAGGAGGTAATTGTTCTGAGACGCGGGCGCTTCGGCGAGAGTTTGCCATCTTCGGCGTTCCACAAGGCGGAAAGGCGCGTAAGAGAGAAGAAAACCGGCGCCAAAACGGCATGCATCTCCATACCTTCAGCGATGTTGTGAGCTGTGGGCTTGTGTTAGTGCAAACTTGACAAAAACACAAGTCGACAGGCGGTCGGGACTAATCACGTGAAGTACTGCCGCTGACATAAGCCACAACACAACAGGATATATTCAAGACTATCCGAAATTGGCCAAAGGAGGCAAGAAATTGTCCATGGTTTTACAGCAAGAGCTGCGTTTGGTCAAAATAGGACACACAAAGCGTCGAACCAATGATAACTCCCGAAAAAACCACGGGACTTCCTGATAGAGTTGCCTCAATGCCAGAGGCTTCAGAGGGTACCAGGGGGTTCAGTCAGATTTCAGTGACAGTTAACTTCGGTTTGCTACCATGTTAGAATTTTGGCAGGTCCAAGCGGTGATGGAAACAGTAAATTCTCGGAATCAACATTCATAATACATAGCGAGGTTGATACCTCCAACAAGCTCGTCATGTAATCAAGATTGCTATGAGAGATGGAAACGGTACAGCGCCAACTTGCTTTCCCGAAAAATCGCTCACCTTGCACTTTGATTTCAATGATTTGGGCGAGTGATGCGCGACTCAAATGTATAATGGAACCGCCGCTGTGGACATTGCAGGTTACAGGAACTCGCTGAGGCCGGAAAAGTACAAATGCGGTAACAATAACATCGTACCCTTCTGCGCGACGGCGAGCCTGCGCAACCATTTCCAATGATTGAGATGTGCCATCGGTCGAAGGGTCTGAATGATCGAGACCATACGTAACCCTGCAGAGTCTAGTGCGCAAGAAATCTTCTCCAGCTCATCAGCATCATCAGGAAATAGTGTCGGTGCAACTCGTCAAGAAGCGTACGGAGCTGCGAGATTTGTCCCTCTGCCGCGTCCTGAATACCGCTTCGTGCACCAGCCTACGTGTCCTAATCGAATTCTTGCACTAGATGTTCATTGTTGCATCGTCAATTGCTTGTGTTTAATGTATCAGACTTATACTGGGTGCCTCCATGGCGGTGCCCGGACAGATGTGCGCAAAAACATCTTCAAACTGCGATTTTGGCGACTACGGGCACAGAGACAATTTTGAGTGACTAGAGAAGGAGGGCTTGAAGGAGAGAACAATTTTTCGAAGGAGAATTATACGTTCGCGAGGGAAAACAGCCTTGAAATATGGTCCAAAAAGAATATTGCCAATTTGGGACGAAAGGATCAAAGTTGATGGAATGCAAGGCTACAGAAGATCCCAATCCTCGCCAAGACCTTCAATGCCGCCGCCAGAGTTTCGTCGCTGGCAAGCTTGTTGCGGAATTTCTGAACCAAAGAAATGAGTCCATCTTCGCTATGTGACGCATATTGGATATTTCTGTCTGCCAGCCACAGAATTATGAACTTGATGTCAGTTGCATCGGCGTCATTCTTCTGCATGGTCCGTGGACGAGTTGATTCGAGGTTCACTGCCCATCGTTTCAATTTGATGAAAACCAAGAAGAATTGAAACGGCTACACACGAAAGTCAAAATCCTGATTGCCCCTGAAGAACACGGAGAGGTTTGCAAACGTCATAGACCATCCACGGTATCTTAGGGCTTCCCGCAGGCAGCATCTCGACGACCACATTACCACCACATTGCTCCTCCTAGCTTTAAGCTGATTCGTAGAGTCCTCCGAGGATGGTCCTAATAGTTAGGTAAGAATCACGAGATTTGTTTCAAGTCTAGTAGAACTTTTGGCACTTGACAGAAGTACAGCTTGATCATGATTCCCGCAGATGCAAAGTGTGGATGCATGGCAATTGATCACGAAGGACCAGAATATCCGTGGGACTATCGATTTTGATCATGACATCAACATCGTATAGGGGCAATAGGGTCAGACAGAACACTTCAGTGTATGTCTCTCACTGCCAAGCGAAGACAAAGCAAACCCTCCGATATACAGTATGCATGGTCAATTCCTAACTTCTGTAGGTGTTGCGAAAGCATTTGAACAGCATTTAACAAGCACTCCTGAGCGGACGTGATAGGGATGCTTGTTGGTGACATCACAAAGTTCCGGATAGGTTTGGCTGTGCGCTTATGTCGTCTTTCGAATACCCCGTAGCTGAACATCTCCTCAACCCTCCAGACGAGATCCTGGATGTCCTCGTGGGGAAGATGCAGAGTGCTGGTATAGAGCTTGTCGAGTGGGGAACACTGCCGTACAGACGGCTGTATGTCCCCCGCGTACACACGGTGTGTCTTCTTGGTCTTTCCCCTTTTCACTCTCCTCTGACCGTGCACTGTAGAACTATTCTTTCCTTGTCCCAGACAAGGATTTCGAAAGAGCATCCAATTTCATCAAAGACCTTGGCCTGCCTTTATCGACATCGTCAAAACTTTCTCTACTAGCACGTGGTGACATGCAGGCTAAGGGTCGCTTTTATTGCATAAAGCAATCAGAAATGGCTTTCCTTAACCGATACATCGCCCTCTATCCTCTCTCATTTTCCACCCTTTATCCTTTTGAACATTCGGAGACATCCTCGCAGTATTCAGAATCAGATCATTCCTCACACATTCTCGTACCGCGCCCATCAGCTGTGTACGCCTCCCTAATCCGCATGATGCACCGGTATCGCACACCTTTGTCTACCTCGTCCGTCCTCCTGTCGGACCTTTCCGAACTAGTTATTTATCATTTGTTGGGGTACAATCTCGAAACCCTCAGCTACGAGGATAATGGAAGTGACACCGACGACGACGATACCGGACGACTTGATACTGCGATTTCTACGATCCAAGAATGGACTTCGCGGAAGGAATGGGCAGAAGGAGAGGAGTGGATGGAAATTGCGTTGTCTGCTTATGTTCGTGTAGGGAAATTATGTTTTCCGCCAGAATGTACTACTCCTTCGTGCCAGTAACAACTAACGAGCTAGTTAAGGTTGTACTGTATAAGGTGTCATTCTTCCGTAAATGGAGGTGGCATCACAACCCATACTTGCGCAACTGCGCTTTGCCTTGTCCGTTTTGACGACATTGGGCAGCCTATCAGCTAGTATAGCCACCGGCGGTGTGCACCCTCCACAAGCAGTCCGGTTCTATTTTAAGAATTTAGTTTACGAGCCTAAGCGCAACAGGATATATTCAAGACTATCCGAAATTGGCCAAACGAGGAAACATCGGTTTTACAGCAAGAGCTACGTTTGGTCAGAATAGGACATACAAAGCGTTGAACCAATGACAACTGCCAACGTTGGCTTCAGGGTGATATACCATTCGTGGCTTCTTGCTGCTTCATCTCCGCAAGTCTCCGCCTGATTTGTTTTTCGGTCTGTGTCGGCGGCACGCGTCGCGACAGGAGCACGCCAAACTGCAAGAAGGTTATCAACATAGCGCCACGCGTGAATATTGACCTTGTAGGCTCACCAAGGCGAAGAGACCGCCCAGTCGAAGTACCCACGAAACGCCGCTCTTGCCGAGGTACACAGGTGGGGGGTCTTGTGCGGGCTCTATATCAGTGATGCGAAAGATAATTGATGCCAGTACAGCGATCTGAAGAACCACTCAGCAACATACACACGTATATAGGTCACGAACTCGCCAATAATTGAGGCATAACAATGGCGAGATTGTGTATGCCGAGAATTGTTCCGCCGGCAACAGGTTCGGGACCCATATACCTCAAGTCATTCGTCACTGGCCCGCCAGTGCCCATCAGGGAGTGCCTTCGAATCAGCGCCGTACGCTCGTTGGCGCGACGTGTCCGGTATCGCGGATTCGCTGGGCTACTGGACACGCGCTGATGATATGGCCGCGAGGGGCTTCTAGTGCCATAAGAAGGCACCCTGGTGGCCTCTTGTTGGCTCTTTTGAGATGAGGTTTCAAGCTCGCGGAGGAACTGCATGATGATCGCGAATGGCACCCAAACGGCACATGCCCAGCTGACGCCGAGCATGCTGATTGCGACGGTAGCCTGCCATACGGTACGGATCCAGAAAGTTGCAAGCATGACAAGGCCGAAGAGTGCCAGCGAGGCAGTCCAGATATTTCGCAGCATGAACGGCATGGCAGGAAGCTTGAGAGGTTTGCCTTCGCGAGCGGCCTCCGCTCTCCACTGCCGCACCAGCTCCCTCACGCGGGCCAGCTCCTCGTCCTCGTCATCATCATCGTCGACAGGTGAATCATTACCAAGAAGACGCTGATCCAGCTGGTTCAACCACGGAAGGACAGTGCCGGCAACGATAGCGACTATGTAGGCAGTGTGAACTCTCCAAGTGCAGTTATTGCACCGCAACGACGACTTACCAACACTATAAAACAGCATGGCCAGGTCACCTGCTCGGGTGGCCTTCTCAACGGGAGGGTCTACGCCTGTCTCTTTCGCCATGATCTCGCCAATCCAGGTTGTGCTGCATGAAAATGACACTCGGCAAGGGCCACTGGTGCAGACCTGGCTCTTGACTTACCCGAAGAATAGGAAGGGGAACCTTTGGATTACACAGTGAGACGAAGGAAGATACCGCTCGAAGGCGTGGCTCACCACCCCATGAAGGCGCAAATTTGCACAAAGCAAACGCGTCGTACAGGCCTTGGCAGGTTGATGACAGAAGACACGATATTTTTTACAATCTGACCGATCCGACTGTGCACAATTGTCACCGTGCAAGCCTTGCTTTTATCGTTCGAAATACCCACCCCTCCCTGTTCTTGAAATCCTTCACGCCACCGGGCTCGACTTGTGTCCTGAAGAGACCCGTATTGTGGTGCATTTCAAGGGTGTAAGAATAGGTTTCGGCGAAGTGACGCACCAGCAAGTCCACACGACGGAGAATACAAGCACCGCCAGACTCAGAATACATATTTTGCGAAATTGGGAGCCTCCTATAAAATGCAGGATTGGCCAGCTTCCTAGGTTCAAAAAGCCTGTTTCTCATCAGTTACGGCCAAATGCCATATCCCATACCCGTCAGGGGCTCACCTATGCTGAACCCGATAACGTTGCCTCCATGAATCATCCGACCGTGCCATGCATTCGCATCCTAAAGAGCACGGGCGTCAACGAGAATTGCTTCACAATGCATGAAATTATCCCACCCCAAGTTGATCGGCGGGAGTGACGTCAAGCAATAGATTTCGAAGGGACGCCTGAAGAGCCTGCAGGATAGTCTGTGAGACCCCACCGCCTGCGAACCAGAGCGACACTGGAGCGCACATTGAGGGCGAAGTCAAGAACACAGAAAGAGATGATCGATAGTCCCAACGCGACGTTGTTGACCTGCAAGGAAACATGTGCTTGGAACGTCAGAATCAACAAAATTTGCAGCACTCACCTGCACATTCCGAACGGGATCCCAATCGCCCTGTCCACCTCCAAATGTATCAACGAGGAAGGTCGCGATCTCCACTGCATACGCCAACACCAAAGATACTGCAGTAAACAATCAAAGACATTGAGAATTGGTCAGCAGGGGGTTAGAGTTCCAATACGAGCACTGCGCGCGTACCAAAGCCAATGACAGCAGTAGCGCCTATTACCCATACACGTCGCCGATATTTAGACGTAGATGCGTCTGAAATAGCACCTACAGAGAGAAAGCAACGTGTTAGCACATTGTTGCACATGACAATGTGATGAACGAACCTATGAGAGGTTGAGCGACGAGGCCGCTGATGGGCCCTGCAAGCCATACTAGACTTGCAGCCTGCTCGGATAACCCAAGTTGTAGAAGGAATGGCGTTCCCCATCTGTGGTGGCCACAACGCACATAGAGTCAGGTCAACGGACTCGGAATGCCGTGTTCAGGCAGCAGATAATCCCTGCCAATTTCACGCACCCCAATTCCATCGTCCAAATAATCTGCGCTCCACCCATAGAAACAGAAAGCGCGATCATGTCTAGTGTCGACATGCGCGTCCTTCCAAGGAGTGCGGTGGCCTCACCCCTTGAACCTCTCCGTGAACCTCTACGAGAGGAAATAGGTGTCCCATCATCATCATCGGACGCTCCTGTGAGCTGTGAGCCAAAGCTGCCCGCGCGAAGGATAGGTGCTATGGGTGGCCGATAGTGTTCTGTTTCAGGAGAATGTTCGTCGCCGCTCTGTGTGCGACCTTTTGGCCAGGGTATCTTTCAGAATCAAAGAAAGGAGGTGAACACCGCAGCGAACACCCGCTAAGGAGAGAATAGCCTTTTACCTGCGACGTTGGGTCTTCCTCCGCATCTGCGAAATGTGCGTGCGCCATCGAGGTTTGGTGACACCTGGGGGCGCGTGTGACTGCTCCGACCATTGAATAAGATTTCCCCGCACACCTCTCGTACATGGAAAAATTCGAGCACATCCCAGACCGGGACATTGTTAATGAAGAAATACTTTGGTCAAGAGGAGGAAAGAAACTAGTGGTCAAATCTGCTAGCTACAATTGCAACATTGGGTGGTGAATTCAAATACATATGTGCAAGCGGAATCGTTGCATGTACCAGGCAGTGGGGATGAAGATGATGCGCGCGCAAATATACGAAATGCTAAAAGAGCGAGAACTCTGACCCAGCCAATTGCACCCAAAAAGGATAGATACGTTAAACCGAACAGCACTGCAACGTTATACTCACAGAGCGCGAATTATACAGGGCGGGTCGATCAAACGCACCAAGGCAAAAGAGAAAGTGGCGCGTGTTCGCCATTGAACGTGCTATTTTCCATTGTTTTGAGAATGTTAATGCGCAATGCACTAAACCCTACCACGGGGGTGCACCTGGCCTCCAGCGACGGGCGTTTCGGGTGGTGGCGCATTCGGTTGTTGCTGAGGATCGGTTTTTGTTCGACGTTCACGCGAGTGAAAAGCTGCCCACGGCGACGTGCGTCCGCTAATACCGCCATTTGCAAAGCCATTCGCGGCCATGTTTGCATTTAACATCTGGCTTCGACCCCCTAAGCTCAAGCTTGGTGCCATCCCTACACTGGTGGCAGCAACAGTCCGAGACTCACTCCTGACGGGTGCATTTGTAGCCTCGAGCTCCGAACCAGAAGTGGATTCAGCACCTGATCCTGTCGGCGTGTGATCGAGTGTAATGCTCCTCAATCTACTGCTCGCACCAGAGGTAGGGGTGATAGAAACTGCAGCGTCTCCGTTCAAGTTGCCAGTATTGCGCAATGCGTTGGCAGAAGCGGATGGCCGCAAGAATGAGCGAATAAAGCGGTGCTGGGTTTTATTACTAGCGCTGGTGCTGGTGCTGCTGCCATTCCCTCCAGATGTCGATGTCGTCGATACTGCAGATGGGCTCGGCGGCGGATGTTGATATTCTGCTGCACGGCTATCCATCGAAGAGACCGATGACGTCAGCGGGTTGCGGGACATGAAGTGGGCCATCGCGTCAGCGTCACGCTGTCGCATGCGAGATGCCACCGGCGAAATGGTGAGGTCAATGGATTGCTGACTGCGGTCGGATGGCTCATTATGTGATGCTAATGCGTGGGAAGTTGCTCCTACAGAAGAAAGCTGCTGCATTGATCGCGACGAGACGACATTCCGCGGGAGGACAGGATCTTTGGGGGGTGGCATAGGAGAAATGGATCGCGTAGCCTCCTTCGGGGGTGGCGGTGGCATTGTGGAGGTGCCGAATGTAGAACGACTGGGTGATGACACAGCCGAATTCGACCCAACTGTGCGAGCGGCTTGTGGGGTGTACATAGCAGCATTATCAGATACATTGGATGGGCGAGAAGAGGTTGAAGACAAGGATGACTGATGTGGCCGATTCACGGAGCGCGGGGTACCAAGACTTGATAGGGAGGCACCTGAGGTCTCGTAGTCGGTGGTGCTCTCTGAGGTGCCAGACCCGCTTCTTAATCGGCTAAGGCTCAAGGTGGATGAGGAGTGCCCCAAGAGCTCAGAGGCTTGTTCACCCCGTTTTCGGAGCTCAACTCCACGACTAGCCGCCTCAGCATATATGTATCGGCGTGCTTTCTGGAAGATTGCCATTCAAAAGTTGTTCCGTGAGCGTTTCGTCGCATTTGCCGCCGTTCTTTCTGCGCACCTTGTTGCTCTCAAACTGCTGCTGTGCGAACCCTTGCAAGCTTTGCATAGTATTGTTCCTGAATGTCGGAATTAGAGCCTATTTTAGGTATACATAATGAATACTCAACGAATAGGCGAGATCTGATGCTGTGTAGCCGTCGTTATTTCTCACTGCATAATTGCAGCCACGCTCAATGAGGGTTTGCACAATCTAGCAATCAGGGGCTGAGATCAGTGAAAAATTAAAACCAGAAACATCAGGTGGCACCTTGAGATGGCCCCACGAACTTGCGCTGAGACGTAAGAGCAATTAAGATGGGGACACATGGCCAGAGAATGCCACGTACTAGTGTAAGGGACTATTGCCCTCCTCATCTGTTAGGTCGAGGTCGGCGCCGCAGTCACACAGAATCTGGCGGAATTACCTTGTTAGCGACGAACTACGCGGGAGCGACGAATTTGGCAATGCACCTCGGCGATCCCATCGTTCCCTGTAATAGAAGCGATATGCAGGGGAGTTTTGCCGCCAACGTTAGTCCAATCAACGAGAAAGGGGAAGCGCGCATGATAAGCCCGGGTCATTCGAACGAGTGCGCCACGAGTTGCATGTGAGTCTTGCAATGAAGATGCTGGAGCGTGAGGGTTAGGTTGGTCTGCATGTACACCTGCCAGCAGGCATAGTATGGTATTATTTTCAGAGTCCTGAATGAACAAGTCGTATCAAGGTCAGCGATGGAATGCCGCTGTGGCTTCACCGTTGGCAACTGTCCACCTACCCGCGAAAGATCTTCATCATCATGCCCACTGTCAAGGAGATAACTAAAAATCTCTTCATGAACGCAGAGCGCTGCCCAGGCGAGAGAGGTGTAGCGGGACGGCCCAGGATCCGGGTTTCTCATATCTGGGATCCTGGCGAGGATGCGCCGTACAAGGAAGAGGTTGTTGTCTAGGGTAAACCGGTATAGGTATCCTAAGATAATCCTTGAAGATGTTAGATACATACCCTTTATCGCCCGACGCAGGCGCTCGCTGTCGTCCCCGTGCCTGAGCATGGCGGGCGACAGCTCAAATCGTGTGCGACTTTCAAGTTGAATGCAAACCGCTCCCCCGACAACAGCAAACACCGACTCTTTCCTCGGCCCTATATACGCGATGGCGGGCGTCTGCGCCATGCGCGACGCGTGTGGAAGCGTGGGTTGGACGGGTCAACAGATTCCCTGTCCATACGATGGGCCCGCCATCGACGTGCGTGTACCATCTTCCCAACGCAAAATGACGCGGTTTCGATCGCCTTGACAAATTTGTTTCATTTCAAAGCCAGAGACTGCAGAATTTCGTGATCAATTGGCGTCTGTATGTGGCTCTGAGTATGCTGATGGTCCGGTATGCTGCACCACCAGCCAAGTTGACACGTTGTCAGCCAACCTACAACAAGCGAATGCTCTCATTAATTCATGCCCCGCATGCCGCAACAACTTCCGCGATTTCTTCTGCGCTTTTACTTGCTCTCCCAATCAAAGCACTTTCCTAAATGTGTCGTCCACTCAGACAACTAATACCCGCCAGACGGCCGTGGAAGTCGTTGACTTTTATGTTGACTCGCAATTTGGCGAGGGGTTCTTTCAGAGCTGTAAGGATATTAAATTTGGACCAACGAATGGCTATGCGATGGAGCTCCTCGGGGGTGGTACGCACTTCGCATATCCCCGAATGTTGACCTGTCTCACCCTTCATCCTAGGAGCGCAGTCCTATGAAGAGTTCTTCAACTTCCTAGGCGACTTGCGCCCGGGACTCGGCAGCCCATTTAAAATCAACTTCCCCACCTCTTCCCCTGATCCTTTCGTCCCATACAACCCCCCGCCCCGGTCATGCGCCGACACTGATCTTTCGAGTCGGTGTACGTGTGTTGACTGCCCAACTGTGTGCCCCGCGCTCCCTCCCATCACCCCTCCAGGATCGGAGCCCACCTGCCAAGTTGGAGTTGTTTCATGCCTTACGTTTATATTAATTCTGACATATTCGATTGCTCTCGTTGGCTTCGCCGGTGGATATGGAGTAGCGACGAGATTGCGAAAGAGAGGTCTGGGCCGCGTTGCGCTGCTGAACAGCGCCGAAATCGACACGCCCGCTTCTGGGCACCTCGTAGGAGCGACTTCTTTAGGCGGGTTTCATGATGACAATGTCAGCTTGGGTCGTGGGGCCTCGCTTTTGGACCCAGATAACCTGCAACAAAGGCAGTACCGTCTAAACACCATTCTTCGCCGTTTTTTCTACAGGCTGGGATACTTCTGTGCCTCAGGCCCTTTTGTAACCATGGCGCTTGCTTGTGTCTTCGTTGCGTTTTCACATGCTGGCTGGAAGTTCTTCGCCGTCGAGAAAGATCCCGTGCTACTCTGGGTATCTCCGAGCTCAGAAAGCAAAGCCCACATGTCATTTTTCGATGAACATTTTGGACCATTCTACCGTGTAGAGCAGATCTTTGTCTCATCCATCCCCAGGGGCGACAGCGATGCATCCTCCACCCATGACGCAGCCCCTATTCTCTCCTACGATGCGCTCAAATGGTGGTTCTCGAAAGAAAAGGAAATTCGAGAACTACGTACCACCGATGGAATCGGCTTTGACGACGTGTGTTTGAAGCCGGCTGGGCGGGATGGAGCATGTGTCGTACAGTCGATGTCAGGCTGGTTTGATATGGGTGATCTATCCAACTACAATACGACGACATGGCGGAATCGGGTTCTCAACTGTGCCATGCATCCGGTACTTTGCCTGCCAGACTTTGGGCAGCCACTTGAGCCCAAGAATATTCTCGGGGGACTTCCTCATGCGGGTGAAGGCAAGAACGAAGAAGCCTTCCTGGGTGCAAAGGCCCTAGTCATCTCCTTCGTGGTGGAAAACTCGGCGGATCCCTTAGCCATTGCTAAAGCCGAAGCATGGGAGAAAGAGCTGCGTTATTATCTCGAGGAACTCAGCGAGAAAGCGATCAGTGGTGCAGGGTATCAAGTAACCTTCAGCACCGGGGTTTCCTTAGAAGAGGAGCTCAATAAGAGTACGAACACGGACGTGAGGACGGTGGTGATATCATATCTGATTATGTTCCTTTATGTGTCAATCACGTTGGGGCGAGCAAACGTGGAAGATCGGCCAAGTTTGACAAGCTACATACTTAGCTGGCTCGATCATAGCCCAAGCGTGTTGCCATCGTCTTCCTCAACTATATCTGCGCAGGGTAGCCGCAGTGTCCTGCGCCGCATATTTGTGCATTCCAAAGTGATCCTAGGAATCTTTGCTCTCGTCTTGGTGATGGTGTCCATTACGTCCTCAGTTGGTCTGTTCTCGTACGTGGGGATCAAGGTGACGCTCATCATCGCCGAAGTTATCCCCTTCCTTGTGCTCGCTGTAGGAGTTGACAACATCTTCCTCCTCGTGGCTGAGTTGGAGCGGCAAAACTCATTTCACGGACCTAATGCCTACCAGATCCCCCCCTCTTCGGCGATTCAAGGGCTTGGACTCTCCACGCCAATGTCACCATCTCTGCGGCATCGGGACTCAAATGCTAATTCTGTGGTAGTCACGAATGACGACTCGCAGTCAACTCCGGCGTATCTAAGTCCGGAGGAGCGTGTTGCGCGGTCATTAGCGAGGATGGGCCCGAGCTTACTGCTGAGTGCAAGCACACAGACGGTCGCTTTTGCGCTGGGTGCTTTTGTGCCGATGCCGGCAGTGCGCAATTTCGCCCTATATGCTGCGCTCAGCGTGCTTGTGAATGCCATCTTCCAAGTCACTGTTTTTATAAGCGCGTTGACGCTGGATCTGAAACGGATTGAGGTGCGTCACTTTCTAATTTTCACACGTATGAGTCCCACATTTCTCGGATTTAGAATAACCGTGTCGACTGCTTTCCGCTGCTCAAGATCCCGTCCCGAATATCTCTACCAGACAACACTCCCGGTCCGGGAAGCGTGTTGACTCGCTTCTTCAGGAGAGTCTACGCACCGTTCCTCCTGCACCCCACTTGCAAAAGTGTTGTGACCGCACTGTTTGCCGGCATCGCCGTGGTTTCGGCTATCTCTGTACAGCATATCGAACTTGGATTAGGTGGGCGTTTATCACTGGTCAAATGCTCGCTGTCTCACAAATACTGGCAGACCAGAAGTTCGCCTTGCCACCGGATTCATACCTTGTAAAGTGAGTGAGCTATCCAGTCGACGTTTGCTGATTCCTGACCTTCGTTACATAGCTACTTCAGCGACGTGGAGGAGTACATGGAATTCGGTCCACCTGTCTACTTTATGGTCGATGGCGCGAATGTGAGTTCACGGGCTACGCAGCAACATCTCTGCTCTCGCTTTACAACATGCGATCCTTTCTCCATCGCCAACGCCCTCGAAGCGGAACGCAAACGTCCGGAATCATCTTTTCTATCGCGCCCTCCGGATGTTTGGTTAGACGAATTTCTCCGCTGGCTGGATCCAGCCCTTGACTCCTGTTGTCGAGTCCTCAAAAGCGAACCCTCAGTGTTCTGTCGACCAACAGACCCTGAGCGCTTGTGTCAACCATGCCTTGCTGGCCTCGACCCTGCGTGGAATATCACAATGTCTGGCTTCCCGGAAGGCGATGAATTTAACCGATATCTGGTACAGTGGCTAGGTTCACCGACAGACGACGATTGTCCTCTCGGAGGGAAGTCTACCTATCAGACCGCATTGTCCATTGATGGAGATAGCCGTGAGGTACTTGCATCATATATTCGCACATATCACACACCCCTTCGAGATCAGCCGGACTACATTCATGCCTATGCCGCGGCACACCGGATTGCGGATGATCTATCTGCTCACACTGGCATGCGTATTCTTCCGTACTCGCCATTTCATGTCTTTTTCGAACAGTATGCGCACATAACTGGCATTACACAAGAGATACTTGGGCTCGGTTTGGCTGGGGTACTCCTGATTACATCATTGTTGCTTGGGTCTTGGAGGGTAGGGACAATTGTCACTGCTGTCGTTGGTCTCGCCGTGCTGAGTATCATGGGCGTGATGGGCGTTTGGGGCATCAGGTACGGCGCGACGATCATCGTTAGCGACTCACACTTAGATTTCATTTTCAGCCTGAACGCTATCAGTCTGGTTAACCTAGTGATCAGTCTCGGCATTGCAGTAGAATTTTGCAGCCACATCGCTCGCGGGTACATGAGTTCAGGTGGCAGTGTGGTGGCTGATGGGATGATGGGACAGAAGGAAAGAGATGACAGGGTCTTCACAACTCTTGTTGACGTTGGACCATCGGTACGTTTTGGCCTTGTGGCGATGTAAAAGGCTGCAATTATTCACCATGATACATAAGGTCATATCTGGCATCACCTTCACCAAATTGATTGGAGTATGCGTTCTTGGGTTTTCTCGGTCGGCCTTACTTCGAGTGGGCGTTCTCTCGCTCCTAGACGTGCCGTACCCTCGTTGAGACCTTATCGTGCAGATATACTATTTTCGAATGTGGCTGTCTCTCATTGGTCTCGGGGCTCTCCACGGTCTTGTTTTACTTCCCGTCTTACGTGAGTCGTTTTTCCTTTGGTGGCCCTCAAATTTCTGAGCATTGCCATAGTGTCTATTATGGGAGGCCCTGGATACTCTGTGGACGACGAGGATGAAGAATGGATGTCGTCAGCGATACGGAGGCATGATTATGAATACACGTTATGTCGCCCAATTTGAGAACGTGAATTTTGGATTGACGCTGTTGATTCTTAGGCCATTTCTTGCGGACAGTGACTCTGAGCACAGTGAGTAGAACATGCGGTGACATGCCTACTTTGAATATCTAGATTTGTGCTTGGTATTCGCCGATTTTGATGTGGCATCGAAATTGCAAGAGTGATGCAATCGCTATTAACCCCAATCGTTGCGTTGCTGGTTAGGGCTCTTGTGTCGAGTGGCTCGCTGTGGCATAAAAGTTTGATTCTAATTGAGAGGTACAATTCACCAGGGACGTATGGGTGTTCGGGTAACGCCGCATCCTCGCGCTTAGCATTCAGTCACGAGAGCGCCTTCCTCTTTGAGTGGGAGTCCCCTTGAGTAACTCCTTTAGTACGCCGACGGGTTCATTGGGTTTAACTGCAACCTGGAAGGTGCTTCACCCAAGAATTGAGCAGTTGAGCTGGATTATGTTTAGTGGTGGTTTTGGCACAGTGTTGCGGCGATGGGGCTTAAATGCACATTTTTATGGGTGCAGGGTACATGTGGGATCTCAGCCAATCATGATTATAAGGCATTTCGCCCAGCGGAATTTTTGTATGTGCAGAGAACAAAAAGATATTAAAACATTGAATTCTGCAAGAGCAATTACTCAACAACTAGAACATGTTAGCGAAATCCGCCACGCCAAAAGTCATATGTTCAGTCGGATGGGATGGGGTTCCGAGCACGAGGAATTTAACCGCCAACTCGTGGGAACTCCAGCACTGAACTGCCTGCGCAGTCATGCAGTGAAGACACGGAAGATTTTTATGTTAGACAGTATCCTTATCCATAACATATTAGAAGGAGATCATTGATAGCAAAATACAATGTCGTGGACGTGTCTCATCTAGAAGGCCCAAAATCGCACGTGATCGAAACCAAACAACTGAATCAC
>Ga0307508_10001909_pt1 | contig 22870 bp, 36 predicted proteins | sample 9_EM_MG_FD_203089 | JGI IMG/M metagenome (GOLD analysis project Ga0307508, IMG submission 203089) | Populus trichocarpa ectomycorrhiza microbial communities from riparian zone in the Pacific Northwest, United States - 9_EM | ecosystem: Host-associated > Plants > Roots > Unclassified | place... | reverse complement strand
CCATCGAACCGCTTGACACGTGAGAACTTGCTGCCGATCTGGCGGAATCGGCCTGTGCCGTCCACAACAAGAGGCGATTTCGTCTCGAGTTTCGTGCCAGCACCGACGTTTTTGATGGGAATCACATCCCCCTCGCTGGATAGGACGGTATTTTGAATGTCGGCTTGGTGTCCGTGCCAGACATTAATTCCATGTCGCTGAGCGAACAATGTAAGGAGTAGCTCGGATATGGGTCGTTCGACTTGGAACCCGGGAAGGAAAAGCTATAATCACAAGTGTGAGACAAAGTAGGACGCCTGGCTCATGGATTGAAACACCTACACCGGGAGGGCCGTTCGTGCAGAAGTCAGTGTACTCCCCTTGATTTTCGCGATCGAGGTTGTAGAATTCCAAACCGTCTTTGAGGCCAAAAATCCGGAGCAAGTACTCGCCCGTGAGACCCAAGTTTTTCATCCACAAGGAAAACAGAGGCAGCGTAGACTCGCCGATCTAAAAAAAGGGGCGTCAACGAAGGGACGACGAATATTCGAACTTGCAACGCACCTTATGCAAAGGCTTGGCTGTCTTTTCAAAGACGGAAATATTAAGCTCCTTATCCGAGGGCTTCAAACGAGCGTGGATAGAGTATATGAGTCCATGGATGCCACCTCCAATGACAGTGACGTCGCTCTCAGTCGAAGGGGCTTTCGAGGAATTACCAGCGTTCAGGACGTCGGCTGAATACAGTTGTTAGCGTGCATGAGTGAAGTAAGGACCATATAATACACACTTTCAGTAAAATTAGGGTTTTTGGCAGCGAGGTCGCGATAAGTGGACTTTTCAACCACTTGGATGTTCTTGCGCTCTAGAACTTCAGGAACGCCGGGCATGATGCGGAATTGTGTAATATCAACGGATGGAGCGAGGTGCAGGAGAGGGGGAGTGAAGGAGTCAGAGGTATCGAGCCAAAGGATTTTATACGTGGAGGAGCAAGTCTAATAACACATGTATGCGACGCTGAGGCGGCCCGAAGCGCCTGAAGGTTTAGAGGGCCCACAAGTTGGATAGGTATCCTCACCCGGGACCCCTGGCAACCCAACAAAAAAGTCACCAACAGTGGCCGGGCGGACATCGGCAAAATGTTCTGCGGTGCTCCTGCGCGCTCCGGCGCACGCAAAAATCCGAATGGTTTGCTGATACCTCCCGCAGGGTCCACCGATCAGAAAAAGATCGAATGACGAAGTGACGTACTCCGTACAGTCGGACATAGATTCACGAGCGTTTCATGATTTCCTCGCTAACTTGACACGGGTAAACCATAGATAGGTGATGGCAAACTTAGCTCCTGGGTTCCTGCGGTTGGCCTGAGACGTCCTGCTTCCGTCTCTTACGTCAGACGTCGGAGCTTCACTAGGGAATTCATCGGCCACCTGATCATTCAGATTTTGCATTTTGCATTGAGAGCGGAAAACACATTACACTTGCCTGTTACGCCGTCGAAACAAGTTTCTGCCTGGGATTAATGCCGCGCTGTCGAGATCAATTGGCCCCCAAACATATTGGGCCCTTTAGTAGCAACAGGAAACCCAGTATGATGGGACGCTTTGCTAGAATGTTTCTTATCAAAGCGGCAGAAAAATAATGACCATCGGTGAGTATGCGACCACCAGAACGCCGGACAATTGACCCCGTCAGACAAATTCACAGCTCAGTGAGCCAATTGTATATGCCCTATATGTCTCCAATATCTTTGAGACAGGACTTGATATCCCGTTGGCGTTGTAATCCTAATCATGACAGAGATCTCGCCTCGGGAGTGATGTCTTTTTTTTGCACACAAGTACCGAAAGATACAGCATGCTTCCCGGCACGAATTCGTCGCTCGGTTATGGGATTTTTGGGTTCGATCTTCGTAAGAGAATCAGTAGTAGCACCTTATGTCGAAATAAACGGAGCGATAAGTCAATAATTGGAAGCACTGTTGATGTAAACGCGACGATGCCCTCAGCCTTTGCAAAAAAAGAAAAAAAAACTATAGGAAAGGGTAAACGATGATCAGTTTATGTGAATGAATGCATACGACGCAGAGATAAAAATGAATCAACCGGCGACTGAAATAATTGTTGATCAAGTTGACACGCCTATCCTGCGGGGTCGGAACGGAGGTGACTTCGGAATTTCTCAACCGTCGCCGGTGGCGGAAGGTGCCCCACTTTTGGAACATGCCCGAGGCGACAGCCGTAAGCTTCGAATCCAACGATATCGATTATCAATAAGCTTTGTGAGGCTGTGCACAACAGGAGAAGTGCGAAGGTCTAGAGGTGGGCTGAACGGGTCGTCCGTGCAGGAAACTCCAGCAGAGATCGGGGAAGGGTCTCCGAATGGAGCGAGTGGCTCTTGCCGCAACTATATTCATGTATCAGCACGATGGAGGTTTTCGCGCTCTCGCTAAGACATCACGAGATCGGACTAAGCCAACAGCCGAGCCTAACCGGTTGTCGAGCGCCTAAGTTGGAGTCAACATAACCGAGAAGTTCAAACAGTCGCCCCCAAAAGTCAAATACGAGGGCAAACTTGGCTGTACTGAAGGTGTATTCACGGCATCGGGTGTTGGGGACCGGAGGCCATTTGGGAAGCTGAAGCTGGAAGTTGCGAACTGACAAGCAAAGGGCAAGCAGGAACCAGGACGAGGAAGTTACTGAATGTATCGTAGAATCAACCATCGTTCTAAGACTCATGTAGGGCCAGCCAGCCAATCCGGCGGCCGAGACTGTTGACGCGGAATGGATCTTGGATCTTAGATCTTGTCCGCATCGTACCCTCCGAACGGACGGATATGGTGTATAGCGTTGCGTGTCGTTCAAGAACGTTCCGTAGATTACAAGTTAAGGTTCTAGAGGTTGTCGGCGATGCAAGAGGCATATTTTCGGGTGAAACGAATCCCAAAGTCGCTGGCGAGGCCAAAAGAGCAAAGCAGCAGCTTCGGTACATGCAACACCGGAGCGGCGTCATACCAATGTTGACCAGCCATCGACACACGTCACAATAGGTATTCTACCTTACCCTGACTGGGGATGTGTGCGTGGAAGTCGTGTCAACATGTGTCAACAAACAATGCTACCTATGCAAACTCAGGCGGCTGCTGGCACAACAATGAGCTTGCTATATCATTATACACAGCGTCAAGAATCAACAACACTAATACAATATCCCCAAGGTACAGTAGAGGCTTCACAACGCAGAGGGCAGGAGGGCAGGCATTGAAAATGGCACGGATCTACAAAGATGAGGAAGACACGTCGACATCAACGGACGGATGAACCATGTAGTGAACCGTCTGGTTCACATCCACTTGCATCGCGCTACCGTCTGACTCGGACGGCAGGGAATTTTGCAGTTCGCCACGCATCTCTAACAGCGAGTTATCCTGACGGTTGTAAAGCATGGATAAGCGAACGCCCAAGACATGGACGAGCGTATACTCCTTACCTTCACCAACTTATTCAGCACCTTGCCGATGAGTTCCGTTTCATACTCAAGCTCCTCAGGCGTATTGATATCCTTCTCTTTTTGTTCGAGATACCAGTCAATAAGGTCTTCTCGATCCAGGCCCTTGCCCGTCGTTCGCTCGCATTCAGCAAGATGCAACAGAATAAGCGTCTGAATTGACATGTATTGATCGTATGTGATCTTGAGTTTGTGCTTAGCAGGTTGTTGCTGTTGCGGGGCAGGGGCAGCCAGAGGAGGGGGGGGAGTGGATGCAGGTTGACGGGACGATGCTCGTCCGGCAACACTCGAAGTCGACGTTACTCCCACTGCCGTACTCGTCCCACGCCTCGCGCCACTAGATGATGTGACTCCTCGCGGAAGCGAACCAGCCTGCGCCAACATCGAGTCTTGATTCGAGTCGATCTGTTCGGATGACTGTTGTTGCTGATAGCTGGACTCTGCCTTTGCGATTGCTTCCAGCTCTGCTTGCGAGAACTCGTCGTTTTCGTCTATGAGATTCATGGCATCATCCCCATCAGTGTGTGGCGGGCCTCCACCGCCACCACCACCCGATCCGCCGGATGGACCACCATGAAGCTCATTGTCTTCGTCATCATCAAAGTCGATATCGTCTTGCTCAACGTGGATAATTGATTGACGAAGGAGTGCATATGCTTCGCGAACGAAGGCCGGGATGATCTGTTAGTGATGGAAATGGAGGTGTAGCTCTCGTTGTATGATGCGAACGGATGAACGAAAAAGTACCTTGTTCGTGCAATTAGCGCGAGCGATCGCTTCGCTCAGGCGAATCATGCTCTCAAGCTGCCTAACCGTGATGCGATAAGAATTCTTCCCAACACCGGAGGCATCGTCCTGACGGAGCATGCGGTACTTGTCTATGAGTACCTCAGAGGCTTCGGGAGTAAACTGTACGACAGAAGTTCGAACCCTTGAGCCTTGTGTGTTGAACTCCACGCAATAGACTCACTTTAGGATTGAATGTCCTGGCGAAGCGTATGTACCGTTGCAATTGTTCGGTACTAAACTCGGGATTAATCGCCTCACTCTGGAAACGATGCACATTGACGATATGTCGAGCAATATTTTCGTCCACTACCGGATTTTGTTCGTCGAGCACCACGAAAAACAGGTCGAAACGACTCATGATAGGGGCGGACATTCCAACGTTCTGTCTCAAACTCGCCTTCCGATTGTATCGTCCACCAATAGGGTTTGCGGCAGCGAGGATGGAGGTGCGTGCGTTAAGCGTAGCATGGATACCTGCTTTAGCGATGGATATGGTTTGTTGTTCCATAGCTTCATGGATAGCGACTTGGTCTGAGATATCCATCTTGTCAAATTCATCGATTGCGCAGATGCCGTTATCTGCAAGCATCAGCGCGCCAGCTTCAATTGTGAACTCCCCAGATTCCTCATCTTTGACAACAGCAGCTGTGAGACCTGCGGCGGACGACGCCTTGCCGGAGGTATAGACAGCTCGTGGAAGGAAGGAGCAAATGTATCTGCATATAAGAGTGACGTTCCCTCATTATCAGCATCGCTGATGAATCACATTGTTAAGGGCAGCGTACTTTAAGAATTGTGATTTGCTGGTGCTTGGATCTCCAACAACGCAGATATTGATATCGCCGCGAAGGTGCATCCCTTCGGGGGTCCGTTTGTGGACACCGCCGAGTAGCTGCAATAATAAGCCTTTCTTCACAATTTCATGACCTGCAAAGGAAGTCGGTCAGCAAATCATTCGCCAAAACAGGTGTGCCAAGACGCACCCCAAACAGTCGGGGCGATGCTGTTGATGAGGCGCATGTAGATGTAATCTTGATGCACCATCGATGTGAGTTCTTGAATCTCGGGCTCGGTTAGGCTATTAATGTAAGCCTGCTGATCTTCCTCGATGAGCTCTCCGCCAAAGTCATCTGGGCGAACGTTGATCCCTTGAGCCTGCCACACAGTTCCAGAATGAAATCGGCACCGATTATGGTAAAAACGAAAAATCGAGATATAACTTACTCGAGCGTCAGAATCGTTCACCATGCACGCTAAGAAGGCCGTTTTATATTGCAGGTCACGGACGCCGAGAGTTTTCAATCCAGTGACACCTTGGTTTCCCAGTCCGCCAACCCCTCCGTGCCGACTTGCTTCACGCTGCATCTCAGAATTGACCCCAGGCAACCCAAGCTGCGAAACATCGGGAACAACGATAAATGTGCCAGTGAAGACACACTTGTCGCCTGCTTTTGCACGCTCCACCATGTCAGCGCGCAGGATAACATCCAGACTAGGTCAAATGCGAAATTTATCAGCGGGACAGCGAGGTGGTTAAATGTGAAGGAGCGTAGAGGGGAAAACATACGTGCGCGGCATACTACCCGTCGGGATATCGCTGGGATTCTCCTGAATACGAACCTTCTGCCAGTCCGAGAACCGGCTTTGATCGACTTTGAGATGCCAACTCTTCCTGTTTCCGCATGTGGGATTAGGGCAGATCATCGGCTCGGTGTACTTGAATTGCTGCTCGACATCAGCAACAATCCCACCACAGTTATCGCAGATAAACGTGCCGAACACGAGTTCAGGGCGCACTTCACTCGTCCGTGTGACGGTGCCTGAAACAGCCAAGAGTGTGCCGATGGAGCCGGTGCGAAGATCTCGAATCGAGGAAACGAGCGGTAGGTGATGAAAGGCAATGTTAAAGTCGCGCGTCAGGAGGCCAGCTTCGATGGTAGCTTTTTTGTTTTGGTTTACGTGGGCATATTCGGGGTGGTACTCCTTGACGAGATTGAGCACTGCCCGACGAAGATAAGGCAGAAAGCGGTAGTACTGGTCCGATATGGCGCGTGCTAGTGTCTCATCGCGTTCGAACAAATGCGTGAAATCCACGTAGAGTGTGCTTTCATCTGTCGCGGCCATCTCGGCCAGCTGTTCAATATAATAGTATTTGACTTTGGGAGAGCCATCGTTTTCCACGGCGTCATCTCCGGCACGACTGCGACCGCCCTGGGGAGCCGGAGTATGTGGAGTATCTGCCCTTTTACTCGATTGATTACCACCTGGCTTGCCTTTCGAGCGGTTGCCGGGCGTGTCATTTACGTCTCCATTCGGGTGCGATTTCCGAGGCGAGGCTCGAGGGGTATCAGGGGGACTTTCGAGTTCGACGTCCTCTGAGTATCTACCGCGTCATAGCAATATGCAAAGGTTGGTTCCATCAGAAAGGATCACGCCAAGAAACGCAATGATGAGCGCAGAGTTTGGATATTCAAAACAAACCCCAAGGACACATTTACGTACTCGGTCAGGAATTTTTCGAAGTGGACGACAACGGCTTCTCCCGTGGCGTCTTTTACGGGTGGCACATCATTCGTGAGAGCTTGTTGGTTGCGCGCGGCCTTTGGGCGTTTTCTCCGTGACACAGCACTGTCATCTTCCTCACGAGCCTCCGGGGCAGCCGTCACGTCGTCGTCGAAGTTCAGAGGGTCAGCCGCTCGTCGTCTTGCGTTGTAAGGCTGCCTGCGATCACCAGAAGGGCTAGAGGGAGAAGGATGGGGCAATCCCGAGCTAGGCAGAGGTGAAGACATGAAATCCATCGTGAGCGACCCTCAGTGAGAAAACAAACTGAACGAGAGTGACGGGACCGCGTCGAGCGCGATTTTGATTGGTGGGCAAGCGCGTGAAGTCACGCTTCGTGACGCGTGACAAGATGTTGACGCTCGTTTACCCCCATATGGACTGTTCGTGGTCCGGATCAACCACGTCACGATTGATCCTCCCTCAGGCACCATTCTTATAATGACACAGGACCACCTACGAGAGGCTGTGCGGCAGCCCCATTTTCTCGGGCCTTCTCATGAAGATCAGAGGCTGTGGTCGACGTTTATTCAGCGCCCCGTTCGTACCGGGTTGATGTTTATTAATCAACCTGTTGCACCGGGCCTCGCAGGTTGCACATGTTTAATTGGTTCCAATGACCAAGCGCACTGATAATGCAAATAAAACCTGCATTCCAGATGTCATTCAGGCTTCTCAACCCCAGCGACCGACCTGCTTACCTACCTATGTGCCCAGCTTACCTCCCTTCTCTTAACAATGCGCTGTAACGATGTGGACGATTGAGACCGCCACAATGGAAAAGGGGCGCGCCAACTGGAATTGAACACCATGACACTTTCACCAACTCACGGTTTTCATCACTCACGACAGCATCTCCACACAAAGCATGCATCACAATATATTTTTGCGTGCTTAAAGTATCAAGATCTATACTTTGACCCAATATTAAGGATTATTGCTCATAAATGTCTCTTGGCAAATTGACAATCCGCGGATGATCCCAGTTGCGTGGGTGTACATGACCGACTATCAACCAACAAGATCACATTACTCTGTTAAAATCCAACCATTGTTACTTTTATAGCTGATATTATAATATCCCGCAAATGAATGAATTTTCAGCAGACACGATCCCCACGCCCGGCGACTTTAACTCTGTTGTCCCTGGATTCTCCCGACTCCATGATCCTCTAGATCGTCCTGCCACTATAGTATAACACCGACCGCGACGCGTTGCACGCGCCCGGCGTAAGCGCTGTGCATGAGCCGCGTACCACCTGGCTTAGGGCATGCGGGATTGAATATACTCATTTCGCTGACGGATCATATCCTAATAACGCGGGATCTCTGTCGTGCTATATGGGCAATTCCCACCATGTTCGGACCAAAATCTCTCCTACTAAGCCTTCCGCATGAATATAAGGCTCCTCGAACGCCTACAACTTGCTTACACCCAACCCACCCATCACTTTCGACATGGCCACAGAGTTTAAGCCGCGTTTCCCCCTCGAGACCCGACTCTTCATCAACAACCAAGTAAGCACTGCAACTTGATGTAGCCGCTCCCGTGGCATGCCTGACGTGTGCGCCATCATGTAGTACGTCGATGCCAAGTCTGGCGAGACGCTCGACATAATCAACCCTGCGAACGGCCAGCTAGTTGCAAAACCCCAGGTCGCAGGCAAGGAGGACGTTGATGCCGCAGTGAGAGCAGCTCAAGCCGCATTCCCTGGTGCGTAAATTCTCAACTTTATAAATCGCTCTGCTGGTAAACGGAAATCGCTATAGCATGGTCTGCTCTCACCGGCAAGGAACGCGCCAAATATATCCGCAAGTTCGCAGAGCAACTCGCCGCCAACACCGATGAGATCATCGAGGCTGAGGTAGTCACCATGGGCAAGCCTCGCGGTCCTGGTCACTTGGAACAAACCTGGGCAGCTGAATACCTTGATACCCTCGCTGTAAGTGCAACCTTTATGAGTATTCTCTTTTCGTGCCCTTCTCCTTATCATCTCTTTTCCTGCAGGGACAAGCTGAAGCTGTGTACGGCGAGACGTCGATGAACCAACCCGGTTTCCTCAACATGACCCTGAGACAACCATACGGTGTCGTCGCTGGCATCATCGGTGAGCAGCGGTGTGGCCTTATTAGTCTACTTAATATTGTCCTCACCATTACCGTTTCTGCGGCACAGCGTGGAACGTGGGTGTCCCGATGTGGTTGTGGAAAGTGTGAGAATTCTTGCCTCTACGCGTGATTTCACACTTAGCTCACGCACACTGATTGAAATAGCGGCCCCGCAATTGCGGCCGGCAACTGCATCGTCATCAAGGCTTCCGAGAAGTCCCCTCTCCAGGTCGGTACTCAGTTCCTTGTGCGAGGTCAATTCACATATGAATTATTTTCCATTTTCAGTCAATCCTGCTGGGCAGGTTCATCGCTGCTGCCGGCTTCCCTCCAGGAGTCATCAACATCGTCACTGGTGCGGGCAAGACTGGCGCACTCCTCGCTGAGCACATGGACATCCGCAAGATCTCCTTCACCGGATCCACCGCCGCTGGCCGCAAGGTACAGCAAGCTGCAGCCGCATCCAATCTCAAGGTCGTCAGTGCGTATCACTCGTCTAATTCCCAGTCTTGTGCCACAGCAGCTCACATACACACTTCCTGCGTAGCTCTCGAGCTTGGCGGCAAGTCCCCGTCCGTCATCTTCGATGATGCCAACGTTGTGTGTACTTCATGTCGATGCATTCGGTTGGTAAATTCATTACTGACGGACGGCGGTTGATACAGGAAAAGACTGTCGAGACTGTCGTCATGAGCGCGCTCATCAATATGGGTCAGGTTTGCACTGTAAGTCGAGAGCCACGCACCCTGTCCCGTGCACGTTCCCTCAACTCGCTCCTGTCGATCATTTTGGTTAATAACAGGCCAACTCTCGCCTATACGTGCAAGAAGGCATCGCTCCCGTTCTCCTTGAGCACCTCAAGGGCCACTACGCGGGATGGAAGCAAAAGCAAGGCGACCCATCAGACATGAACACACTCATCGGCACCGTCGCCGATGAAGCGCAGCGCAAGCACGTCACCGGGCTCATCGAGTCGGGCTTGAAGGAAGGCGGCAAGGTTGTCGTTGGCGGTGATGCTGATGGGGCGTTCGTCCACCCGACTCTCTTCACCGACGTCAAGGACGACGCGACACTTAACGTCAAGGAGGTGCGCTTCAGAATGGTCTCCTTATCATAGGAAGTGGACAGGGCGGACGTTTGTGCTGACGTTTGATCTTGTCCATGTCGTCAGGTCTTCGGCCCAGTCACTGTGTTCCACACCTTCAAGACTGAGGATGAGGCTATCGCCCGCGCCAATGATTCCGATTTCGGTCTCTATGCTTCGGTGTTCACCCAAGACATTGACCGCGCCATCCGTGTGTCAAAGAAACTCGAGGCAGGGATGGTAGGCATCAACGCAGCCTCACCAACTCTACACTACGACGTTCCCTTCGGTGGCTGGAAACAATCTGGCTACGGGAAGGAGATGGGCAAGGACTGGGTTGCTTCTTGGTGCGTCAAGTTCCCTCTTTTTGCCGTCCGCTTATTGCCTCCCGATACTGTTCTGAGAGATAGAAGTTGACTAATAATTTGCCTTTCTTTCCGCCGTTAACCGTGCGCGCTTCTCCGCCGGATATACCTTTACTACTCCGCCCCGTGCCCTGATGCGTTGACGGATGCAATCTGTCTCTCCGTGTGACAAACAGGACTCACGTCAAGTCTATTTACATCCAGACTTCTTAAGCGCACATAACGTACACGATCATAAGCGCACATCCGATCACATTCTGCACTACCCAACCGCGGCAGAAAATGACGCCGGACCCTATTGCCGGACTTTTTCTTCGTTTCACCGTCCAGCAAGCTCACGTATACTCTACTCCTCATCTACGTTGTTTGTCATCTAATGTCACGAAAATTTCCATGTAGAGGCAATATATACTTTGAGTTCCAACGATCACTATTGGTGGACAATCCCGATTTCGAACACACGCGGGCGCGTGAAATGCAAATACATCGCAATGCAACACCCCGAAACAGGAAACGGCGGGCCGTTGTAAAGTATGCACTGAACCGTTCCAATGCCCCTTGAATCGGCAGTGATGATGATGACAACGATGATGGTGTCATCATTTTGACGTGTGCTTCCGTGCCAAAAAGCTTAACATTGACAGTCCCTGATCATGAGCTGTTCCTGAATGTTGCGGATGCATTGCAACGCGGCCTTAAGTTTTCCTGACAAAGCCGAGGAAATTTATCACTCGGCCCCGTAGCCTACTCGCCGGTTTTTAAAATCGGAGACGTCTGCCGGGGGCCATAACTTTCTTTTTTTTCCTTTCTTCGAATAGTTTTAGCGAGGCGATCAGTGTAATGTATTGTATGTGTTTTAAACGGTAAAAATCGAGGATATGATTGACCCATTGATGACTGCCCTGTACACACGCCCATGTCATGATGACGAATTGATCCCCGCAGCAAAACTCCATCTGACCCATCCAGATCAAAAAAAGCTTACATGTAAGCGGCGCGGCCATGCGCAATGCGCCATTTTCTTTTTCTTTTTTTCTTTTCAAGCCCGGACCGCCAGTCCCATACGCGTATGTGTGATGTGATTCCCAGCTGGCCAGCGGATATGAAGTCCATGCCGATTTTTGACTTGTCTGACCCTGAGGTCAAGCTTAAGTTCTCCACTAATTTATGCGCAACACCCGAGCCCGGCATGACTCCTCCGGATTGGAGCAAGCGCAGGAAGGTCTGAATAATTGTTATTAATCAGTTAACAAACAAGGATATATATATATATATATATATAACGTCACACGTTACATGTAATGCTCCGGAAAAAAAATCGAATTTTTGGGCAATTGCAAGTCTGGAGATAACAACTGACTTTCGGTCGATAAACCATAGCAAATAATTTCACCCAGGGTCACGAGAATCCGAGATTTGTCCGAAAAGGCACATGATTTACCCAGAAATCACTTGGCAATGGTATTGTTGCCACGAAGAAATCAGAGATAATTACAAAAAAAACACTCGCTAAGTGGATCAATTCCATCCACCCGAAACTGGGTTCACTTTTTTTTTTTTTTTTTTACACAGATTTCAGTGATTTTACGGGTTTTGTTTCCTCAGTGTCTCAAATATTCACATTCCACTCCGAAATTCTAACAAAAGGAGGTTGTTGGATCTTTGCCTGGATATAGAGTATGGTTTTTCTCGTATTGTAGCAAAATCAAATATTTTCCGTTACGTGTACTCTACTATCTCGGAACCAATCGGGCCACAACTCCTGGTGCTACTTACTATCATTCTTATCAAACATGTTTTACGGAGCGTCAAAGAGATTAACCACCTTGGTGAGCCAGAGCCCGGGAAATCATTGAGACTTTTTTTTGGCGAAATTTGTCACTTGCTTCTGTGCCGTCGAAGTGGCCCTTAAAGGATCGCTCTTCAATAGAATGTCAGCAATGGAGTCAGGGAACATGAGAACTTCATTAATTTTATGAGCGCCTTGTTTCAAACGATAAGGCGGGGCGCGCGTGTGTTTCATTGTTTCATAGCTAGACAAAATGAATCAAGTTTATGTTTATCGCGTGCGTTATCAATGGATGAACGATAATACGAGTGCATTATCAGTGCCAATGGCGGTCAGGGAAGATACAATCAAACTTGGAGAAGCCTTACGTGTTGTGAATTAGCTGGAACATCATTTTTCTTGCGTTAAAAAAGCTTGTTCCCCAAGAACACCTCTGGATATCTTCACTTCTCAGTAATTATTTCACGTAATTGAAAAGCCACTGGAACTATTATTCACCTTATAAACGGGATATTCGAAGCCTCACCTGGAGCCGTAAGGCACGGATCATTTGCACAAAGAAGCATTATATTACCCCAAGTTCACTACTCTCATCACGTAGAAATTCCGAAACGGCGTGTAGCGTTACAATCACATATACCTCCGAACATCACGCGTTAAGGCGCTAAAATAATAATGCGGCAATGCCACTAGCAATATTCCGCTAAAGTACGAATTGTTTTGTTAATCCGAGTCATTATAAACGTGTCCGAAAAGTTCCGATTGTAATGCGTCACATGTTTGCGGACCCTTGCATCTCATGTTGCATCGGATTGAGTACCCAACCGCAACGAATTACAACAATACCTCGGTTAGAAGTCCCTGAGCATTTTCAACCATCGAACTGCCCAATTTTTATGGCACAATTCCAGACATCATTGCGCTATTTGCAATGGTCCTGGCGAATTGAAGACCCTCTCTCTAAAAATGCATCACAGAAAATCTATCTATTAATAGCGCAGTAGTCGGCGCCACGTGCATGCGTGCCGACGCAGCAGCCGCTCAACGTTTGTCTGTCGCCACTCATTCAACATGATTACGTCACATTACGTGTAAATAAACAATAACTTCGCGGCACAAATGTACATATGCAGGAAATGCGCAATTCATTGGCGATTTGCTGAAACCTCTCATTATTATTACCTTATTCCATAAAAAGCATTGTTTAGGATCCTTTTCATTCATTCATTGCCTGTTGTGTCAAAGTTGTGCTTTCTCTGGCTCAGTGAAAAGGTCGAAAGAGTCCGAAAGACGGATACATGAATTCGTGCTCATTCTGCCTAGATACAAAATATATCTCGGTTGAATTAATTAGGCGTATTAAACCATGCCGCAAAAAGAGTCATAATGGTGATGATGGAAATGGAAACGGGCTGCTGGAGTAGGTTATATCTAGCTAACTATGTATGGAAGACTTTCGGTTCTTCAGTTGACGTGAATGCGCCAAAGCTCGCGAGGGCAGGGGTTGAAAGCGGTACGGGTGTGCATGAGCTGCAAATGAATGAAAACGGTTCGTCAACACAAACTTGTTTATTGAGTGGGCTCGCGGAAGAGAGCAGGAATACTAACCTCATTGTTGTCGGCGATCATGTAGTCACCCGTCTGCCAAGTCTGCTGGAAGCAGAAGCGACGGTCATATAAGAGCTCGGTAATGTGGTGGCTGATCTTGCCAGAAAGCTCATCATCGGTACCGACAATATGGCAAGTCGTGGGCTTGTGCTTGGTGATGTGCTGCGGCCTAGTTCAACGAAGAAAATAAATTTAGAAGCCTTGCGTGTATCGCTGGCAAGAGTAAACGTACCACTCCTCGTGCCAGCGAACGACCTTTCGACCGCTAAGCGGGTTCGTCTCAATGAGAGGAAGCTCGAGCGGTTCGCCACCGAAACTCTGGTTCGTCGGAGTGAAGACCGTCCACTTGCGGTTCTTAATGTCATCCGCATATGGGGAGACGTTGTTCGCGAGTACCTGGCTATATATGAGCGAGCTGCTGGAGAAGAGAGTGCGGCCACCGGCATCGGCAGCTGGATCGTCGGCGGAGGGAGCGTGGCGGCATTGGAAGACTTGGAATTGTGGTGGGTCCGCAGTGATGCTACCGTCCTCGTTGGTCTTCGTCTTAAACACACCATCGAAGTGAAACGGCATGGCCTCGCGAGTGGTGGCTACAAATGCGAGGGGGATTGTCAGAGGCACGACATCAGCGGAAATGTATATAGATATCTTACTGTTGTTCATGTCCAAGTTAGGGTTCTCCTTCACCTCAAGGATATCGCCAAAGACCCACGTCCTATGATTTTGTCCCCATTAGAATCATCGCCACCCAATGGAAAAGCGGACATTGGACTTACAAGACGGAACCCATCTCGCGTGCCTTCTGGCGATAGTCATCTTTTTCAAGGGGACCAAAACCGCGCGCAAGAACGAGAGAATATCTTCCAGCGAGATCACGCAATTTCTCCATGGGGACATCGTTCCAAGAGATGATAGCCCCAGGAACCGGACGGATAAGAAGACCATATGGGAAGAGACGATCAAACATGACGCCCAGGTGATCACCCCACTGCATAGCGGGATCAATCTCGCGCCAATAATATGGACGACCGCGTCTATATACGAGCTCGTGTGTGGCACGATCGACGGTAGCGGTGTGTTGGATGCCGAAAGAGCCGTCACGCTTCATGACAGCAACATTGTGCCACTAATATCATTCAATCTTGAGTCACTAGGGTTGAGAAGGCAAGTGACCCGAATATGACGTACTGGGGTGCAGGCGAGTTCAACATCAGAGAAGATGCGAAGGGCAAACTTGGGTCCAGCGTTGGTGTGAGGGTGGATACTAAGACGGATGGCGGTGGGGAACGACTTTCCAACGAGAGCGGAGAAGCGCTGGAGAAAAGTGCATTGTGAGACGTTGCGAGAGAGTCGGCGCCTGCGATGATACTCACAGCACCATTGCCCATCATTTTCTTGGCGATATTACCAATAATTTTTTCCTTAGCCTTGCGAGACAACCCTCGGAAGCTAGCACCTTCCTTGTCGTTGTCAAGAGGGAGGGTTTGTCGGTCTTCGAGATCGAGTTTTAAGAAACGCAAATACCCGCGATATGTGCGGAGAGTTCCCTCGTCGGTCTTGATTTGTTCCTCGATGTTCCGGTTGTCAATGTCAGTGGCCAAAAACGCTTCGCGGGTTTTGGGAGCTTGGACAACGTAGTCATCCTCACTCATGTCAACGATGTCGCCAGTCTTTTCCTTGCTGGAGACAAGCTCCTGAACGCGAACGAAGGCGATGTGTTTTAATTTAAGGTCTTTGACCATCTTGCGAAGCTCGGCGTTGTATTTGTAGGCGGTGCTGTCTGTCACACCGAGGAGCTCTTTTTCATCGTGTCAGTACACGGAAGAACTGGCTGTCGAAGATAAAAGGCACGTACGACCGTAGACGATGCCATCGGAGACGATCTTGAGCTGGGCACCAGGGTTATATATATCTTCCACCGACAGGCAAAGGTCTTCGAGTCTAAGTGCATGTTCACTGTCAATATTGAACGCGGCACCCAACAAACAAGTAGCACCGACCGACGAAGGAAGATTTCTTCCGCAAGGTCGGGCAGTGTGCCAAGGACCTTCTTTGAGCTAGGGGATTTGAACGGGAAAGCTGGGAGGACGCTAAAGGCGGCTGTCAGACATTGAACGTAAGGTATAAAGGGATGCTCACAATTCTAAGGGCTCGTTCTGCTCAACGTGTTGCTCGATCTGCGAGCGAAGGAAAGCGCGCCCAGTTGAGATGAACTGGTCGTTGGGCCCAGTGGTCAAAAGATAGCTGGTAATGATCTGAAGGATGCGATCGACAACGGCTTCGTTGTTGGCGAATGGAGGGAGCGAAGCGGTGATAAGCTTGGAGTTGACGACAGCAGCGGGGAGGACATTATCAGAAGAATATGATGAGACGGAAGGCGACATGGCGAGTAAGGCTAGATGGGTCTTCTGCGATGGAAAACTGGAGAAGGGGGCGAGAGTGATGCTGCCAGGCTGCCCAAGTGGGGGTATTTATGTTACAACACCTTGAATTCGTCGCTCAGATAAACCACGCCTCAGCCGTTTCAGGCATGTGCAGGTATTTCTTTTGATATACAGTAACAAGGTTGTGGAGGTCTTACCAATTTGGAAGATGGAGCGACCGGGTACGCGAATGGCAATAGACGGCTACGACAACCCGCAGAGTGATTCTTTACATCTCCCGGCAAGTCCGCGAAGCCCGTAGCGAACGCTGATGGCGGTACCAGCTTAACGTGCGATTCAATTTTCAATAGGATCGTGTTCAGGTTGCTGTTCCATTCATCCGGTTACATATGAGAGAAACAAATGTAGGAGGTGAGTTGATTTGTTTTTTTTGGAAAGTTTAAATGAGTCAATGAACTGAATTGTCGCACATCATAGGTTGAATGCTGACACGGCGGGCCGACATGCGTTGTATAGCCGACCGGGGAATGCATCGTTTATGATGAACACGATGAATCGCATAGAAGTACCGAGCCAGGGGAATTCCCATGGAAATGAAGCTACGCGGTGATGAACATGGCCGTCTCAAAAACGCCAATTGGGCCTGTGAGAATTGTTGGTCAGGGAGTGATGCTGAAGAGTGGTTCAAGCAAGAGGCCTGTTCCGGGGACAATGTTAAATTAGAGTGTCAGAATTGGGACCCGCAGCACCTGCAATCACGGAGATGGCATCATCATTCCTGCTCCATTGCGTAAACCCAGTAACAAAGGCTTTTATTGGTGGTAATGGTATGACGTCCCATATTTCTCCAAGTGGGAACCATTAATGCGTCGCTTTCGTTTGCGGTGGAAACACCGACGAAAGTGAAGGTGGGAATTGTGGATGGCTGTCGCCACGCAGCCTTGGAAAAATGGTCTCTCGTAAGAGAGACAACGTACAGAGAACCGCCCCGGAACCGGATGCACGAGTCCGGGTCGGGCAGGCGTTCCGACCACCGACCGGAGGAGTTGTGGGCCGCCCGTTACGGTCGATGCTAATCTGAGAAGTATTCCATGTATTCCAGGGACGAGAACCAACAGAAGCGCCGGCAGAACATGTGTCAGATGACATTGACAAGAGTCACAGAGACAAAACGCGTGCATCATTTGTTGACTCGTACTTGGCACCGCGCCATGGCAGCTGTGTTCGCTCCTCTATGAAGTGGGATGGAACTGAACTAGTGTGTTATATAGTCATATCTGTGAAAGGATAAGATGACAAGAGCGTCACGCCATACCGGCGCCTAAGATGTGCATGTCAATACGGGTTTTTCTGCCCCGGCAGCATACGCATCTCCTACTTTTTTCAAATGTTCTGTGCGGCTGATAAAGAAATTCTTCCAATCCTTAAGCTCTTTGATGCAAGCAACCCCCCAGCAGAAGCAAAATCTTAATATAAGAAACCCTGCACCCGTTTGCAACTTTTGCCGTGAGGCCGGCGCCTCCGTGGGGGCCAAATTTACATCGCTCATATGAATGATAAATTTCTTTACTCATGTGTTTGAGCCACGCTACATGAATTTTGCTCCCATGAGCTCCTTTTATGTGTGGACCCAGTCCTACAAGCAACATGGCAAATGCTAGCACGGAGGCAACTATTGCGGGCGGAGAGGGATTTGGCAGATCTCTCGGCCTTCCGCGCGGCTGGATTGAAGGTTCCCTGGTGATGCGCATGAATATATGCAACCTCTTCGCTTTCAGAATCTCCATAAATGCCGGACTGACGTCCCCAACATGGTATCAAATGTCTTGGAATACCACCCGATATCCAGTATTCGCAAATCCTCAAGCATGATTCTCTCCGCAGATAAAGAAAGCAAATGCACCAGTGTTCCGCAGGTGCAGGCCTGATCCCGCAATGCCCCTCAGGCCCCGTTCTGATACCTGGAATGAATTTTGATTGCCACCATTCCCCCATTCAAAAATAATTCTCGCTATTCCTATTGGGACTGGTTCGATTTCATTCCCCGGGAATGCTTAATAACGTGTTCGCGAAACGGAATGATCCCATCTTCTTATGTAATGTCTCTGTAATCAATACAATACAATAGTTTCATACAACATCATACAACATGCCCTTGGCACCCCTTGTCACCGTCAGGGAGCATTTCCTCGGTGCACTCTTCCCGAAATGACAATCATCAGATAGCGCGAGTAAGAATAAGCGCCGGGATCATTCTCTTGCAGCTGTATGGACTGTCAAAGACATCAAACAACTCATTCTCCACACTATCCGCTGTACCCACAGCGCCGGCGATATGGAGGAAGAATGATTTCTATTTCATTCCCTTGGAATCAAAATTCATTCCAGGTATCAGAACGATCAGAACGGGGCCTCATTGATAAAAAAAACTCACGATTTTCAACAACTATAAAATTCCCTGCTCCCCCTTCCACCCTCCGGTCCCATCCCCTCCTTCTGCAAAAGACTCCATCCGTGCACATACTTTCGCCACTATGTCCCACGTCCCCGAAATTCGAGAGCGCAAGAAAACCCAAGCCGTGGAGAAGTCCACATACCGCGACCTCGCAGCCAAAAACCCCAATTTCACTGAAAGTGTGTATTCCACGCTCGTTAATCTACCCCCGCATGTTTACAATTGTATTCAGCTGACGTGCTGAACGCCGGCAATCCCTCAAAAACTCCTTCCGCTGAGAGCGATGTCACTGTCATTGGAGCCGGTATACACGGCCTCATATACTCGATTCACGCTCGTTTGAAGCCCTCCCCTCAGGAGCTCAAGATATCCGTCTTTGAGAAGACTTCCAAGCCCTTGCACAAGGCGCGTTGCACGCTCAAATGTGTTCCTATTTCATTCCCCTTACGCGCGCCCCGCAGATCGGCGAGTCTACACTGCCCATGTTTTCGTTGTGGATGAAGAACTTAGGTCTCACCGGCGAGTACTTGCTCCGAGTATTTGGCCTCAAAGACGGCCTGGAATTCTACGTTCTCGATCGCGAAAACCCAGAAGAGTACACTGACTTCTGCACGAACGGACCTCCCGGTGTATGTGTTTTGATCCATGGGGCCGAGCATCTTCGCTTCGTCTCACACTTGTGTTTTAGCTCTTCCTTCCGGGGTTCCAAGTCGAACGACCCATGTCCGAGCTGCTCCTTACGTTGATCGCTCAGCGCAATGGAATTGATGTCTGGCACGGACATCAAGCCGACATCCAAAATACCGTCCTTTCTTCCGAAGGGGATGTGATTCCCATAAAAAACGTCGGTGCCGGTACCAAGCTCGAAACCAAATCCCCTCTTGTTGTCGATGGCACGGGCCGATTCCGTCAGATCGGCAGCAAGTTTTCGCGTGTCAAGCGTTTCGATGGTTGGAACACGGACGCGTTCTGGGCTTACTTTGAATGCCACAATGAGGCTGCCATCCCAGATGTGCTTCGGCATTACGAGGCCTCGCACACCAACCACATTTGTTTCCCTGAAGGCTGGATATGGGTAATTCGACTTCCAAGTTGGCAAGGGTCCCCAATTCCCAACTTGATGGACATGATCCACTACATTCTCGACCATGCTGAGGCTGGAACGCCCAACGACGAGCTACCTTCCGTGAGTGACCCCTCGGGCATGAAATGTGTGGTCGTTATTTAAATATTTTAACCTTAGACGTATGAGCTGGCCGATATGTTCAAATGCAAAGTCCGATGGATTTATTCCATTGGCTACGCCGTCCGCAACGATGTCAAATATCCCGACATCTCAGCCCTTGGTAATAGTGAGGCAGAACGCCGGTTCAACTACTTCGCGAACAAGTACTCCAAGATCAAGGACTTCATGAGCCATTTCACCCTTATCGAGAATCAGTACGGTCCTGGTTCCACTTGGGTATGTTGTGTTGTTCCTTGCAAAACACATTGGCTGGATCCCGAAGTTTACTCTTGTTGTTTCGTAGACTATCCGGAAGCAGCTCGCATACCAAACTCAAGTGGTCTCCGGCCCCGGTTGGGTCACTATCGGCGATGGTATCGGTTTTACCAACCCACTCCATTCGCCTGGTATCACGGCCTCGATGGCGTCCAGCACGTACGCTGCCGAACTTACGCGGGAAGTACTTTCGAAGAAGACTGAAGAGGACCGTCACGAGGTGTGGAAGCCATACGATGACTGGTGTGCTGCAGCAATTCCGGCTCTTAACCAGATGAACACGGTGCGTTCATTTCGCGATATATATATTTCAGACCATTAGGAAGTTCTCAATTGGTGTTGATAATCGCACGACACACATAGTTCAACTACCTTTGCTTCAGAAGCCCTCGGTGCGCCCCGCAGGTATCTCTCATGTGGCAGTTCTTCGCTGGTATTGGTATTCCGGACTGGCAACTCATTCGACAAGCGTATCGCCTTAACTGGGATACTTGGCTGGGCCACAGTATCAATTGGGTCTGGGGCTCGCAAGTCCCCGAATACGATACGGTAGCGAAGAAGGCACTCGAGCTCCTGAGTGGACCAGTCGACGAAGTACCTTCGGACGCTGCAGTTGACGAACTCATTGAGTTTTCGAATAAGGTGAAGGACGAGGCTGTTGCCAGCAACAAATTCAACTTCCGTTGGGACGGTCTCATGCGGCACTACGATATTTTATTACGGTATGATACAGTCAAAAACGTCAAAAAGGACACCTTTGCGAATCAGTGCAAAGCTTGTGGTACATGGCACTCACTTCGCGCTGACTGGCGCAAGTGCTACACATGTGGAGTCATTCGTCCCTCTGAGGACTGCGAGGTGAGTTCAAAAGTAGTTTGCTCCGAGAGAGTTCCTAACTTACACTTACATTCATGCTTTAGATCACCTGGCGTCCAAAACTAGAAGTGGAAGAGGTCGGCCAGCTTGTGCTTGCAGCCGATATCAAAGCCATCGGCCACGCAGCCGATGAATATCTCGCCCAAGAAGTCGAAGTCAAGGCATAGCCCCGGGTTCCCCGCTTTGTTTGCTGCTTGCTTCGTTCGCACCCCGGCTTATGGAAGCGTCTCGTTCTTTCTTCTTTTCTTTTGTTGGGTCCTGTACAGTATTACTGTTGTTGGAATTTTTCATTCTATCGGCATCGCACGTCGTCTTCCACTACCAGCCGCTTTGATGGATGTTTGATGCGCTCGATTGCCTCGATAAGAATAGCACTAAACCCGAAAGCATTCGGAAATGCCGGGCGACGCAAAGATTCCCCGGCCGGAAAAGTCAAGGCAGTGCATGCCGGTCCCGTAAAATACGGCCTAAGCGAACGTGATGAGTGCATCCAGAAATCGGGTTTTGAGCTGGCCGCGTGAAGATCTCCCAGTTTCCAAACTGAGCATTGCAGGGAATTATATGCATCACCTGGAGGTTTGATTGGTTTCTCTCAGCGACTTTTTGATTGTGGTGAAAAAAATGATATCACAACACTAGAGCGTCAGGGAACCGTATTATCGGGCCCTGAAATTCACATACTGTTTAGGATAAACACGGCGAATACGCCTGAGCGGGCTAACGCCCCGGAATGTATTGTATCGGCCATTGCAAAATGCGCAACATTTTGCCGTCCTATTGCCAATGTGGGCGTCTCCATTCCAATTCCAATTCCAATTCCGACTAATTGGATCGCCGATTGCCAGCCACAGGGGGGCCGTGGACGGGGGGGCTAGCCGTTCGCTGGTGCGGACCCCCTAACCATTAATGATGCAGGTTTGTATCTTTCGATGTTTCAAAAGAAACTGTGATCCAGATCATCCAGATACGCGAGACGGCGCACCGGGACGCTTTCCACACTACATGAACGGGAGGCGGTGCTAAATCTGGATGGCAAATTTCAGGGCTGTGCGCGCTAAAAAGAAAAATGCAGTCGGACTATAGGCTAAACCCAAAAGCTTAATTAAGTCAAACAGTCAGTGTTACGTCACACTTGGCGGAGAGCGCCGATAGTCATATTCTGTCCATCTGATGCGGCAATGTATGCCACGTGGAGTTTACTTAATCGTAACCCTGGAAAAGGGAAGTGCACGCCGAAATGGCTAAAAACGGCAATAAATAATAGACAATAGATCAGCAGAAGGTGGGCGGGCTTCAGCGAAGACGGGCGGCGAGCGTACCAAACGGGAGAGGGAAAGCAAAGAAAGACTGCGGAGGGGCGCCCTGGCCGTGCTGTTACTGTACCCTAACAGGGCCGCAATCGGGTTAGAACCGGGAAATGATAAACTCCAAAAATCTTATGATGCTGATTGAGCCATTAAACAAGCGCTGAACCAGGCGTCATGGAGGCTTATTCAGCCAACGATTAAACAAAATTTGTCTCTAGCATCAAGCCCCCGTCCCTATCTCGACAAGTAGGGGGCCCTGGCCGCCGGATATCTTCGATTTCCGAGTTATTTCCGATCTTCAACGGGTCTCAAGAAAACATCGGACTGTAGTTCCGTCATTCATGGACAAAGTGCAGAAATGGGAAATTCGAACTTTCTCGGTGGCTGTTGGCCACAATGAGTGTGGGTACATGTCACTGATTGACTGGGAGATCATGATGCATGTCAAGGCAGATTCGTGAGAATTTTCTTGCCGGGAGTGCAAGAAATAGATACACCCTTATCAATACCAGTTCGTGGGGAGCCCACCAGGTGGGTGGGCCTCAGTGGCATCAGATT
>Ga0307508_10001908_pt1 | contig 22871 bp, 15 predicted proteins | sample 9_EM_MG_FD_203089 | JGI IMG/M metagenome (GOLD analysis project Ga0307508, IMG submission 203089) | Populus trichocarpa ectomycorrhiza microbial communities from riparian zone in the Pacific Northwest, United States - 9_EM | ecosystem: Host-associated > Plants > Roots > Unclassified | place... | reverse complement strand
GTACACCTACCTGAGCAAGAGGATCGGCGCCCTGGACGGCGTCCAGGCGGTCGAGTCGTCCCTCGTGCTGCGCCAGGTCAAGCAGCTCACCTACGAACCGGACCGCTGACCGCTGACCGCTGACCGCACGGCCGACTCGCTCCTCAGCTCTCCGGATGAGCCAGTTCCACGTCGTACTCACACCCTGGGCCGTCCACGGTCAACGGCGCCGCGACCGGCGGATAGCCACTGGCGATCAGCGAGTACTCCCCCACGTCCAGGTCGGTGAAGGCGTAGACCCCGTCCGGCCCGGTGGTCGCCGTGCCGATCACATTGCCCGCCGTGTCCACGAGCGTGACCCGCGCGTCGTCCAGCGGCTGCTGTTCGGCGCCTGCCCGCACGGTGCCCCGCAGCACGGCGCCCGGCCGCAACGACACGTTCAGCCGGGCCAGCCGGGCGCCCGACACCCGCACCGGGAGGGCGGCGGGCCGGTGTCCGGTGGCGTTCACCACCACCGTGACGTCGCCCTCCGGCAGTTCGCCGAAGGTGAACTCACCGGCCGCGTCGGTCGTTTCGGCAGCCAGGGCCTCTCCGCGCACGTCCATCACCGCCACCGTGGCGCCCTCCACGGGCCGCTCGTCTCCGGCCGTGACCACCGTGCCGACCAGCCCGCTGATCACGGACAGCAGGGCGTCGTGGGACAGCGGCTCGTCCCCCACCACCACGGTGGACGCCTGCGGTTGGTGGCCCTCCGCCGCCGCGATGAGGACGTACGATCCCGCACCGGGCGCGTCGAGACGGTAGCGGCCCCCGGAACGCGCCACGGCCCGGCCCAGCTGCCGCCCGCCCAGCGAGATCAGCGTCAGCGTGGCCCCCTCGACGGCCTCCCCGGCCGTCCCGAGTATGCGGCCGTACAGAACGGGACCCGTGCCGCCGCCGGGGGCATGTGTGCCGCCGCCGGGTGCGGAGCGGACCGTCTCCGTCCGCCCGCGCGCGTGGGCCCCGACCAGCACCGGTTCCGCCTCCGGCACCGGCGCGAACTCGGCGGCGGGCTCGGCGAGCTCGGCGTCCTCGGCGGGAGCCACCCGGTCCGCGGCGCCGGTGGCAGCCACCCTGCGCGGCGGCGTGCGCAGCAGTACGGCCCCGACGAACGCGGCGACGAGGACCAGGCCCGCGGCCACGAGCAGGCACAGGTGTAGGCCGTCGAGGAACGCCTGACCCAGCGCGCCCATGGCCCGGCCGGTGTCCGCGCCCAGGTTCATCCGGGCGGCCGCGCCCAGGCCGTCGGTGTTCACCGCGTCGGTGATCTGTCGCACCACCGGTCCGCTGACACCGGCGTCGCGCAGATGGCCGGGCAGGGTGTCGGCGCTCCGGGTGGTGAGCAGGGTGCCCAGAACGGCCGGTCCGAGCGCGCCGCCGACCTGCCGGAAGGCGTTGTTGCCCGCCGCCGCCATACCGGCCAGGTGGTGCGGCACCGCCGCGACCGCGGTGGCGGTCATGGGGGTGATCACCATGCCCAGGCCGACGCCGAGCAGGGCCAGCCGCCACGCCACCGGTCCGAAGCCGGTCCCGGCGTCGATCGCGGTCAGGGAGAACAGCGCGCCCACGGTGGCCACCAGACCGGTGGTGATCATGATGCGAGGCGAGACCAAGTGCATCAGGCGGCCCGCCAGCGCGCCCACGACCAGGCAGACCACACAGACGACCAGCAGCCGGTACCCCGCGTGCAGCGTGTCCAGGCGCTGCACCAGACCGAAGTAGAGGCTGAGGACGAAGAAGAAACCGATCAGCCCCAGAAACGTGATCATGGCGATCAGCGTCGTCGCGCTGAAGGCCGCGCTGCGGAAGAGCGACAGGTCCAGCATGGGGCTGGGGCTGCGCCGTTCGGCCACCACGAAGGCGACGGCACCGAGCGCCGCGAGCGACAGGGCCGCGATCACCCGCCCCTCGGTGAACGAGGTGGCGCCGCCCTCGATGACGCCGTAGACCAGCGCGGTGATCGTCACCGCCGCGGTGATCTGGCCGGGCCAGTCGAGCTTGCGCTCACCGGGAGCGCGGGAGTCGGTCACCAGCGGGGCCGCGACGATGAGCGTGAGGACCGCCACCGGTACGGCGGGCAGGTAGATCCAGCGCCAGGTGGTGTGGTCGAGGATCACCCCGGCGATCATGGGGCCGACGGCGAGTGCGGCCATCAGGGACGCCGCCCAGAGCCCGACGAACGTGGCGCGCTTGCGCGGGTCCGGCACGGCATGGCTGATCAGCGCCAGCGTCGAGGGCAGCAGCGCGGCCGCGCCCAGCCCGGCGCACGCCTGCCCGGCCCACAGCACCTCGATCGACTGCGCCGACAGCGCGATGGCGCCGCCCACACCCGCCAGCGCCAGCCCGGCCAGATACACCTTCTTGCGGCCGTGGACGTCGCCGAAGACCCCGGCGGTCAGGATGAAGGCGGCCATGGGGAGCTGGAACGCGGACTGTACCCAGGTCAGCTGGGACGTCGACGCGTGCAGGGCGCTCTGGATGGCGGGCAGGCTCACCGAGACGGTGGTCACGGGCAGATAAGCGACGAACATGCCGAGGCAAGCCATGACAAGTGTGGCCACTTGCCGTTCTCGCGGCTCGTGCACTGTTGGTGTGGCGTTCACGGATCTCTCCCTAGGCGTACGGCGGCACCGCACTCGACGGCACCGCCGTCAGCTTCCGGCCACGCCCTCCCCCAGATCCAGCCACAGCCCCCAGGACCGGGAAAACCGACATCCGGAGCGGCGATCCGAAGGATTTCCGACGTCCCCGCCCCAGGTCAGCCCTGCCAGTACTTCGCCACTGCCTGCGCGTACGCCACCCGGTGGTCGAGCCCGTCGCCCCGGACCCGGAACCGGCCGCGCACGGACTCGGTCATGGCCGCCCGGCCGAAGAACACACCCCGCCGCTTCCAGGCCGTCCGCAGCGGGACGCCGAGGGAGTCGGCGGTCATGTCGGACACCGCAAGACCGGCCAGGTACAGCAGGACCAGCGGCAGCAGCACCAGGCACAGGAGCAGCGACGGCACCGTCCCCTCCCGCCCGTGCAGCACCGTCCCGTCGGGCAGGTGGATCTCGTACCGCGGCCGCCACCGCTTCTTCCGCGGCGGCAGGCGCAGTTCGGCCAGGGGCTCGTGGCCGGGGGTGAGCACGGCGAGGCGGCGATCACCCGTCCGGACGACCACGGCGAGCGGCGAGGCCCCGGCGGCGTCGGCGGCGACGGTGAAGCGTGGCTTGCACCCCTCGGGAAGGGGGCGGCCGTCGGGGGCGCCACGGCGCACATGGAGGGGTGCGGAGCCCCGGGGGCGCAGTGTGTAGCGCCGGGAGTCGGGGTCGCGGGTGAAGCTGAGTGTCATGGAGTGTCCCGGGTCGGTCACCGATCTGCCGCAGGATACGTACCGCGGCAGACCGGCGGAGCACGGGGGTCACCAGGGCGGCAGGAGTCCGAACTGCCCGAGCACTCCGGCGAGATCCCAGTACAGGGCCTCGTACGCGATCCTGCCGTCCTCGGCGAACCGGTAGACCGTCACCCCGCGCATGGAGAAGCTCTTGCCCTTGGCAGCCGTGGCCAGTTGCGGAGGCAGCCCGTCGAGGGCACCTTCGAGGGTGCCCGACATGGTCCACTCGCAGGTGCCGGTCCGGTCGCCCCCGGAGAAGGTACGCATCTCCACGCGGGTGTCCGGGATCGCCTCCAGCCAGGAGCGCACCCCCGCGTCGAGACCGTCGCGGCCGCGCCAGAAGGAGTTGAGCGGGACGTCCTCCGAGACCGCGTCGGGGGCGTAGCAGGCGAGCCAGGTGTCCGTGTCGCCCTTGCTGATCGCGGTCAGGCAGGTGCGGACGAGAGCCTCATGGGCGCACATGTGTTCTCCGGTGTGAGGGCGGGACGCCCTGGTGCGGGCGTCAGCTGGTGTCGACCGGCCGCAGGATGGAGGACAGCGTGCGGTCGAGGATGTCGGGGACGCTCTTGGTCTTGAGGTGCCGCGCTTCGGCCTCGGCGGCCGCCGCGTGCAGCAGGCTGTAGAAGGTGGTCACCAGCCAGGCCAGCGGGAGGTCGGTGCGGAAGACCCCTTCCTCCTGGCCGCGCACCAGGATGCGTTCGACGCGTGCGAGCACCTTCTTGTGGTGGGTACGGCGGCGGGCCGGGGCGATGACACCTTCGGAGGCCAGGAGCAGGAAGGCGTGGCGCTCCAGGATGTGCCAGCCGGACCGGACGAGCCGCGAGAACGCCTCGTCCGCCGGGCCCTCGTCCAGCCGCTGGGCCTGGAGCGCGGCATCGGCCTGCCGTACGGAGTCCTCCAGCACGGCGTCCAGCAGCGCTTCGCGGGACGCGAAGTGCGCGTAGAGCGTCACCCGGCTGACCCCGGCCGCCTTGGCGACCGCGGTCAGGCTCACATTCGTGTCCTGGCGGAAACAGTCCATGGCGGCGGCGACGATGGCCGCGATGCTGCGTTCCGCGTCGGCACGCCGGCGCGGTTCGTCCCGTTCCGAGCCGGCGGTTCGGCGTACCTTCTTCTGCGGGGTGGACATGGTGGGAGCGTATGTCACCTCTTTCACGCCGTGCCATGAGTTCGCGGGTCACACGCGGGGGCTCGATCCCCGCTCCACCGGGGCGGACTCGGGCGCGCCCGGCCCGTCCGCGGAGCCGGCCCCGGTCCCGCCCTTCGGGAAGAACACCAGGGATACGAGGATGCCCGCGGCGGCGACGGCCGCTCCGGTGAACATGGCGGGCGCCATACCGGAGACGAAGGCGGAGCGGGCGGCTTCGGCGAGCGCCGCCCCGGCCTTGCCGGGGAGTTCGTCGGCGACGGCGAACGCGGCTCCGACGGACTCGCCCGCGGTGTGCAGCGCCGGGTCCGGCAGCCCGGCCCCGGCCCCGCTGTCCGTCAGCCGGTCGCGGTACGTGCTCGCGAGCAGGCTGCCGAGCACGGCCACGCCGAGCGCGGAGCCGAGTTGCACGGCCGCGCTGTTGGTGGCGGAGCCGACGCCGAGGTCGTCCTCGGGGAGCGAGCCGACGATGGCGTCGCTGGTCGGGCCGATGATGAACCCGGCGCCGAAGCCCAGGAAGAGCATGGCGGCCAGCACCCGGCCGTAGCCGTCGCCGTCGCCGGTGGTGGCGAGGAGCAGCAGCGAGACGGTGGCGAAGGCGAGACCGGCGGCGGCCAGCCACCGGGTGCCCACGTGCTGGCCGAGGAAGGACGCGAGCGGGGCCGCGACCAGGATGACCAGGGCGGTGGGCGCGATCCGCATTCCGGTCTCCCCGGCGTCGTAGCCGAGGACGAACTGCAGGTACTGGACGAGGACGAACAGCGCGCCGAGCAGCGACAGCAGGCCCAGGAAGACCAGGACGTTGCCCACGGCGAGGCGCCGGTTGGCGAAGATCCCCAAGGGGAGCATCGGCTGCTCGGCGGTGCGCTCGCGGCCGAGGAAGGCGGCCAGCAGCACGGCCGAGACGGCGAAGCCGATGAGCACCGGCGCACTGGTCCAGCCCTTGACCGGACCCTCGATGATCGCCCACAGCAGGAGGCCGACGCCCAGGACGGAGAGCGCGGCGCCCGGCAGGTCCAGCCGCCGGGCGATCGCGGCGCGCGAGTTCGGCACGATCTTGAGGGCCACCGCCAGGGCGACGATCCCGATGGGGACGTTGATCAGGAAGACGGAGCCCCACCAGAACCGGCCGAGCAGCCAGCCGCCGACCAGCGGCCCCATCGCCAGACCGACACCGATCATCGCGGACCACAGGCCGATCGCCTTCATCCGCTCCGCCGGGTCGGTGAAGACCGATCCGATGATGGAGAGCGTCGCGGGCATGATGAGCGCCTCGCCCACCCCCATCACCCCGCGGGCGGCCATGAGGGAGGAGGTGCTGTCCGAGAACGCGGCGACGGCCGAGGCGCCCGAGAAGAGGACGAGACCGGCCAGGAAGACGGGCTTGCGGCCGAACCGGTCCGCGACGCTGCCCGCGACGAGCATCAGCCCGGCGGCCATCAGGCTGTAGATGTCCACCAGCCACTGCAACTCGCTGGTGGTGGCGCCGAGTTCGCTGACCAGCGTCGGAAGCGCCACGTTGAGCACGGTGACGTCGAGGCCGACGATCAGCAGGCTCAGGCACAGCACCGCCAGGATCGGCCAGCGCAGCGGATGGCCTGCCCCGCCGGGTGGGGCGGCGACTGGGGACTTGGACGGTACGGAACCCACGGCACACTCCATAAGTTGAACACCACTGTTCGGGTTCACTGTAATGCCGAACAGCATCCAAGTCGAACGGTGCCGTAAAGTTTAGGTGGCCGGGATCGGGGCCGGGACGAGCGAGCGTGAGACGCTGCGCAGCTTCTCGCAGGTCTCCTCCAGCTCCCGGTCCGGCGACGAGTGTTCGACGACCCCGGCCCCCGCCCGCAGCCAGGTCCGCCCCCGCTGGCGGAAGACCGTGCGCAGGACCAGCGCCGCGTCCAGCGAGCCGTCGCTGCCGGCCGTCAGCACCGCGCCGCTGTAGAGGCCGCGCGGGCCGGGCTCCAGCCGCCGGATCGCCCGGAACGCGGCCGCCTTCGGAATCCCGGAGGCGGTGACCGCGGGGAAGAGGGCGGCGAGCGCGGGCCACGGCCCCCGGTCCAGGTCCGGCAGTTCGCCGCTGACCCGGGAGGCGATGTGCTGGACGCTGCCGCGCTCCTTGACGGTCATGAACTCCTCGGCGCGCACCGACCCCGCGCGGCAGACCCCCGTCATCTCCTCCCATGCCACCTGGACGGAGATGGCGTGCTCGTAGATCTCCTTCGCGTCCGTGAGCAGCTCCGCCCGGCGGGCCGCGTCCTCGGCGCGGTCCCCGACGAGTGCGCGGGTGCCCGCCAGCGGCTGCGTGGACACCCGGCCGTCCGCCGAGACCTCCACGACGGTCTCCGGGCTGAAGCCGACGGCCTCGATGCCGCCGAGGTCGAGCAGGAAGGAGCGGGCCGGTGAGTTGACGGCACGACCGGCCAGATACGTCGCGGGCAGGTCGAGCTCCCGCTCGACCGGGACCGCGCGCGAGACGATGACCTTCTGGAGCTCGCCGCCGCGGATCGACTCGACGGCGCGTGCGACGGAGGCCCGGTAGGAGCCCTGGGGCACCTCGCCCAGGTCGACCGGCACGGGGGTGAACTCCGCGGTTCCGGCGTGCGGTTCGGCGGTGGCGAGCAGCGCGCGCACCGCCTCCTCCCCGACCGGGGTACTACATCGGATCTCGGCTCCGCCGGGCGACAGACGGACCTCCGTCTCCGGGATCACCAGGTGCAGCAGCGGCTCGGCGCCGAGCTCGGCCGGGTCCCCGGCTAGGGCGTACGACAGCTCGAAGGCGGCCCAGCCGTAGGCCTGCCAGTCCGGATACGGCAGCAGGGACAGCATGTGGTGAACGGTCCCCAGGGGGTCGTCGTGCCAGCGGGTACTGGTGATCTCGCCCTGCTGGTCGAGCGTCACCCGGGAGCGGTCGAGCACCAGGGACGCTCGGACGCCGCCCGCGTACGACCAGACACCGTCGCGCTCGTACACCACGTACTGCCCGTGCGGACCGGCTTCGGCCAGCCGGACCGCGGCCCGCTCCGGGCTGCCGGAGAACGCGACGCGGCTGGTCCGGGGCGGCACGGTGGTCGTGGACATGTGAAGTCTCCTTCGTGAGGTGCGGGATTCAGCTCTGCTGGGCGACGGCGTCGGCCGCGCGCCGCGCGAGGACGCGCTTGTCGACCTTTCCGACACCGGTGAGCGGCAGCGCGTCGACGACATGGACGACGTCGGGCTTCTTGTACGGGGCGAGACCGCGCTCTTCGAGGAACGCGTCGAGCTCTCCGTCGGCGAGGGCGGCGCGGCCGTCGCGCAGGACGATCCAGGCACAGGTGCGTTCGCCGAGGTACTCGTCGGGAACGGGCACCACGGCCGCGTCCAGCACGGCGCGGTGGGCGCGCAGATGGCCTTCCAGCTCGTCCGAGGAGACCTTGTCGCCACCGCGGTTGACGAGGTCCTTCTTCCGCCCCTCGATGACGATGTCCCCGTCCGGGAGCTGCCGGACGAGGTCGCCCGTGCGGTAGAAGCCGTCCTCGGTGAAGGCGGTCCTGTTGTACTCGGCGGCGCGGTAGTAGCCGCGCAGGGTGTACGGGCCGCGGGTGAGCAACTCGCCCGTGGTGTGCGGGGTGACGTCCACGCCATCGGCATCCACCACGCGGATCTCGTCGTCGGGACTGATCGGCCGGCCCTGGGTGGTCGCGACGCGCTCCGCGTCGTCGCCACGGCGGGTCATGCACAGCAGCCCCTCCGCCATGCCGAAGACCTGCTGGAGCTCGCAGCCGAGGGTGGCTCGCACCCGCCGGGCCACGTCCGGGCTCAGCCGGGCCCCGCCCACCTGGAGCAGGGCCAGGCTGCCGAGGTCGTCGGGGCTCCAGTCGACGGCCTGCGACCACAGCGCGGCGAGCGGGGGCACCACGGCCGTCGCGGTCACCCGGTACCGCTCGATCAGCCCGAACGCCGTCTCCGGGTCGGGTGATCCGGCCAGCACCACGGTCCCGCCCGCCGCCAGGGCGCCCAGCGCGCCCGGGCAGGCCAGGGCGAAGTTGTGGGCGGCGGGCAGGGCCGCGAGATAGACGGTGCCGCGGTCGAATCCGCAGAGCTCGGCGCTGGTCCGGACGTTGTACGCGTAGTCGTCATGGGTGCGCGGGATGAGCTTGGGCAGGCCCGTGGTGCCGCCCGAGACCAGGAGTACCGCCGCGTCCTGCGGGTCGGGCGCGGCGAACGCGCGGGGCCCGGGGGCGTCCCGGCCCGCCCGCTCGACCTCGGCGAGCGCGGTGTGCGGGCCCGGGTCACCGGCCACCAGAACGTGGCGGACGGCGGGCACGTGGGCGCGCACCTCGTCGGCGAGTCGGCGGTAGTCGAAGCCCGAACCGGCATCGGTGTCGGGGATGACGTAGGCGACGGCTCCGGCGTGCCCGCACAGATGGAGGGCCTCGCTCCGCCGGTACGCGGGCAGACCCAGCACCGGTACGGCGCCGATCCGGAGCAGGGCGAAGAACAGGACGAAGAACTCGGGGATGTTGGGGAGCTGGACGACGATCCGGTCCCCGGGCCCGACACCCATGTCCACCAGCCCGGTGGCGAGGTCGTCGGCGCGGCGGTCCAGTTCGGCGTAGGTCAGGCACTGCCCGTCGGCGACGACGGCGGCCGCCTCCCCGATCGTCCGCGCGTGCCCGGCGAGGAAGGAACCGAGCGGACGGCCCTGCCAGTAACCGGCCTTCCGGTACCGCTCCGCCATCGCGTCCGGCCATCGAACCATGTCCACGAAGAATCTCGCTCCTCACCCCGAGGGAAATCATCGGGAGTATTGACAAGGAATTTCAAGCACTAACAACGCCGTAAAGAATCTCCCGTTCGAAAAGTCCTAGGCAATCGCAGATTGGTCACTGTTTGGCAAAATTCAGCGCACTCAGGGCGCTATACCGACCCCCTAAAAACGGATGTATCCGCTTACATCTGGCATTGCGAGGGCGGGTATTCCCCCTTCGGCCACCCCCCTTCTCCTCGCCGCTTTCATGGCGTAGGTTGACGAACGTCCGCCTCGGCGACGACGGAGGCCGAGCGCCTCGATTACCGCCGGCGACATTCATCCAATCGCTCGGCGATTTCATTCCGCCCGAATTACGGCACGCAATGAAAGGTCGATTCTCTTGGTCAGGTACGAGCAGTCCTGGCTGTGGACGCCCCGACCCCGGCACCGGCCCGCGCTGCGGCTGATCTGCTTCCCGCACGCGGGCGGCTCGGCCCGGTTCTTCCGGCCGTGGACGGACGACCTGCCGGACTCCGTCGAACTGGCCGCCGTACGGTATCCGGGGCGCGACGAGCGCGACGGCGAGCCGGTGCCCGGCCACCTCGACGCGCTGGCGCAGCCGACCGCCAAGGCGCTGGCCGAGCCCGGCGACGTACCGCTGGCGCTCTTCGGGCACGGCATGGGCGCGGTGCTCGCCTTCGAGACGGCCCGGCTGCTGACGGCCGGTCATGTGCCGTCGCCCCGGGCGCTGTTCGTGTCCGGGCACCCGGCGCCGACGGAGAGCCGGAGCCCGGAGCCGTGGCGGGGAGACGACGAACCCGTCACCGCGCTGCGCCGCCTCACCGGAGCCGACGGCATTCCGCCGGACACCGTGTACGCCGACCTCCGGCTCGCCCGGAGCTACCGCTACCGGCCGGGGCCGCCGCTGGCCTGCCCCGTCACGGCGCTGCTCGGCAGGCACGACACCCACGTCGGCGCACGGCAGGCCGATGCCTGGCGTGCGTGTACGACCGGCCCGTTCACGCTGCGGGCCATGCCAGGCGACCACTTCTACCTCGTACCGCGCCGCGCGGAACTGATCGCCTTCCTGCTCACCAGCCTCGGCGGGGTGAAGGCCGTGCCGCCGGGCGCCACACCCCGACCTCCCGCCCCGCACCGCTCCAGGAGACCTCACCGATGACAGCTGCCGCCCCCGATGCCCGCCCGGACCTCCGGGCGCTGCGGGACATCCACGCGGAGGTGCTCACGCGGATTCCGTACAACAGCGCCGCGCAGTACCACCTCCACTACGGGACGGGAACGTCCCCCGAGCGGTTCGGCACCGCCTGCGCCTGGCAGACGTTCGCCGCGGGCGAACGGGTGGCCCTGCGGACCGGTGCGACGGCCGAATACCGCGTCGGCGGCCGGCACGTGTGCGCGCTGTACGAGGACGGCGAGGGCCTGACCCTCCTCGACCCGTATCTGCTGCACCGCGCACCGCTGCGGCTCGCGCGCGCGGACGCCGCGGACACTGCGGACGGCACCGTACGGGTCGACGCCGACGCCTACCCGCTGCGCCGCCGCCCCGACGGCTCGCCCGCGCCGTCGGCCCTCCGCGCCGTCTGGCGGCCCGCCGACGGCCTGCTGCGGCTCCGGTACCTGCGCTACAGCCCGCGCCTGGGTGAGACCGTCACCCACCGGGCGTACACCATGCGTCCCGAGGACACCGTCGGCGAACTGCCCGTTCCCGCCCCGCTGGTGCGCGAGCTGCTGCTGCACCCCGAGCAGAACAACCTGTCGATACGGGCCGTGCATCCCGGCGACGACCACCTCACCGAGGTCGCGCTGCCCTTCTCGGGGCGTCCGCGCGGCGCGCTCGCCGACCGGCGGGCGCTCATCGCCCGCGACAACCAGGGCGCGGTGAGCTCGTGGGGCCACCTCGCCTTCGACCGCGAACTCCAGCGGGTGGCCGACGCCTTGCGCGCCACCCCCGAGGAGGTCGTGGACCACCTCCTCGACGCCGCCGCGCTCTACGACGCGGCCGCCCCGGCCTCGGTCGTGGTTCCCGAATACTCCCTGGAGGACGCGTGACCGGCCGCCCCCGCTCCTTCTTCCTGGCCGGTCTCATGCAGGGTGCGCGGACCGGGGCCCACCTCTCCGACCAGAGCTACCGCGACCGGCTGAGCCGTCTCATCCTCGAACGCGAACCCGGCGCCGTGGTGCACGACCCCGGACCGCTGATGCGGGAGTGGATCGGCGAGCACGAACAGGCCATCCGGGCGGCGCACACCGCGCTCGCGGACACCCCCGAGGTGCGCCGGGCCACCCTGGACCCCGCGGTCGCGCTGCTGACCGCCACCTTCCACCGGCTCACCGTCCTCGCGGGCGAGTGCGACGTGTGCGTGGCCTGGCTGCCGGACCACGAGCCCAGCATGGGCACCGCGGCCGAGATGCTCAGCGCCCACCGCGCCGGTGCCACGGTCGTCGCCGTCACGGAGATGCGCCAGAACCTCGCGGTGCTCTCCTGCTCCGACGTCATCGTGCCCGGCCTCCCCGCCTTCGCACGCTGGCTCGGGGAGCCCGCGGAAACCGGTGGGGCGTGATGAGCGATCCCACCGGCAAGCCCCGCGAGGCGTGCGGCGTCGCCGGAGTGTGGGGAGCCGCGGGGGACGCCGCGCCCCTCGTACGGACCATGCTGACGGCGCTGCAGCACCGTGGCCGGCAGAGCGCGGGCATCGTCGCCTGCCGCGACGGGCGCATGGAGCGCCGGGCGGGCGCGGGCCGGGTCGACGAGGTGTTCGCCACGCCCGGGAGCCTGCCGAGCGGCCCCGGCGCCGTGGGCCACGTCCGCTACGCCACCTCCGGCGGCCGTACCCCGGGCGGTGCGCCGTCCGACGCCGAGCTGGCCCAGCCCGTGGTGGCCGGTCCGGCGGACCGGCCCGTGCTCGCGGTGGCGCACAACGGCACCCTGGTGGACGCCGAGCGGGCCGCGGCCGCCCGCGGCGTCGGCCACGCGGCGGACCACTCCGACACCGCGCTCCTGACCCGGCTGCTGCACACCGCGATGCGCGGTGGCGCGGTGTCGCCGCTGGCCGCCCTGCACGACGTACTGCCCACGCTCACCGGCGCGTACGCCCTGGTCCTCACCGACGGGCTGCGCATGTACGGGGTGCGGGACCCGCACGCGTTCCGGCCGCTGTGCCTGGGGCGGCTGGGCGACGCCTGGCTGCTCGCCTCCGAGTCGGCCGCGCTGGCCGCCGTGGGTGCCGCGTTCGTCCGGGAGCTGGAGCCGGGCGAGGTGGTGGAGGTCAACGGCGAGGGCGTGCATAGCAGTTGGCTCGACGTCCCCGGGGCGCGGCGCGCCACCTGCCTCTTCGAATACGTGTACTTCGCGCGCCCCGACTCCGTCCTGGGCTCCCGGAGCGTGTACCGCACCCGGTACGCGGCCGGGATCGCGCTCGCCGAGCACGCCCCGCCGCCGCCCGGCGCGGTCGACCCGGTGGTCGTCGCGGTTCCCGAGACCGCGCGCGTCGCCGCGGACGGCTACGCCTGGCGGTCCCGACTGCCTTCGGTCCAGGGGCTGTTGCGGCACTCCGGGGCGGGCCGCTCATTCATCGGCGGCAGCGCCGAGGACCGCGAGGCCACGGTGCGGGCCAAGCTGTCGGCCGTGCCCGCCGCGGTGGCGGGCCGGTCCGTGCTGCTGGTCGACGACTCGCTGGTCCGCGGCACCACCATGGCCGCCGTCGTCGCGCTCATACGCGCCGCCGGGGCCCGGGACATCCACCTGCGGATCGCCTCACCGCCGCACCGGCGGCCCTGTTTCTACGGCATCGACACCGGGCGGGGCGACACGCTGTTCGCCGCCGGACGGACCGATGACCGGCTCGCCGCCGAACTGGACTGTGAGAGCGCGGAGTTCCTCCCGCTGGCCGATCTGGTCCGGGCCACCGGAACCCGCGCCGACCAGCTCTGCACCGCCTGCCTGGACGGGCGCTACCCCACCGCCGAACCGGTCGGCCACCCCGTCGAACCCACCCGGAAGAGAGCCCTGAAGTGACCACCACCACGGAACGAAACCCCCTGGACAGCCGGAGCGGGAGGCTCTTCGCGCGCTACTACGACGCCATCACCGCGCGCGCGGAGGAGAAGTGGGGACGGCCGCTGCGGACGCTGATGTTCGGCGAGCTGACCGGCGACATACTGGAGGTCGGCGCCGGTTCCGGGGCCAACCTCCCCTATTTCACCAAGGCCGACTCGCTGGTCGCCGTGGAGCCCGCGAGTGAGATGCGGGTGAAGCTGACGCGGAAGGCCGAGGAGGTGCCACTCGACGTCGAGGTCGTGGACGCCTGGGCCGAGCGGCTGCCGCTGCCCGACGACGCCTTCGACACGGTGGTCTGCACACTCGTGCTCTGCACCGTCGTCGACCTGCCCGCGGCGCTGGAGGAGATCCGGCGCGTGCTCAAGCCGGGTGGGCGGCTGGTGTTCTTCGAACACGTCCGGTCCCCCGGCGCAGTCGGTCTGCTGCAGGACGTGCTGGCCCCGCTGTGGCGCCGGGTCGCCGGTGGCTGCCACGCCAACCGGCGCCTGCTCACGGCGCTGCGCGACGCGGGCTACCGGGTGCGCGTCCACGAGGTCGTCCGCCCCTGGCCGCGCTACCCCACGAACACACCGTATGTGCGGGCCACCGCGGAGCCGCTGCCCCGCCCCGCCGTGCGCGCCTGATCGGAGACCTGACTGTGAACACCTCGACCGGCCAGCCGAGCAGGCAGCCGACCGGGCTGGTGGCGGCGGTCCGCGATGCCGCCCGGCTGCGTCCCGACGTCACGGCCATGACCTTCCTCGACTACGGGGCCGACCGCTCCGGTACCGCCGTCGGCGTCACCTACCGTCAGCTCCACGCGAAGGCGGCGGCGGTGGCGGGCGCGTTGAGCCGGACGTGTTCCCCCGGCGACCGGGTGGCCATCCTGTGCCCGCACACCGCCGACTACGTGGCCGCCTTCCTGGGGTGCCTGTACACCGGGGTCCTCGCGGTGCCGCTGTACGCGCCGGAGGCGTCACGGTCCGACGAGCGGCTGCGGCTCGCGATGGCCGACTGCGCCCCGAGCGCCGTCCTGACGACCACACCGCACGAACGCGAGGTGCGCCAACTGCTCGGGGACGCCCCGGACATCGGGGAACCCGCGGTCGTCCTGGTGGACACCGCGGACCCGGCGCGGGCCCGTGGCGTCCTGCTGCCGGTGGCGGAGCGTCCCGGCGACATCGCGTACCTGCAGTACACCTCGGGCTCCACGCGGAACCCGGCGGGCGTCGAGGTCACCCACCTCAACCTCGCCACGGGGGCCGAGCAGCTGCGCGCCGGGCTCGGCATCGGCGAGGACGCGCGGATCGCGGGCTGGCTGCCGTTCTTCCATGACATGGGGCTGCTGCTGATGATCGCCGTGCCGCTGATCACCGGCACCCCGGCCGCCCTGATGGCGCCCTTCGCCTTCATCCAGCAGCCGGTCCGCTGGCTGCGCGCGATCGGCGACCACCGGGCCACCCACACTGTGTCGCCCAACTTCGGCCTGGACCTGTGTGTCGACCGGGTCTCCGAACGGGCCCGCGAGGGCCTCGACCTGTCGTCGCTGCGCGTCCTCGTCAACGGTTCCGAGCCGGTGCGCGCGGCGACCCTCGACCGCTTCACGGCGCGGTTCAGCCCGTACGGGTTCCGGAACGCGGCCCACTGCCCCAGCTACGGCCTCGCGGAAGCCACGCTCGCCGTCACCCTCGGCGGCCCGGAAGCCCCCCGGACACTGCGGCTGGACCGGACGGAGCTGGCCCGGGACCGGGTGCGGGTGCTGCCGGACGGCGACACCGACGGCTACCGGGTGGTCGCCTGCGGGACCCCCGCAGGGCAGGAGGTGCGCATCGTCGACCCGGCCACCGGGAAGCCCCTACCGCCGGGCGCGGCGCGCGCGGGTGAGGTGTGGGTGCGCGGGACGAACGTGTGCGCCGGGTACTGGCGCCGCCCCGAGCGCACCACCGAGGTATTCGGCGCCACGCTCGCCGGACCGGCGGCCCCGGAGGGTGGGACGGACAGCGGCGGGGGCTGGCTGCGCACCGGTGACCTGGGGTTCCTGTACGACGGCGAGCTGTTTCTGACGGGGCGGCTCAAGGACCTGATCGTCGTGGACGGCCGCAACCACCATTCGGCGGATGTGGAACTGACGGTGCAGAGCGCGGCCCCGGCGATCCGGCCCGGCCATGTCGCGGCCTTCCCGGCCGGTCTGCTCGGCGAACACGGCGAGCGGGCCGTCGTCGTGGCCGAACTCGACCGGGGCCGGGCGGGCGCGGATCTCGCGGAGGTCCGCTCCACGATCCGCAGGTCCGTGCTGTCGAGACACTCGCTGGACGTCGCGGAGGTGGTGCTGATCCGGCGCGGAACGCTGCCGAAGACGACAAGTGGCAAGATCCGCCGGGCCGCCTGCCGCGACCTCTACCTCGCCGGTGCGCTGGCCACGGCGACGACGGCCGGGGAGGGAAGCCGATGAGCGGTTCCTCCCGGGCCTCGGCCTCCGCCGACGACGTGCGCCGTCTGCTCGTCGCGCGCGCCGCCCGGCGCGGCGGTGTCCCCGAGGAGCGGGTCGACCCCGACCTGCCCTTCGACGCGTACGGATTCACCTCGGTCGACGCGGTGACCCTGTCGGGCGAGCTGGAGGAGCTGCTCGACCGGACACTGGACCCGACCGTGCTGTGGCAGCACCCCACCATCCGGCGGTTGCTCGCCTTCCTGACCGGGACCCCGGCGGCACCGGCCCCGGCACCGGCCCCCGCCCGGGCCACTCCCCCGGCCGGTGAAGGCGACATCGCGATCGTCGGTCTTGGCTGCCGCCTGCCCGGCGACATCGGTTCACCGGCCGGACTGTGGGAACTGCTCCGCTCCGGCGGCGACGCCGTCGGCACCGTGCCCGCCGGGCGCTGGGACTCCTACCGTCAGCTCTCGCCCGGCTACGCGGCAGCGGTCGAGCGGGCGAACCGGCACGGCGCCTTCCTGGCCGATGTGGACGGCTTCGACGCCGAGTTCTTCGGCATCGCCCCCGCGGAGGCCGCCGAGATGGACCCCCAGCAGCGCATCCTCCTGGAGGTCGCCTGGGAGGCGCTGGAGCACGCGGGGGTACCGGCCGACCGGGCGGCCACCGGCCACACCGGCGTGTACGTGGGCGCGTGCAGTGACGACCACGGGCGCGGCGCCCTGGACGATCTGCCCTCGATCACGGCGCGCACCGGTACCGGCTCCGCCATGAGCATCATCGCCAACCGGCTCTCGTACGCGCTCGATCTGCGCGGCCCCAGCCTGACCGTCGACACGGCCTGCTCCTCCTCCCTGGTGGCGCTGCACCTGGCCCGGCAGGCCCTGCTCGCCGGGGAGTGCGACACCGCGCTGGTCGGCGGGGTGAATCTGATGCTGTCGCCGGGTGTGACGCTCAACTTCGGGGAGAGCGGCGCCCTTTCGCCCGGCGGGCGGTGCCGTCCCTTCTCGGCCGAGGCCGACGGCTACGTACGGGGCGAAGGGTGTCTGGTGGCCGTCGTACGGCGGCTCGACGACGCGCTGCGCGACGGCGACCGGGTCCTCGCCGTCGTCCGCGCGACCGGCACCAACCAGGACGGCCGTTCCAACGGGCTGATGGCGCCCAGCCCCGCCGCCCAGGAGGCGTTGATCCGCGAGGTCTGGGAGCGCTCCGGCCTCGACCCGGCGGAGGCCGGATATCTGGAGGCGCACGGTACCGGCACCCCGCTGGGCGACCCCATCGAGGCGGGCGCGCTCGGCGCCGCCCTCGGCGGTCGCCGGTCCGCGGCGGACCCGCTGCGCATCGGCTCGGTCAAGTCCAACCTCGGCCATCTGGAAGGCGCGGCCGGGCTCGCCGGGCTGGCCAAATGCGCGCTCGCCCTGCACCACGAGCTGATCCCGGCGACCCTGCACCACACGGCCCCGAACCCCCGTATCGCGCTGGACGATCTGGGCCTGGCCGTGGTCGACCGCCCTGTCCCGTGGCCGCGCGGCGGGCGGCCGCGCACCGCCGGGGTGAGTTCGTTCGGGTTCGGCGGGACCAACGCCCACGCGGTGCTCGTCGAGGCCCCGGACCCCGCACCGGCCGCGCCCGCGGCCCCCGCCGACCCCGCAGCCCCCAGACCGTGACCGTCACCGAGTGGGAGTGGACCGACCGCATGCCCCAGGCAGAAATGCTCTTCGCGCTCTCCGCGCACACCCCCGCCGCGCTGCGCGGCAACGCCGGACGGCTCGCCCAGTGGCTGACCGACGAGGGTGCGGACACCCCGCTCGCCGATGTGGCGCACACCCTCGCGCTGCGCCGGTCCCAGCTGCCGGAGCGCCTGGTGATCCGGGCGGCGGACCGCGCGACGCTCGCGCTGCGCCTGCGTACCGCCGCCGACGGCGGGGAGCCGGGACCGCACGCCGCGCAGGGGCGGGCTCCCCACGCCACGGGCACGGCCCCGGTGTTCGTCTTCTCCGGACACGGCTCGCAGTGGGACGGCATGGGCACCGGGCTTTTGGCCCGGGAGCCGCTGTTCGCCTCGGTCGTCGACCGGCTCGAACCGGTCGTCCGGGCGGAGAACGGCCTCTCCCTGCGCGCGCTCCTCACCGAGGACGGTCTGACGGGCTCCGGCATGGACCGTGTCCAGCCCGCCGTGTACGCCATGCAGGTCGGCCTGGCGGAGGTGTGGCGCGGGCTCGGTATCCGTCCGGGAGCCGTGATCGGCCACTCGATGGGCGAGGTCGCCGCGGCCGTGGTCGCGGGGGCGCTCACGGCCGAGGACGGGGCGCGGGTCGTCTGCCGCCGGTCCCGGCTGATGGCGGAGCGCCTCGCCGGTACCGGCGCGACGGCGCTGGTGGAGCTGGACGCCGCCGAGGCGTGCCGCCGTCTGGACGGCCGTCCGGGCATCTCGGTCGCCGTGCACTCCTCGCCACGCGCCTGTGTGGTGGCCGGACTGCCCGCGGTCGTGGCGGAGTTCGTGGCCGAGTGCCAGGGCCGGGGGCTGCTGGCCCGGCTGGTGCCGGGGGTACGTATCGGGGCGCACAGCCCGCTGGTCGACCCGCTGCTCGGCGACCTGCGCGCGGCCCTGTCCGGCATTCCGTACGGCGATGTGGAACTCCCCTACTACAGCGCCACGTCGGACGATCCCCGGGAGCGGCCCGTGCCGGACGCCGCGTACTGGACCGCGAACCTGCGGCGGCCCGTGCGGCTGCTGGAGGCGGTGCGAGCGGCCGTACAGGACGACCGGCGGATCTTCCTGGAGGTCTCGCCCCACCCGGTCGTCGCGCACTCGGTCCTGGAGACCGTGATGGAGGGCGGAGGCGCGCGCCGGGACCGCTGCACCGTGCTGGGCACGCTCAGCCGTGGCGCCTCCGGCGACACCGCCCTGGCGGACACGCTCGCCGCCCTGCACTGCGCGGGCGTCCCGCTGCCGCGCGAGGCGGTCCCGGCGGGGCGGCACGCCGAACTCCCCACCTACGACTGGCAGCGCCTGCGTTTCCCTTCCCCGCGCCGCTCCCCCGTGGACACCCCGGCCCATCCGCTGCTCGGGAGGCGGATCACGCTGCCCGGCCTGCCGGTACGCCATGTGTGGCAGAGCCGCGTCGGCCTCGACCGGCTGCCCTGGCTCGACGACCACCGGGTGCACGGCGGCCCGGTGCTGCCGGGCACCGCCCACGCCGAACTGGCCGTGGCCGCCGCATGCGAGGCGTTCGGCGCCGAGCCGGACGAGGTGGAGATCTCCGGACTCTCCTTCGAACGGGTCCTGCCCCTCGTGGAAGCCGCCACCGTCACCACCACGCTGGAGGAGGACGCCGAGGGAACCGGCGGCTCCGTCGTGGTCGTCGCCGGTTCGGGCGGCGCCGCCACGGTGCTGGCCCGCGCCCGGGCGAGCGTCGGCCGTCCCGCCCCGGCGGTACGTGGCGACGCACCACAGCCGCCTCGGGACGGCGGCGTACGGCACGACGTGGCGGACGTCTACGCGGCGCTGCGCGCCCTCGGCCAGGAGCACGGGCCCGCCTTCGCGGGGCTGACGGCCGTGCGGGTGGCCGGGGGCACCGCCGTCAGCCGGGTGGCCCGCCCGTCGGCGCTGCCGCCGGACGGCCGGTTCCGGTTCCATCCGGCCCTGCTCGACGCCTGTCTGCACGGGCTGGGCGCACTGCTGCCGCCCGGCACGGCGGGTACGTATCTGCCGACCGGAGTGGAGCGGCTGCGCCTCACCGGTCGGCCACAGGGCTCGCTCGTCTGCCGGGCCCGGCTGCGCCCCGGCCCGGCCGGGGGCGACCTGTCGGCGGATGTGGAGATCACCGACGACCACGGCACACCGGTCGCGGAACTGACGGGGCTGCGGCTCGGCCCGGTCGGCGAGGAGGCGCGCCCGGTCGCCGTCGCGCCCCTGCTGCACCGGGTGGGCTGGGACGCCGTATCCCCGCCGGAACCGGCGCGGGGCGACGGACGGTCGCTGCTCCTCGTGGGCGACGGACCCGGGACCGCGCGGCATACCGCCGTCGCCACCGCGCTGTCGGCCGCCGGTGCCGCCACCGTGGCCGTCGGCCCCGACCGCCCCTGGGACACCGGGCGGGCCGTGGACGGTGTCGTCCTCGAGGGTTGGGGATCAGAGAGAGGGCTCGCCGACCCGGCGGAGTCCGCGCGGCTGCGGGTGGGCTCGGCGCTGCGGCTGGTCTCCGGGCTGCTGCGCGGCCACGAGGAAGCGGGCACCCCGCCGCCTCCCCTGACGGTCCTCACCCTGCGCGCTCAGCGGGTGCGTGCGGATGAGCGGCCCGATCCGGTCCAGGCCGCGCTGCGCGGACTCGTCCGTACGCTGCGCCAGGAACGGCCCGAACTCCGGGCCCGCTTCGTCGATGTGGACGACCTCGGGACGCCCCTGCTGGCCGCGGAGCTGCTCGCGGCGGACGGCCCCGACGAGGTGGCGTGGCGGAACGGCGAACGCCTGGTGGCACGGCTCGTCGCCGGGCCCCCGGCGGCCCCCGGGCGCGACCGGGTGGTGGTCCGTCCGGGCGGCGGCTATCTCATCACCGGAGGCACCCGCGGACTGGGGCTCGCCACCGCGCGCTGGCTCGCCGAACGCGGCGCCGGGGCCGTGGTGCTGGGCGGCCGGGGGCCGGTCGGCGGCGACGTGGCCGAGGAGCTGGAGCGGGTCCGGGCGCTGGGCACCCGGGTCGAGCTGGTCGCCGGGGACGTGGCACGGCCCGGCACCGCCGAGCGGATGACGGCCACGCTCGCCGAGGCCGGTTTCCGGCTGCGGGGCGTGGTGCACGCGGCGGCGGTGCTGGAGGACGCCATGGTGACCGAGCCCGACGACGAACGGCTGCGGCGGGTGTGGGGGCCGAAGGCGGACGGCGCGTGGCGGCTGCACGAGGCCACCGCGGACGCCGGGCTCGACTGGTGGATCGGCTACTCCTCGCTGGCGTCGCTGGTGGGCTCGCCCGGCCAGGCCGAATACGCGGCGGCGAACGCCTTCCTGGACGCCGTGGTGGCGCTGCGCCGGTCGGCGGGGCTGCCCGCGCTGACGGTCAGCTGGGGCCCGTGGGGCGAGATCGGCGCGGTGCGCGGCCGGACCATCCCGGGGGTCGGCAACCTCACCGTCCGCGAGGGCTTCGCGGCGCTGGAGACGCTGATCGCCCGGGACGCCGGACAGGGCGGTGTGGCCCGGCTGTCGCCCCGCGACTTCGCCCACGCCCACCCGCACAGCCGTGACTCGTCCTTCTTCGCCACGCTGTTCCGGGAGGACCAGCCAGAACAGCCAGAACGGGCGGACGAGGCGGATGGCAACGGCTTCGACCGGGCGGCGCTGGCCGCCCTGACCGCCGGGGCGCGTCGGGATGTCGTACGGGCCAGAACCCTGCGCCACGTCGGCCGGGTACTCGGCTTCACGGAACCGGACCGGGTCGCGGACGAGCCACTGGTCCACCTGGGCCTGGACTCGCTGTCCGCGGTCCGCATCAGGAACGCGCTGCGCGAGGACTTCGCGGTGGAGGTCCCGGTGGCCCGGCTGTTGCAGGGCACGAGCGCGCTGGAGCTGGCGGAACACGTGACGGACACGGTCTCCGGCGGTGACGGGCCGCGCCCGGTCGCGGCCGACTCGGTACGAGCGGCGACCCGCAGGGCCGCGGCCAGGAGCACGGCCGCCCGGCCGTGGCGGGGCGAAGCGCGGAGGAGACGTACATGAGCGGCGAACAGCGGACACCTCGCGACGGCGACCCCACGGACTCCGAGGCGGTGGCGGTCGTGGGGCTCGCCGGACGGTTTCCGGGCGGGCGTACTCCGGAGGAGTTCTGGGACGGTATCCGCGCGGGGCGCGACGCCCTGGCAGACCTCACCGACGAGGAGCTGCTGAGCGCGGGGGTACCGAAGTCGGCGCTGGAGCGGCCGGGTTATGTGCGCCGGGCCGCCGTCCTCGGCGGATACCAGGAGTTCGACGCCGAGTTCTTCGGGCTCCCGCCCACCACGGCGGCCGCGATGGACCCGCAGCAGCGGCTGTTCCTGGAGTGCTGCTGGCACGCCCTGGAGGACGCGGGGCACGACCCCGCCCGCCGGGAGGGCGCGGTGGGCGTGTTCGCCGCGCCGTCGTTCAGCGGCTACTTCGGCTACAACCTGCTCTCGCACCACGACCCCCGGGAGTTGCTCGGCGCGGGCATGTCGACCGCGCTGATCCACGCCCTGACGCTGACCGACCCCAACTTCTTCGCCACCCGGGTCGCCCACGCGCTGGACCTGCGCGGACCCGCGCTGACCGTGCAGACGGCCTGCTCCGGTTCCCTGGTGGCGGTGCATCTCGCCTGCCAGAGCCTGCTGTGCGGGGAGAGCGATGTGGCGCTGGCCGGGGGGATGACGGTGAAGGTCCCGCACCGGGTGGGCTACCTCCACGAGCCCGACTCGATGATGTCCGCCGACGGCCACTGCCGCCCGTTCGACGCGGCGGCGAGCGGCACGGTGTTCGGCAGCGGCGGCGGGGTGGTCGTCCTCAAGCGGCTGTCCGACGCGCTCGCCGACGGCGACCGGATACGCGCCGTGATCCGGGGCACCGCCGTCAACAACGACGGTTCGCTGAAGATGGGCTTCACCGCGCCCAGCGTCGAAATGCAGGCCGCGGTCGTGGCCGAGGCGCTCGCGGTGGCGGGGGCCGATCCGCATGAGGTGGGCTACGTCGAGGCCCACGGCACCGGCACCGCCCTGGGCGACCCGGTCGAGGTGGCCGCCCTCCGGCAGGCCCTGGACCCCGACGGCGACCGGACGGCCCCCTGCCTCATCGGATCGGTCAAGGGGAACATCGGTCACCTGGAGGCCGCCTCCGGCGTCACCGGGCTGATCAAGACGGTCCTCGCGCTGGAGCACCGGACCCTGCCCGCGACCGCCCACTACCGCACCCCGAACCCCGAACTCCGTCTGGATTCCTCGCCGTTCGCCATCGTCGGCGAGACGCGGGCGTGGACCGGGCCGGGGCCGTTGCTGGCGGGGGTCAGCTCGCTGGGCGTCGGCGGCACCAACGCCCATGTGGTGGTGGCCGAGTCGCCGGTCCCCGCCGACCGGGAGGCGCGGCACGGGCACGGTTCCCGCGCCGCCGCGCCC
>Ga0307508_10001907_pt1 | contig 22872 bp, 17 predicted proteins | sample 9_EM_MG_FD_203089 | JGI IMG/M metagenome (GOLD analysis project Ga0307508, IMG submission 203089) | Populus trichocarpa ectomycorrhiza microbial communities from riparian zone in the Pacific Northwest, United States - 9_EM | ecosystem: Host-associated > Plants > Roots > Unclassified | place... | reverse complement strand
CAGGGCGAGAAGGTACGCCAGCCATTTTCTTTCATTATCTACCGTTTTACTAACATAAACCCCACCTCCAGCACACTGCCCACTTCCCCGCCCACCTCCGCTCTTGTTCCTACAACACGACCACCCAGGGGGCTCGTTCTTGCGAAACCGACCACCCCACCGTCGCTCTCGCCCTTGTTTGGCCACCTTGGGGGCTCGATCTTGAAACACGAGCTCTCCCACCCTCGCTTTTGCAAGAACGACCCCCTAAGGGGTCGTTCTTGCAAACGCGAAGGCGGGGGAGCTTGCGTTTGCAAGGACGACCACCCGAGACCTCATTCTTGCAAACGCAAAGGCAGGGGAGCTTGCGTTTGCAAGGACGACCACCCGAGACCTTGTGCTTGCAAACGCAAGCTCCCCTGCCCTCGCGTTGTGTTTCATTCCACACAGACGCGACGAGAGGGAGGTCCCTCTCCGTTGTGTTTCAGTTCACAACGTGGACGACCCAGTGCCCACTCCACCACCAAACGTGATAACGTCAACGCGAGCATCGACCATCCTCGCGGAATCCCCTTCACATTGAACAACATGCCCTCCTCGCACGTTGTTTTCAACGTGACGAGGGTTTTAACTTATAATTTATTTATTAAATGTAGACTACATTACTTTGTAATCGACGGAACTTAGATATAATATACAGGTCACGAAGACCGGTTAGGACCAGTCCTAACTGGTCTTCGTGCGGTTACCTAACTTGGAAAATAAGGACTAACTGGTAACCGGACTGAGGTTACGGTTAGTCCCGGTTAGTAATATTTGCGGTCCTTACCGGTTACAGTCCGGTTCGGTCTCGGTTAATTTCCGGTTAATTAACCGGACCTTCAAACACTAGTCAAACCCGTGCCACGGGTACGGGTTTGGCGGGGGTCATGATTTGCCAACCCGTACCCGTACCCGTGACTACCCGTGACCTCAACCCGCACGGGTTTGTAAACCCATGACATTCCCTAGATGGCACAACCTACACGCACACCAATCGGGCTCAAAGTGTCGAGATGCACGGATTGAAACCAAAGGGAAAGAGCGAGACAACATCCGGCGGCAGAAATTTGTGACTTTCTTCGCACCACGCGCATCTATTCACGCGCATCTATTCCTAAAGTGCCACCAACGACAGTTAATCCCCCTCTCGTGATTCAGTTGTCAGCTCCTCTTCTTTGTGCTTCGACAGAAACCTCTATACTACAGAGTGGGACTTATGAGAAACAGCCCACTGCACATGAAGTTTCAAGCCCCTCAAGTCCATGTCTATCACGGTTGCTCCATGCTATTCACCAAATACCCCTCTCAGTTCCTGAAGCTGGCAGCGATCACCCTTTTGCCCAATTTTCTGGAGAACTTAAGGGCTGCGTACCAGAAGGCGAGGATGCTTGGGAGACGTGGGATGGTCCGCTGAATACCATTCTACAAAAGGAATCACAGGAACTCGAGACGCTGGTCACTAGGGGCCGTTATGGCCTATCAGCATTGCATCGTTTCCTTCAATATCTGGTTACTGAACATGGTGTTAATAGTGCTCTTTTCGAAGGCAAGATAGAACATCTTATCCATGCGATGAACAGTATTGGGATTGCACCCAAGAATGGACCTATTCCCAATGCTGGCAGTACAGTAATCGATCTCACAATAGACTGTGAGCCGAATTCTGCTTCCAACTCTAGCATTGTCCTTCGAGACCAAATCCACTGGCATCCATGTCCAGGTTTCTGCATTGAGCTACCTGCCGACAAAAGTCCACACACCGCATATCCATTTGCCCTTCATGAGTCTCTCGGTGACCCTTGGGACTACTCAGTTGCGTCTGGGGCTCTTATTCTTCGCGCTCACAATTGCTATCACGAACGACTCTCCAGTAACACAAAGATCTGCCCTGAATGTTCTGCCCTCACCAAAAATCCAGCCCTTATTGGAATTTGAGACCGGATTGAAAAGGGCATAAGCGAACACTGTCCCTTTCATTACCATGGTACGGGTGGCATGGTTCATCTCTTGCGAGAAAAGACAAACCAGATCCGAGCCTTGCGGCTCACCCGACTCGGAGATGCACGCAAGTTAGTCTGCAAAGCAGACGCGATTAACCGGTACAAGGAGTGGATTATGGCCGTTGGTAGTGGAAAGGTTGAACGCGTTGACAGACTTGTGCATGTGGCGCTCAAGAATAATAGGGGTATCCATGGTCTTCTGGATCTTTACGATCGTGCAGCTTGTGATGTATACCATCCCCGCAGCTATACCGAGGAAGATTACCTGCGCTCTTTGCTCTTTTGGCGCTTAGGAGGACGACGCCTTGCTGACATTGCCCATCTGTCAATGAATATGCCAGCATTACGGACAGTTCGGCGACATACCATCATTCCTCGTCTAATTGCTTCACCTGGCCAACCAACTGTCCATGAGTTTTTGGCAAACACGACCGCTTGCATGAAACCAATCACAGAAATTATTTCTGTCGGTGCCCAGTCAGAATCTGCCGGCGTTGCCATGCACCAGGTGCTCATGTTTGATGAGATTAAAGTCGAGGAACGGCCACGATGGGATGATCGTACCAACTATATTCAGGGCGTATGTCGGGAGCATGGGCGGCCTGCAAGCCTCCTCTACACGTCAAATTTAGAAGTCGACCACATATTTGAGCAGATCGCAGATGGCTCTGTCCATCTTGCATCAAATGTTAGTGTAATTAATCATATATTCACTTCCAACACTTACGACCAAAACTTCTAGGCTACGATTGGTGCGCTAGGGATACTCAGCGAGAATCACAGACTATATTCTGCCCTTCCCACCTTGATCTCTGGCCACTGTGGTCGCGAAACAGGACGCAAGCATGCTGAGTTGATCAAGACGACTTGGGAAGGTGTGAAGACCTCGGGGTTACGCACAATTTTTTATTTCATCTGATGGTGAATCACACCGAGCCGAAGCCCTTGTACTTATCACATTCAAGGATAAATTGAAAACAGGCTCTCCAATTTACCGTGAACTTTCCTGCCTCAGGTTCATGAATCTGGAAGTTGGAGATGACGACATCACCGCTGACAAGGACTTCAAGCATGTCTTTAAGCGGTGTCGAAATCTGTGTCTACGTGTTCATGGAATCAAGCTACATGGCGTCGAGATCCTACCTTCCGTCCTTCGAACACATCTTCTTGACAATCAAGTTTCCCGAGTGCACGTTGATAGTCTCCTGAAACCCGAAGACAAACAAGACGTGAAACTTGCATATGACCTCCTCCGTGAAACCTGGCTTCTACCTGCTATCAACGATAACTTGCGGCCTGGGTTTTCTGACACTCGAGAAGCACTTCGAACTCTTGGAATTTTTTTCAGGCATATCCTGCTGCCGTATATCTGTGTGGATCTCTCGCTGTCTGAACAGCTTGTTCATCTAAGCACTGCCACACACATACTGCTGGCTATGGCTCGTGAAGAACACAATAGATCTTTGTCCTCGCTCATGCCAACGCAGCTTTATATCGACATTATGATCATGATAAAGAATGTTTTCTTCTGTGTTGCCAAGGTAAAAGCTGACACGGCCAATACAGGAAAATTCTACCTAATTCTACTCGGTACGGATCGCCTCGAAGAACTCTTTGGTATCCTGCAAACCATGGTTGGAAACGACTCTGGCCTCGACATACTACAGCTTGTCCTTCGTCTTGGTGGCACAACCGAAGTCTCGACAATCCTCGCACAGCATCCTGAATGGGACAGATCTCCCCGTCGACTTAAACTTCCAGCATTGTTCAAGGATGGGCTCGATATCCACAAAGGCGTAGATCACATCAAGCCAGCAACTTGGCGTGGAAACGTATCTGTGTCGTCTGTCAACCTTGCTACTTGTTGGGATGCGGGTCGCCGAGAAGTGAAAGAGATTCCAAGCCTTGATCGGGTCCTACATGTTCTTGAATCTGCTGACTCGGACAGCCACGAAATCAATATACTTCAGCCATTTGGAAAGGATATTGTCCGCGCACGACCCACGGCTGATGACTACAATGACAGTGCTGAAGACTACGAGGAAACCCGTCAAGAAAACCAACTGCCACCACCTCTTCTCACGTCTGTTGAAGATGCCGTCATTGAAGAAGCTGTCTCGCATTCTTACCAACCCTTCTTTGAAATTGAAGGCAAGAAGGTGTGGAAAGGGCGCTACCTAAGCGAGCGGTTTAAGGAATTCAAGAACCCTGGTTCTCGTGATTGCCTCAAACGCTACGCGGCCATCCCTCGCTATGCCTTGAAGCACGAATCAGCAAATACAGACTTCGTCATCCGGGATCAGGACCACAAACCTGAGAGTTCATTCATTCGTATGGATTTCCCAGTAGCTTCTATTCTCAAGTGCGATGGAAGATTTTTTGTTTGTATTGGAGAAGTCAATGATCTTGTCTTTGATTCAAAACATGTTCCGGACATTTTGCTGGACCAACTCCAAGATTCTACAACTTATGTTTCATTTCAGCTTTTGCATCTTATCCCTGCAACTGAAGATGATGATCCTACATGCAAAACTGACTGGCATTGGCCACTTGGACGAGGTTCGACATATCAGGTACCTGGCCGTCTTGTTGAGCCGGTTAATCCAGATTTGTCAATGAAAACAGTCAACAAACCATTCTATCTTTTTGAGAGTGGCACACTGCAAGTTATTGGGTCACTTTTCTTGGAACGGCTCACCCGGGAGGAGAGTCAGCAAGTCCCTGTGATTCAGGCAACTGCAAGCTTTCCGTATCGCGAAGTCAACAGTTGGTGGTCTATTCTATCCAAATCAACAGCAACAATTCATTTAGTTTCATTATAGGAAAGGCGTGTTTTCTCTGCGAAGATGCAAAGAAGGAAGGAGAGCTGTTTTCTATGAAGCAATGCCCTTCCTGCAAGTTGGAACTTCCCTCAGCACCCCAGCGGGTCCTCGAACATATTGGCGCTCACATCCTGTTCGATCCGGCTGTAAAGCAATCATCACAGCCATGTGGGCTCTGCCTTCGACCATCTCCAATATGTGTATTTCACTTGAAGAAAGGAAAGGGGTCTAAGGCTAATCTGAAGATCGATAATGAATCATCGGCATGTGCTAACCTAATCGCCTTCAAGTACAGAACAGCCAGCAGTTCTGGCCCATCAAACCCTTGTACCAATGTCCCGATATCCTGCCCATTCTGTTCCTCTACAGCATCTGCGGTCTGGAAATATAATATGAAAGAACACTTGAAGGCGAAACACCCGCACATCTCACTCTCAGCACATACCTTGATCTGGAAGATCTGTGAAACGGAAAGGGAAGAGATGATGCGAATCTGGAGTGACAGAAAAACGATCAAGACGAAGCGTATGTCGAAGAAAAGAAAGGTACCTTTAGAAATATCAGAAGCCCATAGTTCCAGACTCGCGTTAACGTAGGTTTCTGTCATGCGCATCCTCTGAATGCAACACTAATGTTCTGATCCCATAGGAGCCCATCTGCGCATGTGGACCCGGTCCTTAGTGACAATCAGGACTCTGAAACTAGCGAACGGGATGGAGGTGCTACGGATGACAAAGGTGAACGAGATGACTCAGAAAGGAGGAGTGTAAACTGTACCGAGGATGGTAGCCCTCCACCCCTGGATGACAACGACATCCAAGACTCCGAAGACATTCCATACGACGCAGATTTCGCGCCAGCAAGCGCGACGATCATCACGCTTGATGATTCCGGGAATGAAGAACATGTGAGTTTTGTAGCATCGAAGTGAGAAGGGACACTTACACCCCATGGTTATAGCTCGGTGAACCGATTCCTCCTGCCCGTTGATACGCACCTAGCATTCCTACGCCCCGAAAACGCGATCTAGCACACAGTACATTGAACTGTCGCAATCTGTTCCGATCCGCTGTCGATCCGCCACTTCCGCCGCTTCCCGTCGTCTTTCATCATCTTCCACCGTCTTCCCGTTGCAGTTCGTCACCTTTCCGCTTCGTTTCACCACTTCCGTCGTGTTCTGTCGTATTCCGCCGCCTCCGATAGCGATCCGCTGCCTTCCGATACATACCGACGCAGCCGTGCACACATCGATGCCGCTGCCGCCGCTTAGTACCGTTTCGAGCTTCCGCAGTCGTTTTGCCGCATCAGGACATGGTTAGGTCATTTCTATTTTAGTTCTTCATTTCCATTTTAGTCACAGCGCGATCGCGCTCTTTTGGACTAATTTGGTCACATTTGTTACGAGTCCTATTTATAGGACTCGTTCTTATATCCCCACCCTCCAGCCATCAATTGTAACGCTCAAGACGGCGGCAAATGCCGAGCATCAGCGTATCACGTGGTATTCTAAAAACATTTCATTTATTTACAAATCGACCCAGAAAATACGTGTATGATGCAGATGGCATGATTTTTTTTGATCAGGTTAATAGGCAGAGGCTGGATTTCGTATCATTGAAATGAGACTTAAGATTGTGGGTTAGAATATCACCTGTGTGCTGTGGCAGCCCTTGATGATATGGAGAATATCAGCCGAAATGTCATGGGGACCCCCTGAGCGCAGCGATGGAGGGGACGACATTTCAGATGATACTCTCCATATCATCAACAGTCGCGCAGGTGATATTTTAACCCACAATCTAAAGTCAAAATTTCTTTGAACGAATTTCGCATTGCCGGTTTTTACGTCTAAGTACACATGATACAGGTACCTAATCTACCTCCCCATCTGGTTTTTCGGCTTCCCTGTCTTTGTCCTCCTGGTCCGTCACTTTAGGGTCAATGTTCATGCGTTGTACTTTCTCTCTAGCAACCGACAATTCTTCATCAACGTAACCCACACGTCGCTTCAATGTGGTTTTTGGAGCTGGACGCGGTATGGCGACTTCGTATGAGAACTTGAGCATGGCGGCCTTCTGCATCTGGTGGTCAATTGCTGGGATATAGTGCATCATACACTGCTCATACCTGTGCAAAGGATCCATCAAGCAATGTTACGCTACGCAATACCATCGCTAGCTTCACTTTGCGTTCCTTGAGGGGGATTCCAATAAAGGATATTTGGACTTCAACGATGTCGCCGGTTTGGAAAATATGGGGAGGTGCCGGAACAAAACTGGCAACACATATGCAACTCGGTCATACAATCAATGTTCAAATATTTCTGCATACGTACTTGTAGCCCCCCTCCTGACTTCCCTGACGCTTTTCATAATAATATACCATGTTTTCTTCAGTGTGAACATAGTTCGGTCCTGCTGCTCGGGGAAGGAATCCCTGCGGATCGATCTCATTTCCCAGCACCATGATTTCGCTTATAGTGGCTTCTGTCCTGGGTGTGAAGTAGCGATTGGACATGTCGACTGCTGGTACATCTTCGAAGGTGGTAAAAATGCTGCACGCCTGCAGGCGGTTCTCTCCAATCGACCGATCGAAAAGGGTGTGAACACGTGTGATGCTGGCAAGAATCTTTTCAAAAGATGTGCGTCCCAAAGCCGTAAGCGTCAATGATTGTCGCAGATACCTGGCCTGGCGACTGTTGGGTCTGAAAGCAATTGGCGGCGTCAATACCTCTCAGCACAACAGGTATTTGCAACTCTTACCCAAGGTTTTCTTTGAATGGTGGAAGATTGTGTCCACATATAATGCCCTGGAAAGATACGACGACTTCGCCAGAGACATCAGAGTCTTTACCATAAGCCAGGCGCCAGGTTGCACCTCCTGTAGCGATCGCAGAATATGTCATGTTTTTGTCCTGTACACAGTTGGTCAGCTGCTAGACGTTACACGTAACGTAGATCGCATTGCACCTCAAACATGGTTGCCAGGTGTAATCCACGATGTGGATTCTCTAGTCTTTCCTGAGTGAGCCCTTTGAGTGCAAGGGCTGTGATTTTATGAGTGCTATGTTGTTAGTTCCTATGTGGTATGCACCTGCACCATGCCTATCATATACTGCGTTCATTTCAGATGAAGGGATTGCAGGCTTTCTGTACGTCGATGTTCGATGATTGCAAGGTTCCTTGCCAGTGTTCAGGACTGAGTACAACTGTTGCCTTCTGCATTTCTTCTGCTCTCCGTCGTGTGCGGGCTTCTTTCTTGTCAGATACACCAGCGCTGCTGTTCGATTTCAATTGAAGTTTGACTTTACGGCTCACAAGGCTAACCTACCCCTATCTGTGTTTGTTGTGGAATATGGTGGCTTGCAGACGACATGTTTGTCTGAACTCTATCTGCCAAAACTGTCTATGTTATGCTCGACATATCTTCTTGCTCTGAGTTATTTCATTCAACTTGACGTCCGACTTGATTATTTGTTTTTCATGGATACTACCCTTTGCATTCTTCGCCGGTGGGTATCATTAAGTTATGCTTGTATACGTTTTTGGTCATCACCTAATTTCAAGTTTCAGCCACATCCGATGCAGTCTTCGCATCTTGCTGGGGCATCACACGTGTTTTGGTGTCCAAGAGTATTGCGACTGACCATGTTTTGTCCGACATCTGCCTGTTGTTTGCCAGTAAGTACTGCCCTTTTCATTGAAACTTGACCTCCAAGTTGAATACTTGTTTCCTGTAGACTGCTGTGATGTGAGCTTGCTGATGCCGATGCACCTTCAATTGAATTCTTCATCAGTACGTATAATAAAGTTACACTTGCATACGTTTTTCCGTCTTCACCTAATTTTCAGCCACATCCAACGCAGTCTTCACATCTAGAGGTCCGTGTACGGTCGATTTTGGTCCCCAAGAGTATTGCAAGCACAGGTTAAGCAATGGTAAAGAGTACAACAAGTGAGTTGTCTGGTGTGCGTTCTCGCTTTTCTTGTGGGATATGTTTTCTATTACCTTGCCTGGAGACATCGCGATCGGGAGTTTGATTTCGGTGATTCCTGTGAATCCTATCATAACCAATACCTAACTGACTTTTACCGCAGTTTATTTCTCATGTGTGTTACCCGTTGCTTCGACCCCTCGGTTTTAATGCTCTAGCGCCGCAATTTGGGGTTGCCCATGCGTCCCATATAAAGAGAACACTCTCTCATGAGTTATCAACTGCCCCCAAACATTGTTCTATCCTCGCATCCTGTTGAAATCGTACTATGCCTGTCACTCGAACCACTAAACCCGCCAACAGGCATGTTGTTGCTCGGCTATGCGGCCTATGCCATTTCCCCGGTGCTGACTATGCTTTATAGCAGTGGAAAGACTCCCAATAAAAGGTCTCTTCCGTCAGACGACTCTGACGGTGTTGTGTAAGCCTTCTACTTTTCCACCGATACTTGACTTTTGATTATGGTCACTAGCGAAATTGTCGATTACCAATCTGTGAAGAAGGCCAAGGTTAAGAGCGAACCAGGCTCGCCGCAGGCGGCTGTCACTATAACGTTCGTTTTCCTTATTCTCTGTCCTCTAACTTATCTTTCTTGTAGTATTCCGGCAGCCAGCTCTTTTGTCAAAACCACTAAGCGCAAGCTTAGTTTCGGTAGTGTTGCTTCGGTTGACGATGGGGATGTGCCCTCCGCAGAAGAAGATTCCGTCCTTGAATCGCCAATTGCCCTAACCCCGAAAAGGTCTCGCAAGCCATCAGCAAAGGCTGTTTACATGACGGATGACACTCATGTCAAGCAGGCGACGTTGGTTCGCTTATTGTATTCTGGAATGTTCGCACTGACTCTTTGCGTCCCAGGCCGAAATCAGCCACCAATACCCCTCATCCAATGAAACATACTCCTGCAAAGCGTGTCAGCAGTGTGCATGGGCATAAGGTAAAGAAAAGTGTTGAATATCTTGCTTCAGATGTCGATGAAGAACACAATGATCCCGCTGATAACGAGAGCGACACCCCGAGACCAAAGAAGTGAGTTTCAATGCTGTCGTTACTGTGATCTGAATTCTTTTTTGCTTGGTACAGAAAACCTAAGGCTGCTACGCCTTTGCCTGATTCGCCGATTCCTCCTTCGAAAAGGTCACGTTTGCTTGAGAAGTTGGATGCTGCCAGTGATTGCTTGAACGTTTCAGAGGCATCTGAAGACGAGGCGCCTTTGCTTGCCAAATCCACGTCTGCAAAGAAAGGAAAGGCTAAAGTCCCGTACGTATCTTTAGTGTAATATAAAAACCCCATTCTTGATCTGTTTTATAGTAAGTCTGGTACCGAAAATGTTCCTAAAGTGCCGTCTGGGTGTGTTGTACTTACTATTTGCTGATCATTATTGGCTCATTTTTTTTGTAGAGGTCATTCTCTCCCTCGAGAACCGTCCTCTGATTGGGATTCACCTATCGAGAACGATGAAACCCACGCCGAGCTTCCGTAAGTTTTATTTCCAATAACGCCTCTTATTCTGTGTTGAATCTTGACAGATCTTGTGCCTTGCTTACCCTGAGAAAGGACAGCAAACGCCCTACAGATGAGAGCAATGAGGAGTTAGAGGATATGATGTTGGATGCCTCGTTAGTTTATGGCGTTCTTCATGACCGCAATCTTTCTCGGTAAGTTGAGGGTCACTGGCAACATTCCTTCTGGCTGAACATATTTCCAGTTCTTTCAAAAAAGCACTTTCCTTCGTATCTTTCGGCCCTTTCATCAACTTTTCACGGGCTCCTCCATCACTGGTGTCAGTCGGTAACAACCGTCGCCTCGTTGTTCCTGGCAAGCAATCTCCAGTTGTCGGCATTATGACTGGCATTGTTCAAGAGTGTGACATTGTTACACCTTGTACGGAGTTCAATGCCCAGTTTCGTCGCATTGTTATCATTCCAGTTTCCGAGGAGTTCGACAAGGCCATGAAGTTCATCGGATCGAAATATTCCAAAACCACGCTGTATGGCCCTATTTCAAACAACGTCTCCTTGACGTTCAAGACTAGAAACAGTAATTCGCAGCCTTGTGCGTTATCTTTTCTCTTTGTTTGGCAAGTAGCTTAATTGAGAACTAGGGTCAAGTCCATCCTCATCTCGTGCAAAGCTGGGAAACCAGAATTTGAGTTTCTTCACCAAGCGCACCAGCGTCCAGGGAGGCAATTGGTACGATAAGGCCTTTCCTTATGTTTTAGATTGGAATCATCAAGGTTATTTCGTTGGTCATGACTTGCCCTTATCGTTTGCTGACTCATTTGCTAATGTAGTACCTATATATGATGCCTCTAAGGAGGGCTTCAACTTCGACAAGACTGCCTTTGATAATCTGCGTTCCTTGCCTGCTTATCGACCTTCGAGATCGGCTAACCCTGGTGAGGTTCCTCAAGGATTTCTTGTTACTGTCGGTTTCACTATCAATTCCTTTCCAACAATGGTCAACAAGGATGGAGGAGATGACAATCAGGGTGATCTTTATTTATCTCTGAATTTACAATTTGTCATCGTACTCGGCAATCCTTCGAAGTAGACCTCATCATTGACAAATATAGTATACATTCAATTTGTATCCGAACTGCTGCACAGATGCTGGCCTTTGCAATCATAGATGTTCTTGACCTTACCATCTCGGCTATCGTGTTAGCTGTTGAATCCGAATCCAGCCATACGTTGAATGATATCTGCATTGGAAATGTGAGCTGAATGCCGTTGGTGAGCCACCAGATTGCTTAGGCGGCGCGCGCCACCACGGTTTTTGATAATTACAATTACAAAAAGGCGTCAATTAGATATGCACCAAAATTAATACATGTTCACGTATCTACTCCCTTCAAAGCATTTTGGTAGAGAGGACCCAAAACTGCAGTACGCTTACGACAGTCGAATTTCATACCCTTTAGCTAAGGAAGGACACTTGAAGTTCATCATGTAACCACGCTGGACACGCGGACAAGGCTTAGTGGAAGAACAGAATCAATTTGGCCTTGACGTAGCTTAATTGTTCCAACGAAAATTCCTACAGCATTTTTCACTCAGATAACGCATAGAGACACAATGGAAAGTAACCTTACACCTCCCACACCACCTCATCAACGAGATTCCCAGTTCATCAAGAATCAAGATCTCCATTGTCCATGTTGTCGTCACTTCCCAGAAATACGACTCCGAGTTGCAACCTTTCGACTACATCTGCCAGCGTGTTCCAGGCGATGACCGGGTTTCGTAGGTCCGAAAACGTGAATGGCGATGCTGTGGCATGTTCGGGAAAGTGACCGTGGTTTCTTCACAAATCTCGACGCCTCCAGCAGCCCCTGGCAACCAGCTTCAGCAGCACGGCGAGCTGCGCCCGACAACTCGTCGTCGAGTTGCAGTCCTTCGACTACATTTGCCAGCGTGTTCCAGGCGATGACCGGGTTTCGTAGGTCCGAAAACGTGAATGGCAATGCTGTGGCATGTTCGGGAAAGTGACTGCGGTTTCTTCACAAATCTCGACGCCTCCAGCAGCCCCTGGCAGCTTCAGCAGCACGGCGAGCTGCGCCCGACAACTCGTCGTCGAGTTGCAGTCCTTCGACTACATTTGCCAGCGTGTTCCAGGCGATGACCGGGTTTCGTAGGTCCGAAAACGTGAATGGCAATGCTGTGGCATGTTCGAGAAAGTGACCGCGGTTTCTTCACAAATCTCGACGCCTCCAGCAGCCCCTGGCAACCAGCTTCAGCAGAACGGCGAGCTGCGCCCGACAACTTGTCGTCGATACCGGCTTCGCATTATAGGTCCACCTCGTTTGTCTCATAATCTCCTGTAGGATAGTTGATCAGTCCTGTCGTTTCGGTCACGAGTGGTGCTTTGCATTACCAAAGGTTTATCTCCACCTTCACCGTGGAGTTCTGCTAGCAAATCTGATTGCCAGACCTCGTCTTCATCCCATACACCTGCTGCTGTTTCCCATCATCTTTCGTTTGGTCGTACAGGCAAGGGATAACGCTAGGAGCAACTTTGATCGTCGGACCGGATCTTTGCCGAAAAATAATACAACACAACACGGCGATACGACTCTTCCTCTGTTATTGTCTCTGCGCTGGCCTTCTCTGAACGTTCTTATAATGTGGCTGTCGCTTTGCTGTATTCTGCTTTTGTTACAAAAACTAAGACTAGTTGGACATCACGGTAAGCTTTGTCTCTGCGGAATTTCGTTGTCAGTCAAGTTGACTAACCATAGTTGATGTGGCAGTCGACGCTCACTCGCTTGGTGCATCCACTGGTCCGAAAAACGCATTTGTCTCTGTTCCTGGATGCGGTATTCAAGACTCTTCTTTGCTTGCTTCCAGTGATTGCTCTCGACAACACCCTTCATATATCGCCATGATGGTATCTGCTGACGTGTTCGCCTTGGAGACAGTGGTACTGCGTCCGCCTGTGGACGCATATAAATGTGTGGCTCCCTTCGCGTCTTTGCATGCCTGTATATTTGTGGCAAGTCACCCACCTGTCTCCGCACACATATTTGACCCAGCGTCCACACCTGCGTCCCCACCTGTGGATGAACACACATTCATGGTAAAGCCTTGGCCGATATTCACTGTGGCGCATGTGTTCATGATGACTCCGTTTCCTGTGGATGGCGCATTCACCATAAACCCTTGGTCTGTATACAATGCATTCGTGATAACTTACCATCCTGTTGCTGTACCCCTACTTGCATTTGGGTCAACTTTGGCTGATCACGTGAACATGGTAAACCCCTTACCCATGTGCGCACATGCGTTCGTGGTGACTTCCCTCCCTATGGATGCACATGCATTCATGGTAGATTCCTTGCTCATAAATGCACATGTGTTTGTGATGACTTTCTTTCCTCTGGATGTGCATACATTCAGGGTGAACCCTTCCATGCCAATACATTCTTCAGATACATCATTGGTAAAATTCTGGCAAATACACGCCCATGCCTCCATTACTTCATATACAACCCTGCCTATTATTATACCCTCATTGCTGGTAAATCAAGGCATGTTGTATGAAGTTCCTTTCAATAAATTGAATATGCTATTTGGACAAATACAACCAGTTCAAATTCACTTATGTCATCTGACTGAGTCTATGTGTTTTGCAGGCTTTACCACAGCTGAATGGCAAAGCCTGATGTCAAACAATTCAATGGTGTATCACTTGTTCAGTTTGGGTGCAGATCTTGCCACTGTACTTCTTGAAGTTCTAATGCATATAGTATGCTCTTTTGTTTATTCTATATCACAGTCAGCATTAAATGTTACTGTCTCCATGCATCTAAATACCTCAGTTACCCTTGCTTCCTTAATGTTAAAACGTAATTTGTACCGAAGACATGACTTCTGTATTATGTATCTCTCTATATTATATGGAAATATGGCACAAAATTCAATGCAGTATAATTTATATATCTTTGCTTTATACTTCAAGAATTTAATGTCAAATTGTGCAAAACACCAACGTCATCATCAACCAAAATGGCGTATTAAAAAGAATAAATTTAATATTAACAAGTGGAAAAATTACCATTCAGATAAATTGATTACTTTTGAATCAAATTTGCATACACCTTCAGGACCTACACATATTGGGGGGCATTCTCCAAAATTGTTTACTAGTGATACAATCTTTCCACATATTGACATAAAACATTATAACCTGCATACAAACTCAAAATTTCGTTATATTGATTATGTTGATGAAAGCACCAAATTATCAAAGTATATAGATACAACCAGTTTTGTCTGTGCTCAACTTCCTCTCACAGTTTTGTTCAATTACTTGTCATTACCTCAAAGTAGAGAAATAGCCAAATTGCATAGCCTTTCTATTAGTTCAAAAAGCAAAGCAATAGAGCTACTAACATGTGCTGAAAATCATAACTGTTCAAACTGTAGTAATTATTTTACAGTTTTATCAATTGAAAAAAGTACTGCCCAGCTTACCAAGAATAGAGTCAAAAAATTAAGACAAAAGCAAAAGGAAGAAAAATATTTTTCAGATCAAGTTTCATCTGCTAATTGTTTAGAATCTTTTCCACCCAAACCTGTGGATAAAGATCTGACTTATAACATACTTACCTCTGCATGTAAAAATATGTCAAAGGATAATTTTGAGGAAGCTGGATGTGCTGTTTGTGGTGAATTGAAACTTAGAAAGAACTTGAGTCGACTCAAGTCAGTAAAAAATTTGCTTCATATATTAATGTCTCCAGGTGTCACTCGTACTGAGCGCAAAACAGCTGATAAACCTCTAAAAGAATATTCTGGACCAGTTCTTGACTACAGTTGTGATAAAATTTGTAATGAATGTCGTGCCTCTATTAGAAATGGAAAAGTGCCTAGACTTGCCTTAGCAAATAATCTCTGGATTGGTAAAGTACCTGATGAATTGAAGACATTACGCTATATTGAAAAGGTTCTTATTGCGCGAGTGCGCCATACATGTTCATATGTTAAGGTTGCATCTGGTATGCGAAAAATGAAAGCAAATATAATAGCTTTTGAATCACCTATACCAAAAGTGTATAAAACATTACCACCCCCTCGTGAAGATCTTGATGATGTATTAGCAATTGTATTTACAGGACCAACAAAACCAACACTTGATGATTTTAATAGAACACCATTTCTTGTCAGACGTAATCATGTTGCCAAAGCATTGGAATGGCTAAAGTTAAATCATGCTGATTAAGATATTGAAATTTCACAAAAAAATTTAGATGAATATATAGAAGATATGCCCCCAGTTTCTATTGAGTATAGATCAGCTTGTACTAATAAAAATCCAGAAGGAACAAGTGTTTTTGATATGGATAATGAAGATGGTGTAGAAGAAGGTGACTGTGTTTTCACTGTACATGGATTAACAGGTGAGACATTGGATACAATGACTCCAAATGCCATTAAAGCAATGGCATTAAGACATATGAATAACAATGGAAAAATGCTTGCAGTTGGACATAGTAGCAAGTTAGAGTCGATTTGGAATAATCCACAACTATATCCACAGATGTTTCCATGGTTATTTCCTTTTGGTTTAGGTGGAATTGGAACAACATCACTTTCTGACAAAGAACATAAGCGACATCTCTTGATGTATCATGATAAAAGATTTCAAACAGATATTAATTTTCCTTTTGTTGCCTTTAGTCATGAACAGATGAAAATTAGTAGTACACAGAGTTTTCTTATGGTAGATCAGAAAAGATTCAATGATATATCCAGCAGATTGTTAAGTCTTGATCAAGATGTATTAAATAGTTTAATAGAAAAACTTGCATCTGGTGTTCATATAAAACCTGAAACTGTTGCTGAAAAGAATTGTTTTCAAGTTATTAAGGATTTGGATCACATAGCAGGCAAGATGCATGGATCAACTACAAGTAAAAAATACATGCGAAATGAAATATGGTCTCTTATTAATCATCTTGGTGCCCCATTCTGGTATATTACATTATCACCTGCTGATATACACCATCCTATTTGTATTTATTATGCAGATACTCATGAAGAATTCAAACCTCAGTTTCTTTCATATGATGAGCGAGTACGAAAAGTTTGTCAAAATCCTGTAGCTGGTGCAAGATTTTTTCATTTCATTGTTCAGACATTTATTAAAGATATTTTAGGTATTGAATCAAAAAATCCTGGATTATATGGAGAGACTACTGCATATTATGGAACTGTTGAGCAACAAGGTCGTCTGACTTTACATTTACATTTATTATTATGGATAAAAGGTAGTCGAAGTCCACAGGAAATTCGTGATCAACTATTGAATTCTGAATCTGACTGGAATAAGAAAGTTGTTACATGGTTGGAAAGCTGTCATACAGGTGATTTTTTAGGAGGTACACATTCTGAAGTTTTGGAAGCTGTTACTGAGATGCGCAAAAATAAAGAATATACTGATCCTACCCAAACATTGCCTGAGTTGCCAGCTTTAAAATGTAAAATGCATATTGATCAGGATAGCAACTGTAAAGCATGTAATATTTCTTGTAGCTGGTGGATGAGATTCAAACTTATAACTGATGATTTACTGTTAAGGTCAAATGTTCACAGTTGCAATAGAGGTAATAAGAAAGATGGCACTCGAAACAAAAATAAAGCCTCTGGAAGCTGCACAAATAATTGTTGGGGTAAATGTAAAGCTCGTTTTCCTCGTCCCACATTTATACAAACAATAATTGAAAAGACTGGTGCAATAAATATGAAAAAAATTGAACCATGGTTAAATACCTTTACTCCACTTTTAACATATCTTTTTCGTTGCAATACTGATGTAACATGTTTGCTTTCTGGAACTGCAATCAAGGCAGTTGTGTTATATGTTTCAGATTATATTACTAAAACAAGCCTTAAAACTCATACTATTTTTGATTCTATTAGAAGTGTTTTTCATAAAAATAGTGAAATGATTGGAGGTAGTTTACCAAACAAAGAAAAGTCACGTCGCTTAATGACAAAGGTAGTAAATTTATTGAGTGCACGTGCTGAAATGGGAGCTCCAATGATTTGTATGTATCTTTTAGGAAATCCTGATCATTATACTGGTCATTCATTTGTTCCATTTTATTGGCAATCATTTGTGACACAAGCAAGACAAGTGTTTATGAATGAGACTGAATCTCAGACAGAGATACAAAAAGTTGCATTGATCAAACGAAAAGGCAGAATAGTTGGTCTTTCACCAGTGTATGATTATATATACAGATCACCAGAGTTGGAAAATATATGTTTATATGACTGGATTAAAAATTATACAAGAAAAAAAGTTAAGCAAATAGTAAAAAAGCAAACATCAGAAAATAATGACTATAATGAAGAAGATCTTGATCAGGGAAACAATTCATTTACTTCCATAAACTCCAGCATTGATGAATACACTGGCACATGTACAAATCAGAAGAAAAATGCTTCTACTTATTATTTTACTCCTGATCACCCTTTGTATGATTCACATGCTACTATATATATTCAGAAAAATAGTAATCGGATACCTAATTTTATTGGTGCAACTCTTCCACGTTGTGATCAAGGTGATCGAGAGTACTATTGTTGTACAATGTTAGCATTGTTTAAGCCATGGCGAACTGGCTATCACTTGAAAAAAGATTCAAGTATAACCTGGGATGATGCTTTTCAAACACATCAATTTTCTGCTTCACAATGTCAACTTATGAAAAATTTCAATATACGATATGAATGTTTAGATGCAAGAGATGATTATCGTGCACAGTTAAAAAAAGGAAATGTTGATCATTTTATTAATAGCTGGGATAATGATAAGGATCCTGACAATGAGGAAATACAGGATTTTCATATTGTAAATTCTGAAAATAAAGAATATGATGATACTTCTTTTAATGAGCAGAATATAGGAAGTTTACAAACATCTCATCTTAAACAAATGAAACTAATGAATACAATATTAACAAATACTGGTTGGACAGACCCACTTTCTGGTATATCAACAAATAATACAGTGTTTAAACCTGATCGTGTTTTAAATGGTTTGGATTGGGCAACAGAAATTCAGAAGAAAAAACAAGAAATACATGATAAAAGAAATGAAAATAATTTATATTGTAATAATAATGATTCAGAAACAGTAAGCTCATTGAGTGATAAAATAAAAAGTTCTGGTCTTGTAAAAGTTGTGGATAAATCATTTCTTCAAAAGAAATTCAAAACTGGTATTGTATCTAATCAAATCAATGAATGTATTGAAAAATTTAGTCTCAATACTGAGCAAGAGAGAGCCTTTAGAATTATAGCAAATCATGCATGTGCTGAACATCCAGAGCAGCTCAAAATGTATATTGGTGGAATGGGAGGAACTGGAAAATCTCAGATATTAAAAGCTTTATCACTTTATTTTTCTCTCCGGAAAGAGGCACATAGATTTATTATTGTTGCTCCAACAGGAACTGCTGCTGCTTTGCTTGGAGGATCTACTTACCATTCAATGTTTGGAATCAATGACCGAATAGGAAATGCAGGGTTGGCTCAAGTGAAAGCAAGATTGCTTGGAGTTGAATATGTATTTTTTGATGAAGTTTCAATGCTTTCTGCACGAGATATGTATCGTATTAGCAATCAGCTTAACAAAGTTCTTAATATTAATGAATTGCCTTTTGGTGGATTAAATCTTGTTTTTTGTGGAGATTTTGCACAGCTACCTCCAGCTATTGGAGGTGAAAAAGTTGCATTATATTCAAATATTATTGGTGTAATTGCTACAGACAAAAAATCACAGGAAGAAGCTATTGGCAAAGCACTATGGCATCAGATTACTACTGTAGTTATTTTACGTCAGAATATGCGTCAACAACAACAAAGTGAAAATGACAATAAGCTTCGAACTGCATTAGAGAATATGAGGTATAAAGCATGTACAGTAGATGATTTAAACTTTTTGCGAACAAAAATATCATCATCATCACCAAATAGATCTAGTATTTGTGATCCAAGTTTTCGAAATGTGTCTATTATTACTGGAAAAAATGTACACAAAGATGAGATAAATCGCATAGGAGCAATTCGTTTTGCTGCAGAAACAAATCAAATTTTAACACATTTTTTCTCAGAAGATTCACCTATGTCATCTGTTGATGTAAAAATAGACAATAAGTCATCAACAAAAATAAGCATAATAACATCTGAAGTACAGGAAATGCTATGGTCTCAGCCACCTTCATCAACTGATCAACATATTGCAGGCAAATTGAGTCTTTGTATTGGGCTTCCTATTATGATAAGATATAATTATGCAACAGAACTATGTATTACTAGAGGTCAAGAAGGATATGTTTATGGTTGGCAGGCAAAGACTGGTAAAAAAGGACAGCAAGTATTGGATACTCTATTTGTAAAATTAAAAAATCCTCCCTCAAATATTCAGTTTGATGGCTTACCTGAGAATGTTGTACCATTGTCACCATCATCAAAAAATATTTCTGCTAAATTACCAAATGATAAGACTGTTAATTTGAGTAGAACTCAGGTTGAAATATTGGTGAATTTTGCAATGACAGATTTTGCTTCACAAGGCAAAACTCGTGATTTTAATGTGGTGGATTTGAATAATTTACAGTCACATCAAGCATATTATACTGCATTGTCCCGAAGTGCATCAGCAGATGGTACATTGATTTTACAAGGTTATGATAATAAAAGAATAACAGGAGGATGTTCAGGTGCTTTAAGACAAGAGTTTAGAGAATTAGAACTATTAGATGAAATTACAAAATTTCTTTATGAAGGCAAGCTCCCTTTAAATGTTAATGGTGATACACGTAATTCATTAATTAAAACATTTAGAAATTGGAAAGGTATACAATATGTGCCTCAAACTGTACATTCTTCAATACGATGGTCTAAGAAAGATCCATTGGAAGAATCACAGATTTGTAATATAAGAGATATGCAGCATTTAATAAAGGAGAAAAGAATTTTGATTAAAAATAATGCTGCACTCAATAATAAAAAGCATATGCTTGATCATAGTTTTGATGAGAATGAAGATGATATTATACATAAAAAAATCTGTCTTACTAATACTTTGACTAATACAAGTCATGATAGTCACTATGTTACTCCTAGAGGACTGAAATGGAGCAATAATAGCTGTGTATATGATACTATTTTTACTTTGCTGTTTTCAGTTTGGTGGCAGAATAAATCTGCATTGTTAATTCTTTTCTCTGTAATTGATAATGTATATCTAAACAGATTACTTGCTGGTTTTCAAGAAATTGTTAATAATGTAAAAGAATTTGAAAGCGTAAGAGATGAGTTACGACATGCTTTACATATATTTGATCCACGTAATTTAAAATATGGTTGTTATACATCTGTTGATGCTGTTTTTCATGCATTGCTTGTATCAAGTCAAGTTATATATATATCTAAACAGAAATGTATTAACAACCATATTAAAAAAATAACACATGAATCATCTTTATTTATTTCACTTTATACTCAAATATCTTCTATTAGAGAATGGAAGCATAACATGAATGAAGATTCAAATCAGTGTAGTGTCTGCAATTCAAACATTGATACAAATAATCAATTTATTCAATGTCCTCCTCTGATTGTATTTGATTTTGCAGGCCAAAATCCAATTATTGATTATACATTTGATTTAGATATTAACAACACTTTATACAAATTTGCATTATCAGGTATAATTTATTTTGGATCTGATCATTTTATTGGAAGAATCATAACCTCTGATTGTCAAGTTTGGATATATGATGGAATAAAGTCTACAGATCAAATGATGATATATGATGGTCTCTTAGACAGTAGAATTATAGATTTAAATACTTGTGATCAGAAAATAGCAATAGCAGCCATGTATATTTTGAAACCATCATAATGTTTTAAATTCAAAAAACAAAGAAAAGGGGACTCGTACATGCCACTTGATGGCTTACAAAACAAGTATATACTATATATATCCTGTACCTAGTTACAAGAATTCAGTTTATTTTTACCCTCTAGTTCCGGTGCTCTGTAGATAGGCTCGGAGAACCCACTCGCACCCGCCAGCAGTCATTGTGGTTTGTGTTTCCCACGCTTACCCGACTGTCAGCATCATCATTCTGGAGCCCACCGCGAGGGGTTTCTCTCAGTCCTGCCTTTCTCAGACACAACCTTTCGTTACCTCGACTTCGTACCCTTTTAAGAACGTGTCCCGAGACACTATTTTCGACGCTTTTACAGTTTCCTATTGCTTTTGCTTAGTTCTTTTACCCTTGATCGCATTTTTAGCCGATTTTATCGTTTTTTCGGTCGATTTTCACGTTCACGGACTCGATATCGCCTCGACGACGTTCCTCGACGAATAGACATCGATTTCGGACAGTTTTGGACCCGCCGTTCGCGTTTTGGACCGCCGAATTCACATTTTGGTGTTTTTCTCCTATCACCACCGCATTTTCGATTTTCTGGACTCTCATACACAGCCAGGCCCATCGCATCGCAGCCAGAAAGGTTCCTCGACATATTGACTTCGATTTTAGACAGTGCACGACGTTTCTCGTCGCGTTATTTCGATCTATACACCCTTATCGCGTTTTTTTTTTCTACCGCATTTTCGACATTTCGAGCACTTACGCGCCCATAGACGCGTCGCATCTCATTCCAGAAGGTTCTTCGACGTCTAATATCGATCTCCAACACTTTACGAAGGTCTTCGCCGCGTTATTTCGACTTATACTTATCAATCTCAGTTTTGGCCCCCCAAGATCGCTTTTTCGGCCAAGTTTGCATATTTCAGGTCGCTTTAGCCATCGATTTTCACGTTTACGCACCCGATATCGCCTCAACAACGTTCCCCAACCAGTAGACATCGATTTCGAGCAGCTTCGGACCCCTTCACCCCATATTCACCCTACAACTTCGAGTTTTCGTGTTTTTCAACATTTTAGGCTACGGTTTTTGTGCTAGCGCCCTCGATATCGTTTCGTATTTGATAGGAATCTATTTCAAATATTTCGGACCCTCCGATCACGTTTGCAGCTGCTTTATTTCGCGTTTTCGCGTTTTTGCCCTCTTTGGGGTTTATTTCTTAACTTTTGACCACTCACTTCGTTTCGGCCGGCGTTTTCACACTCGAAACCCTTTCGTAATTGCCAGGCACCGATTTCGAACACTTCCAGGCCCTCCGCTCGCGTTCTGGCCTGCTCGAGTCCGCGTTTCGAGGTTTTGACCTATATTAGGCAATTTTCGAACCTTTGCTTTGCTTCGACCGCTGTTTTCGTACTCAAGGACATCCCGTAGCCTCTGGGAATCGATATCGAACAGTTTAGGACCCCTCGCTCGCGTTTCGGATTGTGCAATTTCCCATTTCGAGTTTTGGAGCCACAGCAGTCGATTTTCGACCATCCCTTTCGTTCCGGCTGACGTTCTCGCACATCCACACCCGATTTCACCTCGAAAACACCCGATTTCCACCCCGATGACATCCCACTTCATGCCCGTCCGTGGAGAGC
>Ga0307508_10001906_pt1 | contig 22872 bp, 31 predicted proteins | sample 9_EM_MG_FD_203089 | JGI IMG/M metagenome (GOLD analysis project Ga0307508, IMG submission 203089) | Populus trichocarpa ectomycorrhiza microbial communities from riparian zone in the Pacific Northwest, United States - 9_EM | ecosystem: Host-associated > Plants > Roots > Unclassified | place... | reverse complement strand
TAGGCAACCGGGCCGAGGTGTACGATGCCGAACTCCACGCAATCCAAGAAGCAGTCACATCCCTCCTCACTACCACCGCACCACGAGCCACAGCAATTATCTGCGTGGACAACCAGGCGGCACTCGAAACACTACAATTCAACAAACACAACCACGAATATGCCCGCCGAGCCCTGAAAGTGATTAGCGACCTCAGCCTACTGGGCTGGGAGATCTCTACTACCTGGTGCCCCTCCCACTGCAACATCAGGGGGAACGAGCGAGCCGACACACTTGCCAAACAGGGAGCCACCTCGGCCGTCCCCTGCCGCTTCGCACTCACCACCAAGACATGGCTACTGGCTCAAGCACGAGCAGAGCTCCTCCGTCGGTGGAAAACAGAGCTACCACTCTCAAAGCCCTCATTCAAGTTTCCCAGCCACCTCCATGGAGCAAACTGGACCGATACACGAGCAATATGAAGAGTCTTCTGCAACCGATCACCCTCCGACCCACCCCCCAACATCTCAGCAGACCCATGCCCCTGTGGCACGGACCTTACCTCCTCTCACCAGCTACTACGAGACTGCCCGCTTCTGACGCCACAGCGGGTACTCCTCCGCAAAGCCACCACAGGAGACATTCAGTCCCTGGAATTCATCACCGCACCCGAAAACACAAACCCGCTGCGCCACTTCCTACGAGCAACAGGCCTGGGCCACTCCGTGCTTATCCGGTTCGACGGAAAGCACAACACACCAGACTGCACTGATGTTAGCCACCTGGACTCCCCCGAGCCGGACTTCGGCGCTTTCGAACCATAAACAATATCACGACCGACACGACGAATGGGAGGAAGGACAGAGGCGATTGGTTTCCTTTTCTACTGTCAGAGCGTTTCCTGGTTTTCCTATTCTGTGTCATGCGTTGCGATCCTTGACTCCTGTCCTGTTTATTCCTTTCCTTGGTGTGTATACTTCTTCGGCGGTCGGGAAAGATGGAAACCCCATGGGGGCGGTACGGCGAGGAGGAGCGCACAAAACCTGTAGTGTTAAAGCGCGATAGATTGAAATCGAATATTATGTCTCTCCACAGACCTATCTCTCTACCTCCGTGACCCGGCGCTGCGACCACCACCTGTAAGAACCTACTAGAGATTAAGGCGAAGTCGGATACCGCCACAGCGAAGTCGAATACCGCAACGAGACCACGCCAGGCGTGCAGAGATCAGGGCGAAGTCGGATACCGCCACGGCGAAGTCGAATACTGCAACGAGACCACGCCAGGCGTGTAGAGATTAGGGTGAAGTCGGATACCACCACAGCGAAGTCGAATACCGCAACGAGACCACGCCAGGCGTGCAGAGATTAGGGTGAAGTCGGATACCGCCACATCAAAGTCGAATACCGCAACGAGACCACACCAGGCGTGCTGAGATCAGGGCGAAGTCGGATACCGCTACAGCGAAGTTGAATACCGCAACGAGATCACGCCAGGCGTGCAGAGATTAGGGCGAAGTCGGATACCGCCAGAGCGCAGACGAATACCGCAACGAGACCATACCAGGCGTGCAGAGATTAGGGCGAAGTCGGATACCGCCACAGCGAAGTCGAATACCGCAACGAGACCATGCCAGGCGTGCAGAGATTAGGGCGAAGTCAGATACCGCCACAGCGAGACTACCGGACCTCCTACGTTGCCTGTCGAGCTGCACGGACTAGTGAGGTAGGATCTTGACATGCAGATGCGATGAGCAATCCGATGTGCTATTTGACGGGAATTGTGGTGCACAAACCTTTGGGATAGCCATCGGCAAGTGGAAGTGATGGACCATCTGACATGCTATTCGACGAGCATTGCGGCACGTATACCAACTGAATAGCCTTCGACAAGTGCAAGATAACAGTGATCCGATGTGCTATTCGATGAGTATTACAGTACACAAACTAGTGGGATAGCTGCCGACAAGTATTGCAATGCATAAACCGACAGGATAGCCTTCGACGAGCGGAAGGAATGAGTGATCCGACGCATTATTCAACAAGCATTGAGGCGCGTAAACCGATGGGATAGCCTTCGACTAGTGGAAGCGATACACTATCCGACGCGGTATTCGATGAGTATTGCGGTGAGTAAACCGTTCGGATAGCCGTTGACAAGAATTGCGGTGTGTAAACCATTGGGATAGATGTCGACGAGTAATGTAGTATGTAAACCGACAGGATAGCCATCGACAAGCAGAAGCGATGCACCATCCGACGTACTATTCGATGAGTATTGCAGCATGTAATCAAATCCAATAAGCGTCAACAACATCAGCAAAAAATTTGGGAATTCCTAGAGAGCTCCTGTAGCTCCCGTAGCTCCCATAAGCATTGCTAACTCCCATAAGATCAGAAGTTATATTTTGCTCCCATAAGGATTTTTAAAAAAAAAAGTGCTTTATTTTTAGCTGAAACCTCGAGAAATATTAGTTCAAATTTATGTCTTACTAACTGTAAAAAAAGCAATATACTTCAACTTTCCATTTTTTTGCTGATGAAGTGGAGGCGATCAGCTATCTAATAAGCTATTCAACAAGCATTACGGTGTGCCACCGTTGGGATAGCCTTTGACAAGTATTACCATGTGAAAACTGTTGGGATAACTGGCGACAAGTATTTCAACGTGCAAACCGACAGGATAGCTGTCGACAAGCAGAATGGATGAGCCATCCGACGTGCTATTTGACAAGCATTGCTGCGTATAAACCGATGGGATAGCCATCAACAAGTGGAAGCGATGGCCGATCCGACATGCTATTCGATGATCGTTGGGGGACTCAAAACGTTGGGATAGCCGTCGACAAGTATTCTGGCACGCAAACCGACGGGATTGCCATCGTCAAGCAGCAGCATTGAGCCATCCGATACACTATTCGATGTGCGTTGCTGTGTGCAAACCATTACGATTGAACATACTAGTAACATACAGTACCTCATCAAAAGTCTTCGTGATTGGCCAGATCGTGTCTCAGTTTAGCCGCATTGAGCAGGGATACTACCCCTCCTTCTCCTTGTCTTCCACTGTGATTTCTCTCTACCACCACAGCAAACATCATGATTCACACTCCGAAGAAATCCCGGGGAAAGTTGAAGCCTCAGATGGTGAAGGTTCCGAAATATGGAAAGAATTCCGATGGGTAACGAACAGAGTTGAGCAATGTCGAGAAGGGAATGTTTATTACGTTCTTCGTCATCTATGGTACCATCTGAACAGTATCCCTCCTTGTCGGCCATCCCTGGTCGACTTTGAAGAGTTTCCTCCAGCGCTACTATAAACGTGGTACAATGGATAACCTCTCACGATCCGGTCGGCCTGAAGTCCTTAGCAAACAAGACAAGTGAACAATTCTATGTGCCGTACGGAAACACCGACAGTATATACGTGAGCAAATTCGTCGGATCTACACCCCCCATATTTCGCTACCCACCTTCGATCGCCACCTCCGACAGCACAATATAAAGAAGTGGCTAGCAAAAAAGCGACCAAGGCTAAAGGTGGAACACGCAAAGGCCCGGCTGTAATGGGCTATCGCACGTAAGGATTGGACTGTGGAGGACTTCCAGCGGGTGATCTACAGTGATGAGTGTAGTGTGGAGCAGCAGCCTGCAGGACAGCAAAGATGGATCTTCAGCACACCAGGAGAGGAGAGGTGGCACGTCGACTATGTCAATCCTGTGAAGCATCGTCAGGTGAAGTTGATGGTGTGGGGTTGCTTCTGGGGCAAGCAGCATGGCCCGCTAGTACCATTGAAGACTGGCTCTGTCAATGCACGCATGTACTGAGACCTACTACGTCGCTGGCTGCTTTTAGTTCTCGAGGACGTACGGGCAGCCCTCGGAAATCCGTTTTCCAACAGGATAATGCCAAGATACACACTGCCAAACTCATGCTATCATTCTTTGAACGTTATACTGTTCCACTCGAGTCCCATCCTGTCTACTCCCCTGACCTGAATCCGATCGAGCATGTCTGGACATTGCTCAAGCGACAGCTGCAAGTGAATTATCCTGACCTTATCAACTACCCAGGAGGCCCCAATAAAGTGAAGGCGAAGCTGGCAGAAGTTCTTCCACTCTGCTGGGAGAAAATCCCATCCAAGCAGTTCGAGGCGCTCTGGGGGTCAATGCTTCTACGGGTGCAGGCAGTCATTGATGCGAAGGGATGGTACACATGCTACTAGTTACTCTGCAGAATCATTCCTCTGTATTTCTTCTACTCCCTTTTCTGTCTCTCTTTAATGTTCTGCATTTCAGTACTTCTTTTATAGCACTCGGGAGGAGGAGAACTTAGTGGGCAGGGGCCCCCCTGTCAACGCGGCTAAACTGAGACACGATTTGCCCAATCACGAAGACTTTTGATCAGGTACTGTAGTTTACACAAGTAAAGTAGTAACTTAGGTTACACAAGACACTCATATTTTTTCTGACTCACTTGTGTAACCCAAGCCTCAGTCATCTGTGTGTGTTGAAATGTTTGGTTTTTCCAACATATTTCCTACATGTTGAAAGTTTACACCATCCGATGCACTATTTGACAAGTATTGTGGCGCAGAAACTGATACGATAGCCGTCGACGAGCGGAGGTGTTGAGCGGTCCGATGCGCTATTCGACGAGCATTGCAGCTTGTAAAATGTTGGGATAGCTGATGTGTTGACAAGTATTATAGCGTGCAAACAATTGGGATAGACATCCAAAAGTTTTGCAGTGCCCAAACATTTGGGATACCCGTTGACAAGTATTGCAGCATGAAAACCGACGGAATAGCAGTCGACAAGTATTGCTACATGCAAATAGTTGGGATAGCTGTCAACAAGGGGAATCGATACATGATCTCACATGCTATTCGACGAGTATTGCAGTGGGTAAACCGACCGGATAGCCCTCGACGATAGGAAGCGATGAGTGATCCAATACACTATTCGACGAGTATTATGGCATGCAAAACATTCGGATAGCCATTGACAAGTATTGCGGCGCACAAACCGTTGGGATACCCATTGACAAGCGAAAGCGATGCACCATCCGATGCACTATTTGACGAGCATGGTGGCGAGTAAACTGACGGGATAGCTGTCAACGAGCAGAAGTGGTGAGCGATCAGATACGCTATTAGACAAGTGTTACAGCGCGCAAAACATTGGGAGAGCCATTGAGAAGTGTTGCGGCACGCAAACCATTGGGATAGCCATCGACAAGTATTGCAGAACACAAACCGATGGGATTGCGGTCGACAAGCGCAATCATTTAGCCATCCTATATGCTATTTGACCTGCATTGCTGTACGCAAACAGTAACATAGGTTACACAACTAACGTAGTAACTTAGGTTTCACAAGACACTAACATTTTTTCTGACTCTCTTGTCAAACCCAAACTTTGTTCATCTGTTGGAGTTCAAATATTTGGTTTTTCCGACATATTTCCTACATGTTGAAAGTTTACACCATCCGATGCAGTATTCGACGAGCATTGTGCTGTGTAAACCGACGGGATAGATGTTGACGAGCGGAAGTGATGAGTGATACAATGCACTATTCGACGAAAATTGTGATGTGTAAACTGTTGGGATAGCCGTTGACAAGTATTGCAGTGTGCAAACTATTGGGATAGCAGTTGACAAGTATTGTGACATGCAAACCGTTGAGATAGCAGTTGACAAGTATTGGAGGGCACAAACCATAGGGATAGCCATCGAGAAGTATTGCAGCATGCAAACCGATAGGATAGCTGTTGACAGGTATTGCGGTGCGTAAACTGTTGGAATAGCCATTGACAAGTATTGAAGCACACAAACCGACGGGATAGCTGTTGACAAGTATTACTGCGCACAAACAGTTAGGATAGCTGCCGACAAGAGGAAGTGATGCACCATCGGACACGTTATTCGACGTGCATTACAACACGTAAACCAACGGTATAGCTGGCAACTAGCTCAAGCGATATGCTATCCGATTCACTATTCGATGAGAATTGCGGTGAGTAAACCATTGGGATAGCCGTTGACAAGTATTGTAGTGTGCAAACCTTTGGGATAGGCATCGACAAGTATTGTAGCGTGTTAACTGACAGGATAACCATCGACAAGCAGAAGTGATGCGCCATCCGATGCACTATTTGACGAGTATTGCAGCATGTAATACAATGTAATAGGCGTCTACAAGTGGAGGCGATCAGCGATCCGATACGCTATTCAACAAGGATTGCGGCGTGCAAACTATTGGGATAGCTGTTGACAAGTATTACAGTGTGAAAACCGTTAGGATAGCCTTCGACAAGTATTTCAGTGCGCAAACTGATGGGATAGCCATTGACAAGTGGAATGGATGAGCCATCCGACGCACTATTCGACAAGCATTGCATTATATAAACTGACAGGATAGCCATCGACAAGTGGAAGCAATGAGCGATCTGACATGCTATTCGATCAGCATAGAGATGCTCAAAATGTTGGGATACCTATTGACAAGTATTGCGGCACGCAAACTGATGGGATTGCCATCGACGAGCGGAAGCATTGAGCCATCCGATACGCTATTCGACGCGCATTGCTGTACGTAAACCATTACAATTGAACCTACTAGTAACATAGTTTACACAAGTAAAGTAGTAACTTAGGTTACGCAAGACACCCATATTTTTTCTGACTCTCTTGTGTAACCCAATCTTTAGTCATCTGTGGGAGTTGAAATATTTGGTTTTTCCAACATAGTTCCTACATGTTGAAAGTTTACACCATCTGATGCACTATTTGACAAGCATTGTGGCGCCCAAACTGATGTGATAGCCATCGACGAGTGGAGGTGATGAGCGATCCAATATGCTATTCGACAAGCGTTGTGGCTCGTAAAATATTGGGATAACTGTTGATAAGTATTATAGCGTGCAAACAATTGGGATAGGTATCGACAAGACTTGCAGTGCCCAAAGATTTGGGATACCCGTTGACAAGTATTGCAGCACGCAAACCAACAGAATAGCCGTCAACAAGTATTGCTGTATCCAAATAGTTGGGATAGCTGTCGACCAGGGGAATCAAAACACGATCCGATGCACTATTCGATAAGTATTACGGTGTGTAAACTGACTGGATAGCCCTTGACGAGCGTAAGCGATGAGCCATCTGATGCACTATTCGACGAGTGTTGTGCCGTGCAAAAAGTTTGGATAGCCATTGACAACTATTGTGGTGCGCAAACCGTTAGGAAAGCCATTGACTAGTATTGCGGCATACAAACCATTGGGATACCCATTGACAAGCGAAAGCGATATACCATCCGACGTGCTATTCGATGCGAGCATTGTGGCGAGTATACTGGTAGGATAGCCCTCGATAAGCAGAAGCGACGAGCGATCCGATATGCTATTTTATGAGCGTTATGGCACGCAAAACATTGGGAGAGCCATTGACAAGTATTGCGGCGCGCAAACCATTGGGATTGCCATTGACAAGTATTGTGGCACACAAACCGACAGGATTGCAGTCCATGTGGGCAATCTTTGAGGCATCCGATATCCTATTCGACGCACGTTGCTGCACACAAACAGTAACATAGGTTACACAACTAAAGTAGTAACTTAGGTTTCACAAGACACTCACATTTTTTCTGACTCTCTTGTGTAACCCAAACTTTGTTCATCGGTTAGAGTTCAAATATTTGGTTTTTCCACCATATTTCCTACATGTTGAAAGTTTATACCAACCGATGCTGTATTCGACAAGCATTACGGCATGTAAACTGATGGGACAGACGTTGACGAGTGGAAGCAATGAGTGATACAATGTACTATTCAACGAGAGTTGCAGCGTGCAAACCATTGGGATAGCCGTCGACAAGTATTGCAGCGCATAAACCGTTGGGATAGCAGTTGACAAGTATTGTGACATTTTAACCCTTGAGATAGCCGTTGACAAGTATTGGAGTGCACAAACTGTCGGGATAGCCATCGAGAAGTATTGCAGCATGCAAACTGACGGGATAGCTGTTGACAAGTATTGCAGTGTACAAACTGTTGGAATAGCCATTGACAAGTATTGCAGCACGCAAACCGACGGGATAGCAGTCAACAAGTATTAGTACACGCAAACAGTTAGGATAGCTGTCAACAAGAGGAAGCAATACACCATCTGATGCGCTATTCGACGAGCATTGCAGCGAGTGAACTGACAGGATAGCCGTCAACGAGCGAAAGCAATGAGCAATCCGATGCGCTATTCCAGAAGTGTTTTAGTGCATAAACCATTGGGATAGCCGTTAAAAATAATTGCGGAGGGCAATTATAAGGGATAGCCGTCGACAAGTATCGCTGCACACAAACAGTGGGACAGCCGTCGGCAAGTGGAAACATTGAGTCATCCAATGCACTATTCTACAGGTATTGCGTTGCACAAACCGTTATGATAGCTGTCAACAAGTATTGCGGTGCGAAAACCATTGTGATTGAACATAGTAGTAACTTAGGTTACACAAGACAGTCACATTTTTTGTGACTCTCTTGTGTAACTCAAAATTTAGTCATTCGTTGGAGTTCAAATAATTGGTTTTTCCAACATATTTCCATCATGTTGAAAGTTTAGAGCTTTCGATGTACTATTCAACGAGCAGTGACACGCATAATCAGACTGGATAGCCATTGACGATCGCAAGTATTTAGCCATCCATTACGATATTCGACTAGCATAGCAGCGTGCAAACCGTTGAGATAGCTGTCGACAAGAATTACGGTGTGTAAACAGTGAAAGCCGACGCCGAGCGGAAGAATGAGCAAAGTGAAAACATCCACTGAGCAATACGGCACGCAAATCATTGGGAAAGATGTTGACGAGTGGACGAATGACCAATACACTGCCATCCACTGCTCAATAAGGTGTACAATCTGTTAGGAAAGCCATTGACAAGCTGAAGAACAAGGAATTCGCTGCCATCCAAGCAATAGGGGGTGTGAATTGTCTGAAAAGCCTTTGAGGAGTGCAAGAACAAGCGATGGGCTGTCAGCCTGTGAGCAATATGGAGAGCAAACTGACGTAACACCTGTTGACGAGTGGAAGAATAAGGAACGCGGTGCTATCCGCTTAGCACAATGGTACGTAAACCATGAACGCCATTGACGAGTGGAAGATAGCGTGATGCGTTGCCATCCTCTGAATAGTATGGCGCACAAATCATTAGGAACGCCATCAAGGAGCGAAAGAATGAACAATTCACTGTCATTGGCAGAGCAATACAGTGCGTAAACCGTCGTGAAAGCTGTTCATGAGTGAAAGAATGAGCAATGCACTGCTATCAACTGAGTAATACGGCGAGAAAAGCATTGGGAAAGCAGTTGACAACTGAAAGAATGCGCAATCCACTGCCATCCTGAGAGTAATACAGCATGCAAACCATCATACAAGCCGTGGACGAATGGAAGAATGAGTAATCTGAAGCCCTCCACTGAGCAATACAGCGCACAATCCATCGTCAAAGCGATAGATGAGAGAGAGAATGAGCGATCCACCGCGTCATCCGCTGTGCAATACGGCGGGGAATCCATCCTGAAAACCATTGATGAGTAGAAGAATGAGCAATCCGCTGGCATCTGCTGAGAAATATGGCGCAAAAACCGTCGTGAATGCCATTGAAGAGTGGAGGTCTGAGCAATCCGCTACAATCTGCGGAGCAATACGGCACGCAAACCGTGGTGAAAGCCGTTGATGACCCGAAGTAAGAGGAATTTCCTACCATCCACAGAGCAGTACGGCGCGCAAACCGTCATAAAAGCCATTTACGAGAGGAGGTATGAGCAATCTGATGCCATCTGCTGAGCCATATGGCGTGCGAACCATCGTAAAAGCTGTTGATGAAAGGAAGAATAAGCAATCCGCTGCCATCTGCCTAGCAATACGGCGCGCAAACTGCTATCCGTCGTGCAATACAGCACGCAAATATCGGGTAAGTCGTAGACAACCGGAAGAATGAGCGATACAGCTAGCAATCTAGGGCAGGTGAAATGTTAGCAATGTCATTGACAAGCAGATGAAAGGAGTGAACCCACGAACGAGGAATATTGCCAGCCGCAGAGCAATAAGGGGCACAAATCGTCGTGAAAGCCGTCGACGAGCTAAGTAATGAGCGATTCGGCAACCAATGTTCGGTACCTGGAACATTAGCAATGTCATCGACCAGCGGAAGAAATGGATGAACCCACGAACCAGATGTAGAGTCATCCGTGAATCAATTCGGTGTGTAAACTGTCGAGAAAGCCATTAACAAGTGGAAGAATGAGCAATCCGCTGCCATCTGCAGAGCAGTACAGCGTGCAAACCATCAGGAAAGCCGTTGACAAGCGGAGGTATGAGCAATCCGCTGCCATCCGCTGCGCAATACGGTGGGCAAACCATTGGAGAAGCCATTGACGGGCAGAAGAACGAGCAATGCACTGCCATCTGCTACACAATATGGCATGCGAACCACTGGGAAAGCCAGTGACAAGCAGAGGTATGAGCAATCCGCTGGCATCCACGGAGCAATACAGCGCGCAATTCATCGCGCTAGGCGTTGACAAGCGTAAGTATGAGTAACCCGCTACCATCCGCTGACCAATACGGTGCGCGAACCGTCATGAAAGAGATTGACGAGCGGAGGTACTGGCAATCCGCTCCCATCCGTGGAGCAATTGGGTGCGCAAACTGTAAAAGGCGTTGACGAGTGGAAGAACGGGCAATGCACTGCCATCCGCTGAGGAAATCGGCATGTAAACCGTCAGGGAAGCCATTGACAAGCGGAAGAATGAGCAATCCACTGCCATTCGCTGAGCAATACGGCCCGCAAACCGTAAAATCCATTGACAAGTGGAAGAATAAGCAATCCATCATGAAAACTGTTGATGAGTGGAAGAATAAGCAAGCCGCCGCCATCCACTGAGAAATAGGCCGGGCAATCCATTGTGAAAACCGTTGACGAGCAAACAAACAAATGATCCGCCACGCCATCCGCTGTGCAATACAGTGGGCAATCCATCATGAAAACCGTTGACAAGTCGAAGAATGAGCAATCGGCTACCATCCGCTGAGAAATACGGCTGGCACTCCGTCTTGAAAACCGTTGACAAGCAAACGAACAAGCGATCCGCCGTGCCATCCGTGGTACAAAACAGCGGGCAATCCATCATGAAAATCCTTGACAAGTGGAAGAATGAGTAATCTGCTGCCATCCGCTGAGAAATACAGCGCAAAAACCATCGTGAAAGCCGCTGCTGAGCTGAGGTCTGAGCAATCCGCTGCCATCAGCGGAGCAATACGGCGTGCAAACCGTCATGAAAGCTATTGACGAGAGAAAGAATGAACAATCTGCAGCCATCCGCTGAGCAATACGACATGCGAACCGTTGGGAAAGCCGTGGACGAGTGGAGGTATGAGCAATCCACTGCCATCCGCGGAGCAATACAGTACGCAAACCTTCGTGAAAGCTGTTGACGACCGGAAGTAAGAGGAATCCGCTAATATCCACTGGGCAATCCAGCGCATAAACTGTGGTGAAAGCCATTGACGATCGAACGAACAAGTAATCAGCCAGGCCATCCGCAGTGCCATATAGCAGGCAATCCATCGTGGAAACTGTTGACGGGTGGAAGAATAAGCAATCCGCCGCCATCCGCTGAGAAATAGGGTGGGCAATCCATCGTGAAAACCGTTGACGAGCAAATGAACGAGCGATCCACCACGCCATCCACTGTGCAATACAGTAGGCAATCCATCATGAAAACCGTAGACAAGTGGAAGAATGAGCAATTGGCCGCCATCTGCTGAGAAATACGGCTGGAAATCTGTCTTAAAAACTGTTGACAAGCAAACGAACAAGCGATCCGCTGCGCCATCAACGGTGCAATACAGAGGGCAATCCATCATGAAAATCGTTGACGAGTGGAAGAATGAGTAATCTGCTGCCATCCGCTGAGAAACATAGCATGAAAACCGTCGTGAAAGCAGCTGCTGAGCAGAGGTCGGAGCAATCCGCTGCCATCAGCGGAGCAATACGGCGTGCAAACCATCATGAAAACTGTTGACGATTGGAAGAATAAGCAATCCGCCGCTATCTGCGGAGCAATATGGCACAAAAACTGTCGTGAAAGCTGTTGACGAGAGAAAGAATGAGCAATCCGCCGCCATCCAGTGAGCAATATAGCATGCGAACCGTCGGGAAAGCCGTGGACGAGAGGAGATATGAGCAATGCATTGCCATCCACTGAGCAATACGGCGCGGAAACAGTCATGAAAGCTGTTGACGAGAGAAAAAATGAGCAATCCGCAGCCATCCGCCGCGCAATACCGCAAGCGAACCGTTGGGAAAGCCGTGGACGAGTGGAGGTATGAGCAATCTACTGCCATCCGCCGAGCAATACAGTGCGCAAACCGTCGTGAAAGCCGTTGACGAGAGAGAGAATGAGCGATCCGCCACGCCATCCGCTGTGCAATACGGCGGGGAATTCTTCATGAAAACCGTTGACGAGTGGAAGAATGAGCAATCCGCTACCATCCGCAGAGAAATACGGTGCGAAAACCGTCGTAAAAGCCATTGACGCGCGGAGAGCTCAACAATCCGCTGCCATCAGCGGAGCAATACGGCGCACAATCTGGCGTGAAGTCCGTTGACGAGCGAACGAATGAGCGATCTGCCTAGCCATCTGCTGAGCAATACGACATGTAAACCATCGTGAAAGCCGTTGACGAGTGCAAGAATGAGCAATCGGCTTCCATCCACAGTGGAATATAGTACGCGAACCGGCCGGGGATAACAGACGTCGACGAGCGGAATAATGAGTGATACAGCGCGCAATCTACGGCACGTCGAAAATTAGCAAAGTCATCAACAAGTGGAACATATGGGTAAACTCACAGATAAGCCGACTTACTTACCGTTGAGCCATACGGCATGCAAACAGTTGGCAAAGTCGCGTACAAGCAGAAGAATAATCGTTCCAGCGAGCGATACGACGAGAAATACGGGGTGCAAACCATCGTGAAAGCCGTCAACACACGGAAGAATGAGCAATCCGCAGCCATCTACAGAGCAATACGGCACGAAAACCGTCGTGAAAGCCATTGACGAGAGAAAGAATAAGCAATCCGCCACCAACCGCAGAGAAATAAGGTGCGCAAACCGTCATGAAAGCCGTTGATGAGTACAAGAATGAGCAATCCGCTACCAACCGTGGGGAAATACGGCGCACAAACCGTCATGAAAGCCATCGACGCGTGGAAGAATCAGCAATCCGCTGCCCTCCGGGGAGGAATATGGTGTGAAAACCGTCGTGAAAGCCATTGACGAGAGAAAGAATGAGAAATTCGCTGCCATCTGGTGAGAAATACTGCACGCAAACTATCGTGAAAGCCGTTGACGTGTGGAAGAATGAGCAATCCGCTGCCATCCGCAGAGCAATACAGTGCGAAAACCGTCATGAAAGCTGTTGACGAGTGGAAGAATGAGCAATCCGCTGCCATCCGCTGAGCAATAAGGCGTGCAATCCGTCATGAAAGCCTCTGATCAGCGGAAGTATGAGCAATCTGCTGCCATCCGGTGACCAATATGGCACCCAAACCTAGTGAAAGCTGTTGATGAGTGGAAGAATGAGCAATCCGCCGTCATCCGCTGAGAAATACGGCGCGAAAACCGTCATGAAAGCCATTTACGAGTGCAAGAATGAGTATTCTTCTGCCATCCGCTGAGGAAAACTGTACGCGAACCGGCCCGGAATAATTGACGTCGACGAGTGGAAGAATGAGCGATACGGCGAGCAATCTACAGTGCATAGAACGTTAGCAAAGTCATCGTCAAGCGGAAGATATGACTGAACCCACAGATGAGCCAACTTACCTTCCATCGAGCTATACGGCACCCAAACAGTTGGTCAAGCAGTCGACAAGTGGAAGAATAAGAGATCCAGCGAGCGATCCGCCGAGCAATTTGGCATGCAAACCGTCGTGAAAGCCGTCGACGAGCGAACAAATAAACGATTCGGCGACCCTGCTGCAGTGCCTGGATCGTTAGCATATTCAATGACAAGCGGATGAAATGAGTGAACCTACGAACGTGACGACATTTCATCCGATGAGCAATACGGCGGGTGAACTGTCGATGTGCGGAAGTAATGTACGATCTGCCGGGATATATGGCATGCAAAGCCTTGTGCAAGCCCGTTGCGAGTTCATCAGTCGGATCCTGATCGTTTCATTTCATCATTTTGTTCAATTGATTTGGCGTGTACTAAGAACTTGACAATATCGCGCAGATTTGTTGCTCGATATTGTCACATACTTATAGTTCTCGTAGGTCAATCCTCGCCAAGGCACTAGCTACAGCAGTGGCAGGCTTGGCGCTGCCGCCGCAGTGGTTAGGGTTTTCAGAGATCATACTGGCCATGGCGCTACCTTTAGCAGCAGCAGGCTTGGCATTGCCGCCGCACCGGTTAGGGTTTCCCGAGGTCATCCTTGCCATGGCGCTACCTACAGTGGCGGCAGGCTTGGCATTGCCGCCACAGTGGTTATGGTTGCAGGCAGAAATTAACTTGGGAGCAAGATGGCTAGACCGTCATCGAGAGGGAGTATGGAGCTATTCAGTGCATTAGGAAAAAAACAAATTGAGTCCTGAGTGTCCGGATGCACTAGACACTCTGGACACTTCGGACGCAACCTGCTTAACTCGGACACAGTTCGCCATGGCACCGTGCTTCCGGACGCATCTCGCCACGGCACCGTGGGTCTGGACGCAGCTCGCCACGGCATCTGCTTACCGGACGGTGCATGTCAGGGCATTTTCCTTCTGGATGCAGCCGTGTCAGAGCATTTTCCTTCTGGACACAGCTGTGTCAGGGCATTTTCATTCTGGACACAGCTGTATCAGGGCATTTTCCTTCTGGGTGCTGCCGTGTCAGGGCAAATGGCGTACGGACGACGCATGTCTTGGCACCGCGGTCACGCTGGCTGTCAAGGCACGGAACATTGCAGCAAATACTCATGTCGCATTCGCAAACACGCAGCGGGTTCCAGGCATAGTGACTCAGTCCAGTTCTATTCATTCTATCTAACGTACATCTATATATGCTAATACGACACTTCGGACGGAAACAAAGGAAAGTTGGCAAATACGACACAACGCGTTGAGCACAATGCGATGAGCACAACGCGATGAGCACGACGAGATGGGCACGACGAGATGAACACGACGCGATGGGCACGATGACTATGAGGAGGCTGGCGATGAGCACGCCGCCGGCGGGGAGGACGATATCACGTAGGATGCGGCGAGTATGATTGCGAGCTTTGTGAAATGGTTAGCACAGCTCTCAGAGTGACAGACAGTGGGAAGTTGTACAATACAACGTGACGAGTACGATGTCAATGAGGGTGCCAGCGGCGAGAACGATAGCAGGTAGGACGCGGCGAGTATGATGTCAATGAGGGTGCCGGCGGCAAGAACGATAGCGAGTAGGCCGCGGCAAGTATGAGCACACGTAAGACGCAGTGAGTATGATGTCAATGAGGGTGCCGCCGGCGAGGATGATAGCAAGTAGGATGCAGCGAGTATGATTGCAAGTAAGACACGGCGAGTATGATGGCGAGCTTTGTGACACGGTTAGTACAGCTCTCGGAGAGACAGACAGCAGGAAGTTGTACAATACAACGTGACGAGTACGATGTCAATGAGGGTGCCGGCGGCGAGAACGATAGGGGGTAGCATGCAGCGAGTGTGGGCGAGTAGGACGCAGCAAGTATGAGAGCGAGTAAGATGCGGCGAGTATGATGGCGTGAAAGGGGCAATGAGTAAAATGTCGATTAGGAAAATGTCGACGAGTAGGACGAGGTGAAAGGAGAAGAAAAAAGGGGTCTATCTATGAGTGTTGAGCCGAACCTTGCGAAAGCGCAAGCGTTAGTAGTGGCTTGGCGCTTTCTATTGCCATCGTACTGGTCGCATCTTTCACGCCATCATACTCACCGCGACTTACTCGCCGCGTCCTACTCGCTATCCTCCTCACCGCTGGCACCCTCATTGACATCGCACTCCTCACTGTGTATTGTACAACTTCCTGGTATCTCTGTCACTCTGAGAGCTGCGCTAACCTTGTCACAAAGCTCACCATCATACTCGCCGCGTCTTACTTGCAATCATACTCGCCGCGTTCTACTTGCTATCGTCCTCGCCGCCGGCACCCTCATTGACATCATACTCGCCACGTCTTACGCGTGCTCATATTCGCCGCGTCCTACTTGCTATCGTCCTAGCCGCCGGCACCCTCATTGACATCATACTCGCCGTGTCCTATCCGCTATCGTTCTCGCCGCCGGCACCCTCATTGACATCGTACTCGTCACGTTGTATTGTACAACTTCCTGCTGTCTGTCACTCCGAGAGCTGTGCTAACCATGTCACAAAGCTCGCCATCATACTCACTGCATCATACTTGCAATCATACATGCCGCGTCCTACTTGCTATCGTCCTCGCCGCCGGCACCCTCATTGACATCATACTCGCCGCATCTTACTCGCGCTCATACTCGCCGCGGCCTACTCGCTATCGTTCTCGCTGCCGGCACCCTCATTGACATCATACTCACCGCGTCCTACCTGCTATCGTTCTCGCCGCTGGCACCCTCATTGACATCGTACTCGTCACGTTGTATTGTACAACTTCCCGCTGTCTGTCACTCTGAGAGCTGTGCTAACCATGTCACAAAGCTCACAATCATACTCCCAGCGTCCTACTTGCTATCGTCCTCCCCGCCGGGGGCGTGCTCATTGCCATGCTCCTCATAGTCGTTGTGCTCATCGCATCGTGTTCATCTCGTCATGCCCATCTCGTTGTGCTTATCGTGTTGTGCTCATAGCGTTGTGCTCATCGCGTTGTGCTCATCGCGTTGTGCTCAATGCGTTGTGCTCATCGCGTGGTGCTCAATGCGTTGTGCTCATCGCGTTGTGCTCATCGCGTTGTGCTCATCGTGTTGTACTCAACGCATTGTGTCATATTTGCCAACTTTCCTTTGTTTCCGTCCGAAGTGTGGTATTAGCATATATAGATGTACATTAGATAGAATGAATAGAACTGGACTGAGTCACTATACCTGGAACCCGCTGCGTGTTTGCAAATGCGACAAGAGTATTTGCTACGATGTTCCGTGTCTTGACAGAGAGCGTGACCATGGTGCCATGACACGCATCGTCCGGATGCCATTTGCCCTGACACGGCTGAGTCCAGAAGGAAAATGCTCTGACACGGCTGCGTCCAGAAGGAAAATGCCCTGACACGGCTGCGTCCAGAAGGAAAATGCCCTGACACGGCTGTGTCCAGAAGGGAAATGCACTGACACCCTCCGTCCCGTAAGCAGATGCCATGGCGAGCTGCATCCGGACGCACGGCGCCCTGGCATACGGCATCCGAAGGCACGGTACCATGGCGTGGTGCGTCCGGACGCATGGCGCCCTGGCATATGGCGTCCGAATGCAGGGTGCCATGGCGTGCTGCGTCCGAATTCACATTGCCTGTGCGTTTCGAATTGGGAGTGGTATGTGCCCTGCCAGGGTGCGTTAAGAGCGTCCCGAGCGCCTGGTGCGTCTGGACGCAGCCTGTGCATCCGGACGCAGATTTTTTTCCCTGATGTGAGCCATCCGCTGAGCAAAACGGTATGCGAACCTGTGGGAGAAAATAGCCGTCAACGAGCCGAAGAAGGGGCAATGCGGAAGAATGAGCAATGCGCTGCCATCCGCTGAGCAATACGGCACACAATCTGTCGTGAAAGCCTTTGACAAGCGGAAGTATGAGCAATCTGCTGCCATCTGCTGAGTAATACAGTGCCCAAACCGTCGTGAAAGCCATTGGCAATTGGAAGAATGAGCAATCCGCCGCCATCCGCTGAGAAATACGGCGCGAAAACCTTAGTAAAAGCCATTGACGAGCAGAGGTATGAGGAATCCGCCGCCATCCGCTGAGAAATACGGCACGAAAACCTTAGTGAAAGCCATTGACGAGTGCAAGAATCAGTGATCCGCTGCCATCCGCAGAGCAATACAGCACGCAAACCGTCGTAAAAGCCGTTGACGAGCGGAAGAATGAGAAATGCACTGCCATCCGGTGAGCAATACGGCGTGCAATCCGTCGTGAAAGCCTTTGACGAGCAGAAGTATGAGCAATCCGCTGCCATCTGCTGAGTAATACAGTGCCCAAACCGTCGTGAAAGCCATTGGCAATTGGAAGAATGAGCAATCCGCCGCCATCCGCTGAGAAATACGGCGCGAAAACCTTAGTGAAAGCCATTGACGAGTGCAAGAATGAGCGATCCTCTGCCATCCGCAGAGCAATACGGCGTGCAAACCGTCGTAAAAGCTGTTGACGAGCGGAAGAATGAGCAATCCGCTACCATCCGCTGAGCCATACGGCGTATGAACCGTCGTGTAAGCTGTTGACGAGCAGAAGAATGAGGAATGCGCTGCCATCCGCTGAGCCATGAGACACGCGAGCCATTGTGAAAGCCGTTGACGAGCGGAAGTATGAGCAATCTCCTACCATCCGCTGAGCAATACGGTGTGCAAACCATCGTGAAAGCCGTTGATAAGAGAAAGAATGAGCAATCCGCTGCCATCCGCTGAGAAATACGGCGCAAAAACCATCGTGAAAGCCATTGACGAGTGCAAGAATGAGCAATCCGCTGCCATCTGCTAAGCAATACAGCACGCAAACCGTTGTGAAAGCCATTGACCAGAGGAAGAACGAGCAATACCGCAAGCAATCTACCGTGCGTGGAATGCTAGCAAAGTCATCGACAGGTGGAGGCGATGGGTGACTCCACGAGCGGGCTGTAGTGCCAGCCATGGAGCAATACAGCACATTAACCGTTGGGTAAGCCATTGACGAGCAGAAGAAATACCGCTCCAGCGAGCCATCCGTCAAGCAATACGGTGCGCAAACCATCGGGAATGCCGTTGACAATCGAAGAAATGAACGATTCGGCGAGCAATCTACGGCACGTGGAATGTTAGCAAAGTCATCAACAAGTGGAGACGATGGGTGAGCCCTCGAGCTGGTAGTAGTGCCAGCTATCGAGCAATATGGCACACGAACCGTTGGGTAAGCCGTCGACGAGTAGAAGAAAAACTGATCCAGTGAGCCATCCATCAAGTAATAGGCATGCAAACTGTCGTGAAAGCCGTCGAAAAGCAAAAGAAGGTACGATCCGGCAAGCAGTACAGCGAACGAAGCGTTAGTAACACTGACTACGAGTAAAAGATTGAGAGATCCCTGCATCGGCGGCAGGCTTGGAATTGCCGCCGCAGTGGTTAGGGTTGCATGCAGGAATTAACTGGCGGGTGGAGAAGCATCCACGTAACAAGATGGCTAGACTGCCGTCGACATGCAGGAGTAATGAGCGATCCGCCCTGCCATCCGCCGAGCAAAACAGTACACGAATCTACGGCATGTAGAATGTTTGCGTAGTCATCGAAAATCGTAAGACATGAGTGAACCCACGAATGAGCTGTAGTCCCATTCGCCGTGCCATATGACGAGCGGAAGGTTGCGCAATCTACTGAGCTATCCGCTGAGCAATACAGTGCGCGAATTGTCGTGTAAGCCGTTGACGAGCGGATGAACGAGTGACCAGCTGAGTGATCCGCTGAGCAATATGCTGCGCGAACCTCGGTGCGGATAGGTTGGCGGATCACACAATCTTCCAGTCGTCAACGGCTATCCAGACAATTCGTGCACCGTATTGCTCAGCGAATCTCACGGCGGATCGCTCAATCTTCCGCTCGTCGATGGCTTACACTACGGTTTGCCCGCCATATTGCTCAGCAGATGGCAGTAGATTGCTCGTTCTTCTGCTCATCAATGGCTTTCATGACTGTTTTTGCGCCGTATTGCTCAGCGTATCACTCGGCAGATCGCGCAATCTTCCGCTCGACAACAGCTTTCACGACTGTTCTCGCACCGTATTATGCAGCGGATCACTCTGCAGATTGCTCAATGTTCCGCTCGTCGACGGCTTACACAACGGTTTGCCCGCCGTATTACTCAGCAGATGGCAGCAGATTGCTCAATCTTCCGCTTGTCGATGGCTTACATAACCGTTTGCCCACTGTATTGCTCAGCGGATGGCAGTAGATTGCTCATTCTTCCGCTCGTCAACAGCTTTCACGACTGTTTTCGTGCCATATTGCTCAGTGGATCACTCGGCATACCGCGCAATCTTCCGCTCGTCATATTGTGCGGCAAATGGGACTACTGCTCGTTCGTGAGTTGACTCATTTCTTACGCTTTTCGATGCCTACGTAACGATTCTACGTGCTGCAGATATGTGTACTGTATTGCTCGGTGGATGGCTGCACGGATCGCTCATTACTCCTGCTCGTCGATGGTAAAGTTAGCAAAGTCATTGACACGCGGAGGTGATGGGTGAGCCCTGGAGCTGGTTGTAGTGCCAGCTATCGAGCAATGTGGCACACGAACCGTTGGATAAGCCGTTGACGAGCAGAAGAAAAACTGATCCAGTGAGCCATCCGTCAAGCAATAGGCATGCAAACTGTTGTGAAAGCCGTCGAAAAGCAAAAGAAGGAACGATCCGGCAAGCAGTGCAGCGAACAAAACGTTAGTAACACTGACAACGAGTAAAAGATTGAGAGATCCCTGCATCGGCGGCAGGCTTGGCATTGCCGCCGCAGTGGTTCGGGTTGCATGCAGGAATTAACTGGCGGGTGGAGAAGCATCCACGTAACAAGATGGCTAGACTGCCGTCGACATGCAGGAGTAATGAGCGATCCGCCCTGCCATCTGCCGAGCAAAACAGTAAACAAATCTATGGGACGTAGAATGTTTGCGTAGTCATCGAAAATCATAAGAAATGAGTGAACCCATGAACGAGCTGTAGTCCCATTCGCCGTACTATACGACGAGCGGAAGGTTGCACAATCCACTGAGCTATCCGCTGAGGAATACAGTGCGCAAATTGTCATGAAAGCCGTTGACGAGCGGATGAACGAGTGATCAGCCGAGTGATCCGCTGAGCAATATGCTGCGCGAACCTAGGTGCAGATAGGTTGGCGGATCACACAATCTTCCGCTCGTCAACGGCTATCCAGACAATTCGTGCACCGTATTGCTCAGCGAATCTCACGGCGGATCGCTCAATCTTCCGCTCGTCGACGGCTTATACTACGGTTTGCCCGCTGTATTGCTCAGCAGATGGCAGTAGATTGCTCGTTCTTCTGCTCGTCAATGGCTTTAATGACTGTTTTCGTGCCGTATTGCTCAGCGGATCACTCGGCGGATGGCGCAATCTTCCGCTTGTCAACAGCTTTCACGACAGTTCGCGCACCGTATTATGCCGCAGATCACTCTGCGGATCGCTCAATGTTCCGCTCGTCGACGGCTTACACAACGGTTTGCCTGCCGTATTACTCAGCGGATGGCAGCAGATTGCTCAATCTTCCGCTTGTCGATGGCTTACATGATGGTTTGCCCGCCGTATTGCTCAGCGGATGGCAGTAGATTGCTGATTCTTCCGCTCGTCAACAGCTTTCACGACTGTTTTCGCATCATATTGCTCAGTGGATCACTCGGCGTACCGCGCAATCTTCTGCTTGTCGTATTGTGCGGTAAATGGAACTACAGCTCGTTCGTGAGTTGACTCATTTCTTACCCTTTTCGATGACTACATAAAGATTCTACGTGCTGCAGATACGTGTGCTGTATTGCTCGGTGGATGGCTGCGCGGATCGCTCATTACTCCTGCTTGTCGATGGTAACGTTAGCAAAGTCATCGACAAGCAGAGGTGATGGGTGAGCCCTGGAGCTGGTAGGAGTGCCAGCCATCGAGCAATATGGCACACGAACCGTTGGGTAAGCCGTCGACAAGCAGAAGAAAAACTGATCCAGCGAGCCATCCGTCAAGCAATAGGCATGCAAACTGTCGTGAAAGCGGTCAAAAAGCAAAAGAAGAAACGATCCGGCAAGCAGTGCAGCGAACAAAGCGTTAATAACACTGACTACGAGTAAAAGATTGAGCGATTCCTACAGTGGCGGCAGGCTTGGCATTGCTGCCATAGTGGTTAGGGTTGCACGCAGGAATTAACTGGCAGGTGGAGAAGCATCCACGTAACAAGATGGCTAGACTGCACGCGCCGTAAATTGCTCGCCGAATCGTTCATTTATTCGTACGTCGACAACTTTCACGATGGTTTGCATACTGTATTGCTTGACGGATGCCTCACTGGAGCGGTTTTTCTTCTGCTCGTCGATGGCTTACCCAACAGTTCGTGTGCTGTATTGCTGGATGGCTGGCACAACGGCCAGCTCATGGGCTCACCCATCGCCTCCGCTTGTCGATGACTTTGCTAACGTTCCGCACGCCGTAGATTGCTCGCCGAATCGTTCATTTCTTCGCCCATCGATGGCTTTCAGGATGGTTTGCGCGCCGTATTGCTTGACGGAGGGCTCGCTGGAGCGGTTTTTCGTCTGCTTGTTGACAGCTTACCCAATGGTTCGTGTGGCATATTGCCCAATGGCTGGCACTACAGCCGGCTCGTGGGGTCACACATCACCTCCGCCTGTCGATGACTTTGCTAACGTTCCACACACGGTAAATTGCTTGCGGTATCGCTCGTGTGACACTGGGGTTGTCTCGTAACCGGAGTGTGGGGGGATTCAAAGGTAATCAGGCTACTTTCGATAATTCACAACGGAATAATCTTAGATCTTGTGTGCGGGTTTGGGTTGGTAGTGTTGGTGAGGCTGTTCGTGCAGGTCTCCCTCCTGTTTCCGAGAGAAAACCTTTTTCTTTTATGGTGGAGGTCGTAGCGTGAGATTTGATGAACCAGCGTGAGCGCTGGTG
>Ga0307508_10001905_pt1 | contig 22875 bp, 31 predicted proteins | sample 9_EM_MG_FD_203089 | JGI IMG/M metagenome (GOLD analysis project Ga0307508, IMG submission 203089) | Populus trichocarpa ectomycorrhiza microbial communities from riparian zone in the Pacific Northwest, United States - 9_EM | ecosystem: Host-associated > Plants > Roots > Unclassified | place... | reverse complement strand
AAAGAAAAAAAAAGTTTCCTCTTTTTTTTTTGAGTCAAAAGAGGTAGGTAGATATACATATCATACCGACACCGCATACGACAGCCGCGGGAATTAATGGCATGCTGCATGACATCATTGTACATGACTTTTGCCTCATGCAGGCCGTACATATGTATAGATACAATGTATGTAAGGTATTGTTTTTTTTTTTACTTCTTCACGCGCGGTGCTACATACATAGAGTGGGGTGTGAGGAGACATAAAGTCCGCAGCAGACAGACAGACAGACAGATAGATAGATAGATTGGCACGACCGAGAAATAGAACTAACAAATCAAACAAAAAAAAAAAACTGCCGCCGATCTCGTGCAAGATGTAGGTAATCAATCAGAAATGTTGTCGGGCAGAACCGGCATGGCAGGTAGCAAGTACAGTGCATCGATCCACCCTGCCAACACATGTACGTAATTGTGGCGAGGTGGGAGACACATCTCGGTCGGTCGGTCGGTCGGTGGAGGTGGTGTGTGCACCATATAAGGGTTGTATCATGGAGCACTCGGCGGATGGATGGATGGAGGAGGAGCGGCGGCAGGGTCGCAAATCTCAATCTCAATCGGACTGTATATTATGCAGGATGCACGGCGGTGGGAGGGCAGGCGTGCAAGCGCACTTGCAGCGGTGCTGATTGAGAAAGTGTGAGAGCAACGTGGTCGACGACACGGATGGGTGCTGCAGCCCGTCATCGTCGTCGACTTGTCGCCAGCCCGAAATGCGATAGCTGCGGGCATCGAATTCTCTCCTCCGCCCGTCCGTCCGTCCGTCCGAAGAGGGAATTGTCGGATGCCTTTTGTTTTGTTTTGGGAGGTCTGTTGGACTCGGGAAGCGTGAGGCAGGTGGTGCGATGTTGGAAGTGCGAGAGTTTGGCATGTGATGGTATTTGCGCGCGCTGTGCCGATACATAGTTGCCCACAAGTGTTTTGTTTCGTTCTGCTGCGCTCGTTGTTCAGCTCTGTCAATAATAGCAGGTCGTGGCGACAACTGACCGTGGAGAATCCGTGCGTGAGGTTGGACCGGAGTGCGAGGAGAATGGCTGCCCTCAAAGAACATGGAGCTCTTGGCACTGAGTAGACTTGTCCGGACGGTTCTTTTCTGGGCTGGATCTGCGGGTAGTTAGTGCCGCTCAGCATACCTCGCAAGGCGCTGCAACCGAGTTGTCCGTTGCGGCTCCGGTTCCTTGGACGGGCACCGATCTGCGTGCGGAGAAGCAGGTATCCTTACCCGCTTTGGTTTTGGCCGCGGTCGCGAAGGGAAAGCGGGGGCACGAGAAAACAGAAGCAGAAAGGGAAGTGAAGATCGGGATCTGCCGAATTTTCCGTGCTTGATTCCTTGCGCGAAGGGTATGCAATAAACGCAGTCAGCGGCTTCGCCGTCACTGTCGCCACCTCTCGCTCCAGCCGCTTCCGCTTCCGCTTCCACCGCTGCTTGAAGAATTCCCAATCGAGAGCGATGCCGACCCCCCCTCCGGCTCGCGCTCTCTCGCCGTCCGCGCTCCTCTCTCCATTGCCCTCCGCTCCGCCTCCCGCTCCCCCGCATAACGACTGAGAGATAGACCGACAGGAGGGGCAGATGGGTGGGCCCCGAATCAAACATCAGCAAACCCCTCCCGTTGCATACCTTACCTGCCTGCTGCCTGCCACCTGCCACGCATCGAAAAGCCGCCCTGCCCAAGCCAAACCCTACCGCAGCCAGCCGGTCCCGTCCCATGTGAACAACAACGAACAGCGAACCCACCACCACCACCTCCTCCTCCTCTTCCTCCTCCTCCACGCAACAATCCGAAACCGAGCCGGGAGAAGCAGAAGAGGGAGGGAGAGACAGCCCTCGTCCGTCAATCAAACCTGTTCGGCGTATCGTTGTTCGCCACACGCCAGCTCCCTCGTATTATTATCCCCGCTTGCCCCCCCGCCCCCTGCCCCCCCCCCGCCCTCCCTCGTCCCTCCTCTCTTCTTTCCCTCCGATCCTCAGTCTGTTCTTCTCTGCCAGTCCCATACTTCCTCTTCTATTGTCCGCTTCACCATTCCAAGTAGTTCGCGATCGACGGACGCCCGCCTGCTTGTTTGCTTCTTTGCCTCAACCGGTTCGTGCGCCGATCTCCCATTTACCCGCGCCGTCGGACAACTGCGATATCCTTCCGCGACACATAGGCCGTTGAATTTCCCAACGCCCAGCCCAGCCCCTCGTGGATACACCATCACACGCAGATTATCGACGAGAGAATACGGTTCGCAGATACGGCGCACCAGTCGGGATCGAGTGCTGTCCGTTCGTGTCGCACGTGTGTGAGCGATGGCAGCGCTTGTGGTTTCTGATGGTAAGCCTGCGATCGTTCTCGGCTGTTGTTCCGTTCTGTTTGTCGCTGTCGCGTTGGTTGCGATGAGTGGTCTTGGTGGCCTTCCGGACGTGCTGGTGGAGGGAGTGGCATGAAAGGGGCCAGAAGAGAAAAAGAATGAGAATGTGTGAACGGACGAGCAAGAGACACCGCACACGCATGCCCACCAGCACAGGCACGGGAGTGTCTACTGCGTGGTGCCATATGCCGTCTCTCGCTGTCTGCTGCTGTCCCTATCGCTGCCGTTATCGCTGTCTCGTGGCTGCCCGCCGTGGCCAGGGTGTCTGCGGGGGCGGACAGCGGAACGGTCACGTCAAGACGGATGCCGTTTTGGATTCTTCGTCATGTACGCTGCAGCCTCGCGGAGAACTTGTGTCACTGACGGGAGCGGCGGCCAATTGTAGGAGGCAGCGCGCCGGACTCGATCGGCAACCTCATCAGACCCAAATCTACCCCTCCAACAATGACCGCCCGCAAGATCGCCACCCCGGACGGCCCGCCCCAGATCCACCGTCCGAAGATCCGCTTCTCTGTGGATGCGAACGCTCCGGTGCAGGAGCCTCGCCATGGCTTGGATTCGATCTCTCGGTACGTACGGAATGCATGCGTGAAACCACTCTCCCCTCTCTGCTTCCGGCGCCCAGCCCAGCCCAGCCCAGCCAGCCCGGCCCAGCCCTCGACCGATCACCTGATCGCGCCTTGTTCCTCCGCCTCTGTGGTAGCGCCTCCCGGGTTGAGGGCTGTGCGTTGAAGATTGGCTGGGCTGCATTGCTGTTGGCTGGCGCGGCCTGCCAGGTTGTCCGGTTGGATGTTGGTGCTTGCTTATTGCTCCTGTCGGCGCGGCTGCCGGACGCCTTGCTGTCGTCCGCCCAACCACCCCATGTTAACGTTTGCCTGCCTGTGCCCTTAGGAGTACTGTGCTGGGCGACGGCGACCACCTTTATACCTCCGGGCTGCGTCGTATCCGACAACAAGCTAGCGGCCCCCAAGGATTCATGATTCCTTCCCGCTCCCCCTCGGTCGCTTCCACTCGTGTCAACTCGCTGTCCATACCCGGCGCCACCTCGACTCTGGGCTCCTGCGAGGATCTGGCTAGATTTCCCTCCGAGTCGCTGCACTCGTTCTCGTTTGCAAACCAGTCCGAAGACCTCATACACAACAGACAGAACATCCTGAAGCGAAGCATCGAATTCATGCGAGACAAGCTGGGATGGGGTACAAGGGCTCCGCTGATAGCCACCGCGCAGGCAAAGATGGATGGGAACGGGGAGGAGATCGAGAGCATGATGGAGCTTCTGCGCAAGGCGGACATGGTTTCGGAAGAGAAGACCCCGATGCTGACGGGTCCTGCCACCGGGCCTGCTGGAGTTGACAGCAATCTGTTCGAACAGAGTTTTGCAAAGCCTAAAGCCCCACTGCGGCTCGATATGGCTCAGAGAATCACTGACGTCGCCCATTTGTCGGACTCTCCCATCGAAGCGGACTCGGCGGAAACATCCAGATCAACTACTGAATCGGACAATACCGGTCGCACTACACCACCCCCTCTCGAGCGGCCCAGCCTGAGGCGCACGTTCACGGACACAACCACTCTCGCGCTCGAATCGAGGCTGTACGAAGCACTGGCGCAGCCGTATTTAGCTTCGGAGGCCTCGGCGGCCGGCAACGGTCCGCGCGCAGCGATCAGGAAGTCTTCCGTACACGGACACACAAGCCGTTACCAGCCACCAGCGCAAGCCATCTTCACGACGGAGGCCCAGAGTCCGTGGACGATCCTCGCAGCGAACGATCTGGCTTGTCTTGTCTTCGGGGTTACCATGGCCGAAGTCCGGAAGATAGGCATCATGGAGGTCGTGAAGGAGGAGAGGAGAGGGTGGCTTTCGGCGAAACTGAACTCTGGCGAGGATACATCGACTTCGCTTCCTTATCCACACAGCAATCACGGTACGCCGCGGTCGACCGGTGTCATGTATCAGCGGGGCCAGAGGGCCAAGTCGGATGCTTTCTATACTGGTGTTCCGATGGCTGCCCGCGCCAAGGCGCAGGAGCCGAAGGCAAAAACGAACCAGAATCGAGGGGTTATACTCTGTGGAGACGTTGTGGCGATTCAAAAGCGTAATGGTAATACGGGGGCTGCCAGTCTCTGGGTCAAAGAAAAGCGGGGAGGGTTGATTTGGGTTTTGGAGGAAGTTAGTGAGGACTTGGCGTTCATCTACACGTCCCAGCGCGACGACAACGTCGACATCGTCACTCGGTCCGAAGGGAGTCTGAGCAACGTTTTCGGGGACGCATACCTTGCCGCGCCGGGAGCCTTGCTGAGCAACCTACTCCCAACCCTTCCAAAGATGGAGGATGGCAGCATCGATTTCGAGAAGACCGCGCAGGTGCACCAGTTTACAGCTGCAAATGCCACCGGAGCCAAGATACCTTGTGGAATCGAGCCCATCCCTGGACATAGAGGACTTCGGATCTCGTCCTTCCCGCACATCGCTGGAATCATGGTGCTCTCCGCATCTTCGCTCAAGATCGCCAGTGCCAACGCGGTGTTTTCGGCGGCACTTCTCGGCCATCTAGACCCTGTTGGTCTGCCAATCTCGGAGCTTATCCCCGACTTTGAGAAGATGCTGGACTACTTGACCAACGAAGAGCACATCAGCTTGGTCGATGGGATGGTAGTGCCCGAACACTCGTTCCGTAAGGCAAATTCGGTCCTTTCCCTCCGGGAAAACAAGAACGGCGATGCGCTCTCTGCATTCTCGGTTCCCGGTGGAGTTAGCGCGAAGCACCGCGATGGATCGGAAGTTCATGTCGACGTCCAGATGAGGGTGGTTATCTCGGAGTGCCGGGAAGAAGATGCGATCGCAGACGATTCCGATACCGAGGACGAGGAGGAGATGGAAGACAAGACGGAGACAGTCTATGCTCTGTGGATCACGTACTCGAAGCACCTGCACCTTGCGTCGACGACTAACGATCCTCTTTCTCTCGAGCTGAATCGACCCATCACCCCGCCGAAGGCCCCGAGCCCCGGACAGCCCGATACTCCTCCTGCTCTACCTACTCCGGGTCCGGAAACTCCAGGGAAAGAACTCCCGAAGCAGCTCCACCAGTCTCCAACCCCGCCCAGCTCCGAGGATGAGCTCCACACGTCGTCCAAGGTTTCCGGTCGGAAAGTCGTTACCCCAACTCCAGTGGTGGCCAAGCGGAAGAAGAACATCCAAGACTTTGTTATCCTCGAAGATATGGGCCAGGGAGCATACGGTCAGGTTAAGCTAGCCAGGTACAAGCGGAAGGACATGAAGCGGGTTGTTCTGAAGTATGTGACGAAGCGGCGCATTCTGGTTGATACCTGGACCCGAGACCGGCGACTGGGAACTGTGCCGCTGGAAATCCACGTTCTCGATTACCTTGGACGGGACGGGCTGAAACACCCCAATGTTGTCGAGATGACTGATTTTTTTGAAGATGACGTCAACTATTACATCGAGATGGTGCCACACGGATTACCTGGCATGGATTTGTTCGACTACATAGAGCTTAAGGTCAATATGGACGAGGACGAATGCCGCAGCATTTTTATTCAGGTCGCTCGCGCACTGTACCATCTCCACACCAAGGCTGGCGTTGTCCACCGAGATATCAAGGATGAGAATGTGGTGCTTGATGGTGCTGGCAACATCAAGGTAATCGATTTTGGAAGTTCGGCGTACATCAAGAATGGTCCCTTTGAGGTGTTTGTGGGAACTATAGGTCAGTAGCTCTGTATTTCCCAATTCTGGATGGTTCTAACCGGTGTTTTAGATTACGCTGCCCCGGAAGTCTTGCAGGGCAAGTCTTACAAAGGAAAAGAGCAGGATGTATGGGCACTGGGAGTTTTGCTCTACACAATCTGCTACAAAGAGAATCCCTTTTACAACGTTCGTCCCCTCGTTCATCCCCCCATTTTCATGACTACTGTATTAACCAACCGACCAGATCGATGAAATCATGGATCGCGAACTGCGCATTCCGTTCGTAATGTCGGAAGTGTCGCTCGATCTGATCAAGACCATGTTGGACCGCGATGTCGACAGACGCCCTACGATCGAGCAAGTGATTGCGCATCCGTGGTTCGCAGACTTACCGGGTCCTGAGGAAGCCCTTTTGGTGGCATCCCCAATCGACGCAAGCATGAGGAAAAACTAGTAGGTGCTGTCTTTTCTTCTTCCCATGTAGATTGACAGGTTGAGACGAATGCGCGACGGATTTTTCTTTTTCTCTTTCGCTCTGGTGGGTAAACGGGATCGGTTTTCATTTCCATGGGACAGAATTTTCTTTTCCTACATCTTTTTTTTTTTTTTTTTTGCTTGTACTTCTTTCAATTTTTCTTTAGCGCCTTTCCTTCTTTTTTCCTAGGACAAGGAGTTCGTCTGATTTGGAGTCGTTACCGCAACAGAATTGGGGCATTGGTTGATGAAAATGCATTCAAATGGGTTCTAAAGTACTTTCTGGGGGTTTCTGATTGTTCCTTCTTCTTTGCGCTCGGGCGCGTGTGATTGCGTTCTGTTTCTGTCTCGTCCCGCTGGCTCTCGATGCAATCAAGTACGTACATGGTTGGTGATGGATGGTGGATGGTGTGTTTTTTTAGATTATAGGATAGAAAAGTCCGCTACTGTTTTTCTTGCTTTTCTGTTGAGGATTTTGATATTCTTTTTGTAATTGTTTTTGTTTTTTTTGGTTCTTACTGCCGCCTTTGCTTGTTGGTGCGGATGCATGATGTTGGTGATCTGGGGCAAAATCGGATACCTGGTTATGGGCGATACAGACTGTATTATTCTCATTTGTTGAGGAATTGATGGGGATCTACCTTCAACTGTTTGTATGTAATGTAAATACTTTTCCATCCCACTCAGAGTCGCTTTCTGTTCCATTGGGGTTTGCCACGATAGCGATTCTAGTTACTACTCGTACACACCGTCTCACCCGCACGGTTAAAAAAAAAGAAAAAGAAAAAAAAGGTCATTCCACATTAACAGCACTCCAACCATCCCCTATTCCCCTGATCCGCACCTTTCCCTCTTCACCGAGTCCATCCTGATTAACACCTTCCACGCAGGACACCTCGATGTCCACGACCACGGCCTTCCCCCAGCCGGGATGTCCCGTCCCCCGACTCCACGGCCCTGTGGCGATGGAGGCGTTGACCAGCAGCGTGTCCTTCCCACGGACGACGGCGTGCTCCGGCACGCGGACCGTGTCGACCAGGAACTGTCGTCGTGGCCGCTCCGGCTGAGGATCGAGGATCTCGACCACGCCCGCCTCCTTGTGTTTCACGTGCGGCGAGGTCTCGTCGTCCCAGGTGACTCTTTCGACGCCGCGGCCTCGGTGGATGTGTCCGAAGACGTGGAGCAGCGGCCGGATCTGCGACAGCCGGTCGCGCAGGTGCGGACAGCCGCCGTGCGTGTGCGGCGGAAGACTGGCTGACGAGCGGTCGAGGTGGTACTTTGGCGGCGTGTGGGTGATCAGGACATCTATGTCCTCGGGAACGTCCAGCCAGGGGTTCTCCGGGGGCACGTAGGTGAAGCCCCAGCGGCTGCTCCCCGGCGGCGGCGGCGTGGCGGGCGAGAGCGGCGACGCGAACACGGTGAACCGCCGGCCGTCGCGCAACGTTATCGTGCGCTTCTCGTGGCGGAGGTACACGACGCCCGCCTGCACCGCCTGCGGCGTGAAGAACAGCGCCAGGTTCTCGGCATGCGACTGCGCCCGTGAGAGCGAAGCCGTGTGCGTGTACGCCGGGTCCAGCGACACGCCGTCGTGGTTCCCCGCGACGACCAGCTTCACCTCGTGCTTCTGCCGCTGCAGCCAGTTCAGGGCGTTGGAGAGCTCGGTGAACGTACCCTGGTTCGTCAGGTCGCCCGCATGGATCACCACGTCGCCCGGCGGCAGCAGAGGCGTGTGGTTGTGCGTATCCGACACGCAGGCTATCCGCAGGCGCTTCTTTTTCGGCGCGGGAAAGGCAGCAGCGGCGGCGGCAGCGGCGGCAACGGGGGTGAGCGGTGACGATGGTCCGTCGAAGCTGCCGGCCAATGCGGGCGCCAGCTGCTGCGTCTTGAGTTTCGGCAGCGCCTTGGGCCCGGGCTTCTGTTTTGCTTTCTTAGGCGGCGGCGGAGGCGGCAGCTGTGGAAGCCCATCGTCGGCCAGCTGCGATGGAGCCAGCTCGGAGCGCCGCGGCGGGTCGTCGTAGACACGGTAGTAGGCTGTGCGTGACGGCGGAAGGTCTGTCATCTGTGGTATGTACTGTGGAGTGCCGTACGTAGGTACAGAGTGACGAAACGTGCACGGATGTGGCGGGACGCGGCAGCTACAAACATCGTTGCAGAGCTGGGGAGCGTTCGTGCGGTTGACGGGGCCAGATTTCAGGCTGGCTATCTACACAGGCGTGCATGGCACATACATTCTCAACGGCGGATGTTTGGAACAGATTAAAACACCTCGGGTTCCGTTTACCTCAAGATACCTGCTTATCTCCTTCTCGCCCTTGGTAACTACTCTGTACTTGTGTGTGCGAGCGAGCTCTCTGCGTGTCGAGGGCGCATCGAGACATGTACTAGAAACGATCGCATGTAGTCCGTCACGAGCCACATGTATAGCAACCTTTTGCAATTGGCACATCTCCGACCCGAACGCAACATTTTACTGGCCACTATCGAAACAGCAGATGCACTCGCATTTGGTGACCTTCGTTTCGTTGCTGATTATGGCTTCCCATCGGGCAAATCTCGTGTTCATAGCGCCAACGCCCTTTTCCACGGCTCCTACGGGTCCCCCGATGGACTTGTTGATATCCTCTTTAGGAATCCTCAGATCCTGCTGCCAAGAGCCAGTCTCTCCAGCAATCGGTCAATGCGTAGAAACAGTGCCTTGGTCGAGGCAGCGAAAAGGTCGTCCAACTTGTCGACGTGTTGCCACTGGAACCATCGATCCGCTGAGCGAGTTATACACAGACGACTCTGCCAGAAGAATAACTAACCAATCGATCACAAATTGGGAGCGGTCGATTTCTGGTTGGTTGCGGAATCGGCACTGGATGCCTTCGGCTCTCGCAATTCGCCCTTGTGTAGCTCCGGGCTTTGCTGATAAATCTTCTGGACGGCACATATTATTCCTCAACACAGCTGGACGACACGCGCAGTTTCGAGCACGGCACATATCTACACAGTACACCCCGCAGAGTACATGTCCGATGGAGTTGGTGAGGCGTCATGGATCTCGGGACTCGTGCCACCTCAACGAGCTGATCGCCCTCCATAAGTTAGCCGCTAACTACCCCCCACATCCATACCCGCACTTTCCACAGCTTGACCCCAAGCAAACGAACACGCACCCCAAATCGAACCGACAACTATGCCTCTCCATTCTACTCTCGCCTCGGCCGGTGCCTGGCACGTACTCAGCTACGGCACTCTCCTGGGCACCCAATTCTTCCAGGTACATGTGTCCATCCCGCCCGGAACACTTCGCAGGGCGCCACTGACAGCGAGCGCGCGCAGTCCTTCGTCGGCGGTGTTGTAGCCTTCCGCACGCTGCCGCGGCCAATGTTTGGCCTGCTGCAACAACGGACGTTTCCCGTGTACTTCTGCCTGCAAATGGCACTCCCGCTCGCAGTCCTCCTCAGCCACCCTACGGCTGGCTACGACCAGATCCTGGCGACCGACGCGGCGATCCCGATGCTGGTAACATTCGCTACCGCAGCCGTGAACCTTGTCGCCGTCGGCCCGGCGACAGCAAAGATCATGCACGAGAGGAAGGCACAGGAGAGCAAGGAAGGGAAGAAGTATTATGACGAGGGAGAGAAGTCCCCCGAGATGAAGAAACTCAATAAGAGGTTCGGCATCATGCATGGCGTCAGTTCGCTGCTGAATCTGGTCGGCTTTGTGGCTACGGCGGCCTACGGATTCGCCCTGGGGCAGAAGTTGGATATGTAGGTTGGAGAAACAGCGAGGACGAACGTGAACTTCTTTATGTCGAAGAAAGAGAGAGAGAGAGAGAGAACATCAGTGTATTTCGCATGGCTTTTTATGTTGGATTGGTTCGGCAATTTGAGTTCTTATGCAGCCTGTGTAGACCTTGTATCATGGCCTGGGCTTCTTATGTTAGGTTGGCGCTGGAGATTGGAGGTGTGAGATTATGTGATTTGTGTGACCAAACGAGCTCCCTATTGGGTGCTTTGGCATGCTTCTGGTGTCATTATACCTTTGTTTCTCCCTTCCCACAACCACAACCACAACCACCGTTGCAATTATGGCTTCCAGCACACGCTCAGCCCTCATTTCTCTCCTCGGTGATCTCCTCTCATCCGACTCAGTCCAGCTCCTATCGGAGACTGCAGGCCCAATTGAACCCCATGCCAGGTCCCTCATGCTGAAAGCTGCCGATTCCGACTCCACTACAGTCGGCCAGCTTGTCGAGCTCAATCTTTACATCCTGCTCGGCCGAATCCCCTTCAACATCTCACGTGCAGATTTCGAAATCCAGCATCGGCGTTTCTTAAAAATATGGTCTGGTGAGCATGAGCAAGACGTGGCACCGGAGAAGTCCACTACCCACCGAGAAGAGAATAAGCAGGGGAAAGAGACGGAGAAGGGGAAGGACATAATGACTGCCGCGGCGGGTCTCTCCTATCTCGCTGGCACACGCCTTAATTTCCAACGGCTTGGTGACTCTGGCTTCCGCTTCGTCTCGGAGTTGCTCCTCGTCTGCCTCCAGAAGTTATCGCCAGAGGGAACGAGCGGAAACTTCGGTATCCGTGGATGGGTGGTTGCACATGGCCACGCTGTTGAGGTGCTTTCAGAGCTGTTGTCTGACGTCCCCTTAGCAAATTGGGCGAGTCTTGATGAGCAGGCTGAGCGTACCTTCCCGGTTTGGCAGTGCTTGCAGCTATTGACCTCTGGAGCTACTTGGTGGGGCGGTGAGAGTGGTCCGTACAGAGAGAATATGCTGCGGTTGGCGATGTGTATCTGTGCGTCCTCTTCCCCCCGCCCTTTCTGCTTGTTTCTGACGAATTGGCTGCGCTAGTCAAACTGCCCTGCTCCGCATCGCTCCTTAGGGGCCTCCTCCGGGTAGACATGCGGCCTCCAGTTGTACACAACATCATCAACACAGTACTGCATCCTCTCGAGCGGCACTTTGGCATCGGAACTCCCGAGTACATCAATGCGTTTACTCCATCGCCCTACAGCTTCCCCACCCTTGCAGCCCTGGAGAGACACGATTTCACGAAGGAGTACGAGTTTGCCAATCTTAGAGTGATGTTTGTTTCCTGGATCAACAGCGATCCGGTGACGAGAGGGATGCCGGCGTTTAAGGCGCCCTGGGATATCGAAGTTGTACTTCAGCATCCCGAAGCGTATAGAAGATTGAAGGCACATCCAGAGAGCGCTGTCAGGGTGGCCCTGCTTTACATGTTCAACCAGGCCCAACGCGGGAATGAAGGTGTGTCCCACCCCCCTTGGCAGGCCGAAAGGGAGTGGCTGCTCATGGAAAACAGTTCACAGACCGTCCTCGGATGCCGGGGCGGTGGAGTTACTCCAGGCATACATGAGCTACGTGCGTCATCACCCACGGACGACCCCAAAACCCCCGTCCGCAGCAGTGCCGAATCCGAAGATCACTACCACGCATGATGATCTGGCGCTTTGGCCACACTCTTGCCTGACTGCAAACGCGGAATGGGCCTTTCCCTGGCTGTGGAGAAGAAGAGCTACAGATTCTGTATTTGTGATGGCCATGACCACTATCTGGCTTGCAACGGCATGCAATGGACCATTGACCGAGACTCATGCAGTGTTCAAGCTCGTTTCGAAACATTCCGACAGAGCTTTTAGTGTCTTTCATGTAAGGCGGGCGTATCACACCGGGGCTGTGGAGTGTTGCTGAGGTAATCCAGGACTTCTTTAGAGAAGTATTCACTTTTAGGTTTATCGCCAGCGGCCATGTCCCGAAGGAGATTGGTCCGGAGCTACAGAGGGTTCTCAAGATAACCTTGGACATCATAATGCTAATCAAGAAGGAGAAACCAGCGTTGTTGGATCAGCAGCTCTGCATGCTCATCATCAGATGCTTTATGACCAATGATAAATTGGAGTGGTTTTCTGTTGAAGGTACACTTCTCCCGCCTCTCCCTCCGCAGTAATCCTGACGAGAATAGCATGGCTGAGGGTCCGTGATGTATTGATCTGTTTTTCACGTCATACGCTTTCCAGAGCCACAGAAGTAGCACAGGCAACGGAAGGAGTCGGACGGGGTAAGTGATGGCGGTCAGAGATGGTCAACGGTTTACTCACTGGAAGGTCGCAGTTGTACCGCAGCTTCTCAAGCATATGGAAGCGGTTCACAAGATGTGTGACAACCACCACGCAGACGATATTCCGGTAGATATGCTCAAGCGGCATCTTCAAACGCTCACTGCCATGACTCAGTTTTCCACGCTGCTAGCTAAGTCCAACGATTTAATGTGTTCGTGGTAGTCGTTCTCTGCACCCTTGCTCTTTGCTGACAGACATCAGGCTCCAAATTCGCCAGCCGTTATGATCTTGAGGCGGCAGGCCGCCAATACGTTGCGGTTTGTTACGGCGAACTGTTCGCCTCCTGCCCAGAGTCTGGGTTAGACGCACTCCATTCAGCAGCAGTGGGCTCCATGGTCGAGCTGCTCGTTGTGATGGGAGTCGGGTTGAATAAGTTGGGCCGAAATGTCCTGGCAGAGTCCGCCGATATTCCCGAGGCTAAGAATAATATGATTGGAAATACTATTAAGGCGCTATTGACGAAGCCGTTTGAAACGGTATATGTTGTCCGTAAGAGGCCATTCTGGTTGTTTTGATTTCGTCGCTAACAGAATGGGTGCTAGCCGGAATGTGTGGCCTTGTTACGTTGATTAGCGACTATGGGTGGTGGGGCAGAGACCCGTTCCTATACCTTTCCATTTGGGATCGTCTTCGCCGGATGCTGTTGTCGCCTGTTTGCTCCCCTTCCAGCCGGACCACTCACCGTCTTGCTAACATCACTTTAAGGATACCCACAAATGGTGTAAATTTCTTCCGGCCATCACGGCAGCGCTTTCATCCCTTCTCCAAGCAACCGCACCGAGCCGTACGATGCATCCCACCTCGTTGCCAGCCCAGAAACCTCAAATGTTAGGTCGGGCTCTCCTCTGCAACCGCTGGAATCTCGCTCTCGCTGCCTATCTTCTCAAGTTCCTCCTCGACCCGGAGCACAACCAGCATTGTTACACCTGCGGCGTCCCACTCTTCCTCCCTATCTCGACGTTTCTCGGACTTCTCTTCCGCCATAACCCTCCGTGGCAGAGCGACCTGCACAAATTCCAGGCGCTAGGAAATTATTCCTTTCTGGAGTGGGATATGCTCGAGACGAGAATTCGTGAGCTTGTGAAGGACGGAAGAATGATCGATGCGAAGGAACTGATGGGCGTCGTTGAGTGCTTTGCGTACCCGAAGGCAAGGATGCTTAGAACCTGGCTGATGCGTGAACTTAAAGGCTGCGGCGTGGAGAGGGAGGATGTGAGTGAGAAAGTTTGGTATGTTGTTTTCTCGCAGGGCGACGGTGCGGAGGTATTAGTAGGTGTATAGAAAATCACTCGCCACATCGACGGATGAGTACTTTATGTACTTGCTTACCTTTGCTCAATTTTTTCTACTTGGGTAAGTATGTACTTAAGTACATAGTATGTAGTTTAGTTTTTCTGGAGTGCAGCGGCGAGGAGATGGGATCGAACTTGATTGTTTGCTGTATATGGTCCCGTCCCAGGCCATCGCCCCATTAAACCACTTCTGCTGAAGCCTGGAAGGAGGGCCTGCGTGGGGAAGAATTGCAGTCGCTCCTCTATAAACCTGAGCCCCCAGCTCTTCCGTCTCCAGCCTCCTCTCCTCCGACCTCTCTTCTTGCTCCCTGAGTTCCCACTCTGACGCCTCGCTCTGGGCGTCTTCCTCAGCTGTATCCGGTATCCGTCGCCCCCGCGCCGATGGCGGCGAGGAAGTCCAGGATTGATTGGCTGCACAACTCGTCTGCGAAGAGGGTCACGGTTCCTGAATCGATCCTTGCCCTCTCAGTCTCATTCCGCAAGCCGGTGGGCACGATTCCACGGCCTACTTACTCACAGTCGCCGCAGCAGCCTAGCTATCCGGTTTGCCTATTGGAATGAGAAGGTGAACTACATTATCTAAAAACTCTGTTGATTGGGGAGCAGATATGGTGTAGATAAGCGAATTATGTGGGCATTTCTTGGCTTGTTGGTGGGTTTCCGGGCTTCGGGCCATACAACTACTGTATCGTGAGAGGGGGGTAAAATAAATGGTAGCGATGCCGTCCTCTAAGGATATGTGTGTTGGTGTGATACTGACTTGTCTCAACACTGAATCGAATTGAATGTAAACACATGTTTTGACGCGTTGACGCAGCGTCGCTACTGTTTCTAGGGGATAACACGCGTTTCCTTACAGGACTCTATCACTACATACCTAAGTGTGGGGCCTTTGGGGCGCGAAAGGCGTATCTAGAGACGGAATAGGGTGTACAAAAGGGGCTTAGCGCGGGCGGTGGTCCAGATAGGGTTAGTCAGCTTGAGGGACTCTTAAGCGAGTCCTTCTCGGGTTTTTTTCCCTGTCCCTTCCACATCACGCGACCGTGGGGTCCAATACTTTTTTTCCTGCCCACCACCCTTTTTCTTCGTCCGTCTTATGACCCGTACCTAGTCTTCCTAGTGAGGGGGCTTGGCGGCAAGAAAGAAAGATAGAGAGAATATCGGGGAGTTGGGTGGCCGAAAGAGGACTAGCTCGGGCGTGGGACAAAAGGGGTTAGTTAGTTGCGAGGACTCTTTAGCGAGTCCCTCGTCGGTGTTTGTTCCGTGTCCCTTACACCTCACACGATAGAGGGTCCAACTTTTCTATGTCATCACCCCACCACCTTTTTCTTGTCCGTCTGTGACCCGTGCCGAGTCGTTCCATCCTCACTAGCTTCACTATTCCCCCTGCCATTTACCTTCCTTCACCCACTCGTCGCATCACTCGCGCCCCCTCCCCCCTCCCCCCTCCCCCCTCAAACATAACCAGACTACGTACATCTCCCTTCCTCCCCTCTCTCCACTTGACAGTAGGTTCAGCCCTGCCCCCTCATGTTCTTTTGGCTTTTCGAATTGCACCTTGGCCTGCATAAGCTGAGCGAGAAACCAACGTCGAGTCAAGATGTTCAACTTCGTGCTGAAGCGAGCTACGTACCAAGCTGTCCGCCAGCCAATCCACCGCTACTGCAACTGCGTGTCCCTACACTCGGCCCATGACGGCCAGGGCGGTGGTGGCGCCGGGGTCGTCGTGTTTCGCGAGTTTTGCGCCGAGTTGGAAAAAGCGAGGCGTGGGTGGGAAGAACAGAGGCGCCAAGAAAACGACCAGTTGCTAGATCGTTTGCAGAAGGCCGCCGACGATCACAGGAACCACTGCGAGAAATTGTGTTCCGAAATTGGAGACCTTAAGGTATAACCACTCTTCCTTGGAACTTTTTGTTTAATGTATGTTGACAATTATCTGGTAGATGCATGCTATGGGCCTCAAGGACGCGAAGTTGCGTCTTGAACAAAATTTCAACGTACGCGGTGGTCTAGGTATGTTGATACAACCTTTGATATGACTGTATGTCTTACGTCTTCAACCATAGAGCGTATCGTTTTCCATGCGTCTTTGGAACGCCAGCTCAAGCGGGAGCTGCGGAAGGCCGGAGTCCAGAAAAAACTAGACCATCTAGCGGAACGGGAGGATTTTCAAGCCATTTTGCAGGAGGAGGTTGCCGCGCATAAGCTTGTGTACGACGACGTATGGAGTTGCGTCAAGAAAATCTACCATGAGGTCTCCAAACACGCCCATGGAAACACTGAGCCGATTGTTCTTGATAGACGCTACTACACGCCGAATGAACTGGTGGTCTTGACTGCGTTTTTTCGGCTGCAGGAAAAGTGGAGCGGCGCCCTGGAGTGGAAGGAAAATTGGGGAGCAGATGAGGTTTGAAGGGGGCTTCTTGCCTGCGGCGCGGTACGAGGTATGGCGAAGGAGGTATACGACTCTGTTCGATAGCTTTCGGGGCGGTTGGCGTATTGCGTTGCTTGTTGTGTTTTCTTTGTGGAAGGAACGGGTTGCAGCGCGTGCAGTCCCTTGGTCTTGTCTCGTGACCAGACCATATGGCCTTAGCGCCGCTAAAGCGGCCCCGGCCATAGGGTCTAGTACATAGATAACTCAATCGAAATGGGAGTGATTTTTTTTGTTCGCCATCACCAAGCACAGCTCATGGGAGATAGAGAATACAGAGCCGAGTTCAGCGCAAGTTTCCCTGATTCCATAGCTATCGTGGTTGTCAAACGCACAGCGATTTTGTTTTGGCCAAACAGTGTGTACCGTATTAACTCACGCAAGACGCACTGTTTTTTTGGCGGTAAGCGCCGTCTTGGCGCCGAATAAGCGCGCACTAGTGCGCTTATGGCTAGCGCGCAGGAAATTTTTTAACGTCACAGGACTCAACTTTCGGCCGAGAGAAGACGTCTCACGACCAACAGAACCCACCACACAGCAAGATGACCACCAATGGGAGTTGGATCGTGACATTCGATAGAGGACATGTTATAGACGATATGGGAATACAAATAATGACAGGAGAGCTGATGATACCAGGCCAGCATCCACGATCATGGCTCCCCGTCGCCGGCGCGCCCCTGCTGTCGACTTCCCGCCATCACCTACACCCCGTGTTCACCACCCCTCCGTTCTCGACTCCCCTTTACCACCTGTACCTGTCCACGAACTCTCAAAGATATTCTCTGCCGTCAGCTTACAGTCCACCGCCGAGGATGAGTTGGCTAGCAAGCCAGATCTCCGTTCCCCTCTGAAGTTCAGGTAGCGGCCAGGCCCTCGTAAAAAGGCAGTCGGTGAAGCTCGACGATGGATTCCACCCCCAGGCGTGGAAGCACATCGCCACGCTGCGTATGGCCAGGCCGGACATCGTCATCGAAATCCGATGGTGCCTAGCGTACAAAGGAGTCACATCAGGAGAAAAAAAATTGCGTCCTGAGCGTCCGGATGCACTAGACGCACTAGACGTTTCGGACGCAACCTGCTTAACTCGGACGACGCTTGCCATGGCACCGTGCGTCCCGACGCACCGCGCCACGGCATACGCTTCTAGACGAGTAGTGTCAGGGCGTTTCCCTTCTGGACGCAGCGCGTGTCTTACCGACGTAGGTAGTCAAGGCAAATGTCGTCCGGACGACAAGTGCCACGGCATCTGCCTTCTGGACGAGGAGTGTCAGGGCATTCCTTACGGACGCAGAGTGTCAGGGCATTTGCCATCCGGACGCAGCGCGTTTCTTACAGACGCAGAGTGTCAAGGCAAATGTCGTCCGGACGACGCGTGCCACGGCATCTGCCTTCCGGACGACGAGTGTCAGGGCATTTCCCTTCTGGACGCAGAGTGTCAAGGCAAATGTCGTCCGGACGACGCGTGCCACGGCATCTGCCTTCTGGACAAGGAGTGTCTTCGCCATCCGGACGCAGCGCGTCTTACAGACGCAGAGTGTCAAGGCAAATGGGATCCAGACGAGGCTTACGATGGCGCACCACACATAGGTAACAGAGTGGTCACGGTGGTAGCATCAAAACGCGACCGTCAGGGCACGGTACATTGCAGCGAAGACTATTAAACTCGCATTTGGTTCCAGGCATTGTGACTCAAGCCAGTTCTATTCATTACATCGAATTTACATCTATATACCACGTCACCATAGACAGCATAGCTCTGCGTGACCGAAACAAAGGCAGTTTGCCGGATGAGACACGACGCGACGAGTACGATGTCGATGAGGATGGCGGTGAGGCTGCCGGCGGCAAGGACGATAGCAAATAAGACGCGGCGAGAAGATCGACGAGCTTCGTGAATTGTTAGCGCAGCTCTCACAGGGACAGTGGGAAGTTGTACAATACGACGCGACGAGTACGATGTCGATGAAAATGGCGGTGAGGATGCCGGCGGCGTGGATGACATCAAGACGCGACGAGTACGATGTCAATGAGGATGGCGCTGAGGCTGCCGGCGGCAAGGATGATAGCAAATAAGACGCGGCGACAAGATCGACGAGCTTCATGAATTGTTAGCGCAGCTCTCAGAGGGACAGTGGGAAGTTGTACAATACGACGCGACGAGTACGATGTCGATGAAAAGAGGATGCCGGCGGCGTGGATGACATCAAGTAAGACGCGACGAGTACGATATTGATGAGGATGGCGGTGAGGTTGATGCAGACAGCGTGGATGATACAGTACCTCATCAAAAGTCTTCGTGATTGGCCAGATCGTGTCTCAGTTTAGCCGCATTGACAGGGGGGCCCCCCCCCACTTTCTCCTCCTCCCGAGCGCTATAAAACAAGTACTGAAATGCAGAACATTAAAGAGAGACAGAAAAGGGAGTAGAAGAAATACAGAGGAATGATTCCGCACAGTAACTAGTAGCGTGTGTACCATCCCTTCGCATCAATGACTGCCTGCACCCGCAAAGGCATCGACCCCCAGAGCGCCTCGAACTGCTTGGGTGGGATTTTCTCCCAGCAGAGCGGAAGAACTTTTGCCAGCTTCGCCTTCACTTTATCGGGGCCTCCTGGGTAGTTGATAAGGTCAGGATAATCCACTCGGAGCTGTCGCTTGAGCAAGGTCCAGACATGCTCGATCGGATTCAGGTCAGGGGAGTAGGCAGGATGGGACTCGAGTGGAACAGTGTAACGTTCAAAGAACGATAGCATGAGTTTGGCAGTGTGTATCTTGGCGTCATCCTGTTGGAAAAGCGGATTTCCGAGGGCTGCCCGTACGTCCTCGAGAACTGGAAGCAGCCAGCGACGTAGTAGGTCTCGGCACACGCGTGCATTGACGGAGCCAGTCTTCAACGGTACTAGCGGGCCACGCTGCTTGCCCCAGAAGCAACCCCACACCATCAACTTCACCTGACGATGCTTCACAGGATTGACACAGTCGACGTGCCACCTCTCCTCTCCCGGCGTGCTGAAGACCCATCTCTGCTGTCCTGCAGGCTGCTGCTCCACACTACACTCGTCGCTGTAGATCACCCGCTGGAAGTCCTCCGCAGTCCAATCCCTGCGTGCGATAGCCCATTGCAGCCGGGCCTTTGCGTGTTCCACCTTTAGCCTTGGTCGCTTTTTTGCTAGCCACTTCTTTATATTGTGCTGTCGGAGGAGGCGATCGAAGGTGGGCAGCGAAATATGGGGGGCGTAGATCCGACGAATTTGCTCACGTGTATACTGTCGGTGTTTCCGTACGGCACGTAGAATTGTTCGCTTGTCTCGTTTGCTAAGGACCTCAGGCCGACCGGATCGTGAGAGGTTATCCGTTGTACCGCGTTTATAGTACCGCTGGAGGAAACTCTTCACAGTCGACCAGGGACGGCCGACAAGGAGGGATACTGTCGAGATGGTACCGTAGATGACGAAGAACGCAATAATCATACCCTTCTCGACGTTGCTCAACTCTCTTCGTTTCCCGTCGGAATTCTTTCGATATTTCGGAACCTTCACCATCTGAGGCTTCAACTTTCCGCGGGATTTCTTCGGAGTGTGAATCATGATGTTTGCTGTGGTGGTGGAGAGAAATCACAGCGGAAGACAAGGAGAAGGAGGGGTAGTATCCCTGCTCAATGCGGCTAAACTGAGACACGATCTGGCCAATCACGAAGACTTTTGATGAGGTACTGTAGCAAGATGCGAGGAGTGCGCTGGTCGCGCGTATGATATGTATGAAGTAGAAGAAAAAAAGGGGTGGACTTGCGGCCCGTGCCGTCGTATTCAGCAAGCCGAGCTGTGGTAAGCGAGCCAAACCGTACGAATGCGGAGGCGCTAGCAAACGCTTGGCACCTGGCAAGTTGCATGCGAAATCACTCGCAATGCGCGAAAACTGCGAATTCCTCTCCCATTGTCGTCGATACCCCGGAACCCGCTGTTTACATTCGCACAATTATTCCCTATTATATCAATTCAGTCGGACCTAAAGTTTGTGACTACTTACTCCAGTACCTCGATCTGGCGCTTATGGAATACCGAACGACACCGTGTGATCCAAGCATCCAACGTTCGTTTTGACGAGCTCGCCAAGACTGCCGAACCAGTCGAGAGCACAACATCGGATCCATTCGAGATTGCGAAGCTGGATTTCGATTGAAGCGGGCAGGTCGATGCCAACGCCGATACCATGACGACTAGGCAGGCCGATGCCGATATGCATAGGCAGACAGATCCCAGCTCGTTAGTAGCCGATGAGCTGCGCCACACTACCAGACGATACAATCTTCGGAAGAGGCCGTGAGCTACTGCCCACCGGACCTGGGTGGAAGAGGAACTAGATTCTGCAGATCCGGTAACCTATCAAAATGCTGTTAAGCATCCGAAGCTTGGCCCGAAGTGGTTGGAAGCTGTTCGGAAGGAGTTGCATTCGCTGCACTTGAACTATACATGGGATTACATTCGACTGGAAGACGTTCCGTCAGATGTCAAACCCATCAGTTCCAAATGGGTCTTCAAGACAAAACAGCCCTCTGGAGGGGGAATTCGGTACAAGGCAAGACTTGTTATACGAGGCTTTGAGCAGATTCCTGGAGTGGACTTCGATGAAACCTTCGCTCCGGTAGCAAAGCTCTCCAGCCTTCGAATGCTACTTGCATTAGCCGCCATCCATGACTGGGAGATTGACCAGATGGATGTTGTCACCGCTTTTCTAAATCCAGAAGTTGATGGAGATGTTTACATGGCAATGCCAGATGGAGTTGAAGCGCCTGTGGGCGGGCCATGGGTTTGCAAACTGCGCAAGTCACTATACGGACTCAAGCAGGCCCCCAGACTCTGGTACGAGCATATTAATAACTTCTTGAGATCTCTAGGTCTATTGCGATCTGGATATGATCCAAACGTTTACATCTCAGCCACTGGCCTCATACCGCTCATCCTCCTACTTTACGTCGATGACATACTACTCTTCTCTGAGTCTGCCAAACGAGTATCGGAACTCAAGAAACTTCTTCATGCCGAGTACAAGATGACCGATCTTGGTCCAATTCGCCAGTTTCTTGGGCTTGAGATTGAGCGCGACCGCAAGAACCGGATTCTGTATGTTCACCAATCTCGGTACATACAAAATGTTCTCGCAACCTATGGGCTCTCTGAATGCAATGGCGACTGGACGCCACAGCCAACCAATAATCGACTCCGAAAACTTGAAGATACTGGCAAACCACTCGATGGAAATGGGAAACAGAAGTATCAGACGATCGTCGGGAGCCTGAACTGGCTCATTGTGACACTGGGACGTCCGGTCAACGTCGGAGTGACGGTAATATTGAACTAGTCAGGTTTCTCGATAGTCACGAAGGAGATGGGGCGCGCGCGGTCTTCGCCGGCGTTCAGTTATTATACAAGAATAACACCCCCCATGACCATCCTTCCAAGTTCGCCCACCGTTAAGGGATTCACAGCGAATAATCTAAGGGGTTCGGTTCGATATTGGAATCGCCCGCCTGCCGGCTCGCGCGCTCGGTAACTCACCCGATGGCTCGCGCGGCGGATCACGACGGCGGATGGATCGACGCTTGTCCGGCGGCTTGCCCGACGGCTTGCGCATATCGCTTCGGCGTAATAGTCGGATCGAGACGGGCCCGGTGTCTTGCCCGACGGCTCGCTCGCGGCGCTTCGGCGGATGGTTCGGATTGAGACGCCCCCCCACCCCCCCCAAACCCCGAGGGAAAAGAACAGCAGTCTACTCGGCCTGCACCATTCGCTGCTGCAAATAGCTGGCTCACTCACCGGGGCGGGACTGTGGAGCTATTTGTTATGGATGTTGGGGGGCCCCGCTCTGGGCTGGGTGTGCTGCGAGGTGCAGCAGTCCGCCCAAGGAAGAAAAAAACAAATAAAAAGGCACTCGACCTCGGTAGATATCGAGTTATGCTCGAATGATTTTCAGTGGCTGACAGCCAATACACGGGATGTGGTGGTACATGGATCGCATCGATCACCACTTCTCACTCTTCTGGCTGGGGGCCCGGCGCGGTTTGGGCTGGCAACGTCCGAGGCGCGCGGGCTCGGAGGCCCTTAAACCTGCCCCGTCGCGTTGGGAAATGGCGGGGTTTGGGGGCCTATTCGGTTTCAAGCTGCATCTAAATTTCGTGTGGTAGATTGGAAGTGCAGCTCGCAGCTGAACAGGCCCTGAATAACATGTATGTACTTTCCCGACGTCTCTGGAGGGTTGATCCTGGCGAGTGACTCCTCGTGCTCCGGAGCAGATGTTAATCGATTCTTTCCTTTTTTTTTGTTTTATCATACTCGCATGAAGCCTATCTAGACTATGGCGGCGTACATTTTTTTGACCGTTTCCCCGCCGCTGTCCGCGCGATGGCGGCACGTTGCAAGCTTTCCTTTGCCATCCGCC
>Ga0307508_10001904_pt1 | contig 22886 bp, 27 predicted proteins | sample 9_EM_MG_FD_203089 | JGI IMG/M metagenome (GOLD analysis project Ga0307508, IMG submission 203089) | Populus trichocarpa ectomycorrhiza microbial communities from riparian zone in the Pacific Northwest, United States - 9_EM | ecosystem: Host-associated > Plants > Roots > Unclassified | place... | reverse complement strand
GAAATCCAGCACCACCTGACTGCACCCCTCTTCCGCAAAAAGCTCGTGAGCTTTCCACCGCTCCCTCCCTCTTCCCGTCTCCTTGTACACCTCCTCCCACAGGTCCTTCTGCTCCTTCTTCCATCTGAGACACCTCTTCAAGAGGTGATTCCATCTTAAGAAGCAGTGTGGTGGGAGAAGAAGAATAAGAAGTCTATACTCGAAACAGATATCAACACTGCCAGTCATGAAGTTATACTCAGTCCAAAATTTCCCTGCGAACTCAACTATATTGAGTACTACTGGGGTGCTGTCAAACGATATACTCACGCAAACTGCCAGTACTCGTTTCCAGAGGTGGAGAAGATTTTGTTCACAGCATTCGACTCAGTAGAACTGAAGACCATCCGGCGGTTTGCAGATTGGAGCAAAAGGTGGATGATGGCCTATATAACTGCTCTGACTGTGGAACAGTGAGAGTAGGCTGAAAAGCAGTACAAATCGCATAGGAGGGCGGACCGAGATGTTTTTGTATAGAATGATATGTTGTCTTGTATTCTCACTCAGACACTAGCCTAATTAGGCAGCTGCTTAGCGGTAATATCCCTGCAGTTAGGTACAAATTTAGGTACCCGCCACCAAAAATTGCACCACTTTGAACCCCTATAACACCACCACAACACCTCCAATTAGAAAATGGAGAACATAAAGTTGTTCTCCACTTGCTTCTCTTTAATGTTACATTCATTAAATAAATTATCTCTTATGTTGGGTGGTGGAGTAGCGGTCAGCGTGGTGGGTTTGGGAAACCGCTCCAACCTGACATGTCTAAGTGTCCGGCACTCTATCTCGAGTGCCGGACACTTTGACAGATCAAGGCTTGGCAAAATTACAAATTTTCCATTCTGGTGACTAATCGCGAGTGCCCGATTATGACACTGCTAAATAATTCCCACATACCCAGCAAGTATCATCATCCTTTCAGAATCTCTACCAATCTTGCTTCAACTCCACCAGTTTTATAGCTATTGACTTGATTCTTGATTTCCTGAAATCGCCTTATCGTATTTGTTATAACGGTAGTAAGTTGCTCCTGATTCAGATGAACTGCCACCATTGTTTCCAGATCTCGAGAAGATACTGTATGTAGCCTTTGGCTGAGTAACTGAAGATAATCCAACAATTCACATATCGGAGCAAAAGGTGGATAATGGCCTATAAAAATGGGCTGACTGCAGAACAGCGTGTGTTGACAGCAGGTCAGACAGGGATGTACCGTATTATCTCACTTAAGAGGTCCCCCCTATAAATGCCACTACTATAGGTAGTAGCGCACTCTGCGCGTGCTAGTGCGCATAGGGTTAGCGGGCCAAGTATTTTTCGAACATCAGGTGATCAGCCCATATCACCAACTACGCTGTCTTTACCGCTTAAAGGCAATCAATCATCAACGACCAAGTATCAGGCTCTGAGCAACCTGGAAAACTTCTCACAACCATTGTCTGGCAGAATTTCTTGCAGCCAGCTTCTGATACACTTCGAACCCCCAGCATACATTCGATTACGTTCAAACAATAGCACGGGCCCCAGGCCTCAGAAACATGCATCCAATTGCTGTGGTCCCTCGCTGGGTTTCTCTGCCGGCAGCAGTTCCTTCCAGAGCGTTATGATAAGTAGATGTGTCAGTGCAGCTTGGAGGTGGTTCTGTCGGGATAAGAGCGAGGTTATCGTTTGAAGCTTCTGTTGCATTGGTGCGTCGCTAACTATCGATGAGTCATCTGACGGCGAAATATCCAACAAAAGGCTACTGACTCCACACCTGATGCCTGCTCTGAAGGATTGGAAGACTCGAGGAGCACCCACTGCAGACAATGGTCCAATGAGTAGCAGCAATGACACCTCAGAAGTCTCATCATCATCGGATGATGAGCTAGATGATGAAGGTCTGCCTTCAGCATCTGATGCAACTTGAGGTAAACCTAGGATACGCGACGTGTCCGCCCATAGCAGGGCGGGCTGTGCAAGTCAGGGACATGGCCATGGTAAGAACCTAGCCTAGCACCTCCCACCACTGGAGATAGATACCAACTCACTCCTCAACCATACCTCGAGTCGCTGCACCAGCCCGCCACGCCACACACTCAGCTGCATGCTGCGATACAGCATCTGCAGTCGATTGGAACTTGGTGAAGTGCTAGGCTGTCAGAAAAACCTCAATGCAGTCATGTTATTTCTTTCCCTAAAATAACCGACACTGAGGGTGATGAGGGTGAAGATGAAGATGGTCTTGGTATGACTTCCGCTGGCACAAATGGGTTTTAGTTGGATTTGTAGGTGGTGTGTTGCTGCGTATGTATAGTAGTTAGGTTCTGTGAACGGAGTGCGGTGCTCACGAAAATTCAGTACTTTTTTACAAGCGCGATTTGATATCACGCTAGTCTTTAAGCGCACTAGTGCGCACTAGTAGGCGCTAGTATTTATAACAGTGGCATTTATAGGGGGACCTCTTAAGTGAGATAATATGGTATTGTGTGTAGTCATCTATTATCACTTGGAAGTTAAACTAATTAGGCAGCTGACTAGCGTCATAATCCTTGGAGCTACCTACAAACTTGGGTGTCTGCCACCAACATCAGCAAAAAAATGGAAAGATGAAGTATATTGCTTTTTTTTACAGGTGAGACATAAATTTGAACTTATAATTCGCGAGGTTTCAGCTAAAAATAAAGCACTTTGATTTTTTAAAATCCTTACGAGAGCAAAATATAACTTCTCCTCTTACGGGAGTTAGCGATGCTTATGGGAGCTATGGAAGCTACAGGAGCTCCCTAGGAATTCTCAAATTTTTTGCTGCTGAAAATTCCTCCACTTTGAACCCTTATAGCATGATCACAACGCCTCCAAATAGAAAAAGGAAAACACTCAGCTGTTCTCTGTATGCTTCTCTTTAATGTAGTGTTGATTAAATAAATTCTTTCTTATCTTGTGTGGTGGAGTAGCAGTTGGGGGGGGGAGATATGGAAAACCACTCCACTCTGGTCCGTCTAAGTATCTGGCACTCTATCATATAGATAGTCTTGACTTGAGGCTCTGCCTCCTTGGCTTCCTCTCGCCTTCGCGTACCCATTGAAGAATCGAGGAGCTGGTGGAACTGATTGACGAGATTGCTACCCCTGTTCATCCGGGTCCAGTTATAACTATGCTGATTGGCATTGTTGACAGCTACGGTGATCAGCAGGGGTGCGGTAAACGAGAACCTCTAACACCCACTTCGACTGGACCCCACCACGTCTCCTACTGGCAGCGGATAGGGGAATATGCCCAGTTTGAGTGCAGCAGATGCAGCCCCACTCGATGATCATTGTTGACTTCATGGAGGCAGGGTCATTGCAATCAGAGCCAAGGTAACCCCCCCCCCCCCCAAAAAAAAAAAAACCGCTACTGAGCAAATGCCTTGGATCATTATTGACAATGTACACCAGATGCATAAGAAGCGGACAAGCTACTGACAACACAATATACACTTTCAAACGTTCACCTACCCACCTATTGTGGAGCTTAGTTTCATTGATTGGTCATCAACACGTGAGGAGGTAGGGGTGAGGGGGGGAGCAGGACTGTTTTGTGGTTTGCTTTCTTTCTTTCTTTTGAGAGTCCTTCTCTCCTGCTAGAGGATCATCGACACGAACACTCAGTGAATCCAAGATATATCATTTCCACCTCTTCATCAACTTCATCATCCGTCTTCATCCCTCCACATCGTAAACCTTCATACAACATAAACCAGCAGCACGAGTGAGTTGGTTTTAGAGTATTCACCGTCCACCCCCTTTCCACAGCTGTCCTTCCGGGCAGCAGCCCTCCCACAAGTTCGGACGCACTCTGCTGTGTTGCTACGACACCTCTCTGAACCGCTCGCAATGGTACATGAACCCTGCTGACAAATAATTAGGTGACTATAAAAAGGGAGTGGTGGCAATGACGACTCTTGGAAACGACGCAATGTCTTGATGGCCAGGCGAAGTAGGAGGAGAACACTGGAGCTTCGGCAGTGGAAGATACGTAGCAGCAGGATGGTCAGCCTTGGGACAGGTGGCAGCAAGTTTACCAAGGTCGGGATTCTTGACCTCTCTCTGCAACCGATTTTCAACCCTGCATTATTCTGTCGGGTTATGTAAGTGGGCTTTGTGTTGGTACGCTGTTCTGCCATGATGAATATACTCTACGATAAGGATTGGACGATTGTTATTGTCATGAAAAGGAGCTCGAATGGTGTTTTCTTGGCAATCTGGGGCGCTACGGAGAGGCTAGAAGTTGTCGAAGGTGGGGTAGGTCTGGGGTTCGCAAAGGGAGGTTGTCAGGTTGAACAAGGTGGGGAGACATCCCATCCCCTTCTCCAGATTGTAGTTAAACAGCTATATAATTCTCTTGTTGTACCTCCATATGTGTCCTTATATGCGTTTCTTTTGTTTAAAGAACCGCCGTCGTACCGTCACCATGTACCAGCCTTCCATAGGTGTTGCCGCGTTCTGCGTCCACCTGTTAGTATGGGTCTTGTACTGGTACTACTGACCGTCAGGTTGGCTGGTTGTCCAGTGCAAGCTCTGTACATCTTCCCGGTGGCTCTGGTTCGGTTTTGGCAGAGGCTATATTTTGCTGTCCTTTATATAAGAGGGGTCCCATTCCATGAGATCCCCCACACTTGACTATTTATCCAACACAAGCTTAACCGCACACACTCAACTTCCTGACCCCAAGGGCGAGAGGCAACAAGCCACGAGTATTGTATCTACCCACCCCCACAGCCTGGCGAACTCACCTTCTTGTTCGGGAATAGGGCTGCTGCACTTCAGGACTTAGACCGTGCCGCTATTGGTAGGAGTCACCCATCCTATTCAGTCGATTGGGCTTTTCCCCTTCTCCACTCCCTCCATCTCCTCCTGTTGTGAATACCCAGACGAGAACATCTCAGGCCATCCGCGTGATTAGGTTGAAAGTGCAGTACCTGGTTGTATCAAACTTGTTGGTGTGGTTCTTTGGCGAAGAAAAGGGTGCGGGTGATAAGGAATTGGAAGAGGAAAAAAGGTTTCTTTGTTGAGCATCTTCTTGCATCCTGTCGGCAAGCGTGAGTTGCCACTCTTTTTCCTACTAACAAGTGTTTTTCCCACGGGGTTTTCACAGCAGAGGTTTTAATGAGGTCGACGAGGATTCAATGGGATTGTTCTTGATTTGGTGGATTTCTGTTTGGTACGGAGCACGAGAAGAGGGGGTGTGTTGGAATTGCGTCTTGCCGCTCCGGTGTGGTGCGCCGATGGAAGCGACACCACAGCAATGGCGGCGGCAGCAACGCCGTGGGGAGCAACGCCATGGTAACGGCAATGGCAAGGGGATCCTGGTAACGACGGCTTGGCATTCTTCCATAGCAGCGTCTTTAGCACTCTTTCTTCTAGACTCTTACATACTTCTACATAGCATTGAATAAGATACTTGTTACGTCTACCTCGGGCGATTTCATCACCCGTCAACAATCAAATCATCTCATTGAAACATAATCTCTTTCTCTCTCTCTCTCTCTGCTCGTGTGAAGACTCTCAGAGGAATGGTGATCGGGCAATCTTTAACATCATACTTGCATTCGACCTATAGAGATCATGGCGGCATACATTTTGCCCGGTTTTCCTGTTCACAGTCCGTGCAGTGGCGGCTTGTTGCAAGCTCCCCTTTTGCCCTCCGCCCAGGCCTGTCCCAAGAAAGAGTAGTCATGCCCAAGGAAATTCACAAATGGAAGAAACAAAGGAAAGCACACCCCGTTCCCCTACTCCTTGCCTGCAGATGCCATGAAGGAGAGCGTGGGCAGGAACAGCGATAGTTCCTCCCCAGCTCCTCCGCCTCTGGCTCTTGTTTCTCATCCCGCTCCCGCCGCTCCCATTATGACGTTGGCTACCGGCGAACCATCACCTAGGTGGATTCGAGTGGAGAATGAATAGGAGCCAGAGTGGCCAGGATACACCTCTACCATTTCGTTACAACTCCATCTCTACCTTGTCCGCTTCTTCCTCTCTCAACTCTTCCCCTAATGCACACATGATGACCTCCCCCATTTCCTCCTCCGCATCACCCGCGTCCTCATCCTCGTCCTCAGCCCCATTCCCACCCTCATCTTCCACCCCATCCACCTGTACTATTGCTAGTACCATACGAATTCGTCTCTCAACAGAATGAAGTTGTTCCTGCTCTCCAATTTCAAGGCTGAAGGCGTTTGCCCTATCAAGTATTGACAGTACAGTCCGTAACCTGAAAAACAACAGCAGCTCCAGCCACTTCCGACTCAATCCAACACGGCTTGGAACTGCGGGCCGTTCTTCCAATATCTGAAGAGGTACCTCTGCTTGCCGGACAGCCCATCGACAAACCCGCCAAATATGTAGAAGCAATGTGATTTGCTCCTCTTTGGCACGTTCAAGGCAGTATTGTGCCTCTATACCCTCTCGCACAACCCTGTGCACTGCCCAATCCGAATTGCACATCATTCTTTCAATGTCTCAGATCTCACCATCGTGGTCGGCGATAGCGTCATCCTTTAGCACTTGTGGCGAAAGTGGACTCAGTCTCCCCTCAAAGATAGGTTTTGAGATGGAGAGATTGTAACTCGACACCAGCAGTTCGAGAGGTTTCCACCGCCTGTTAAGTCGATTGATGAATGACCCGGCCATTTTACTACCTTGAGCGCGATGATGTAGGACATCCACTTCCACTCGGTGCTCTGTGACTAGATTCACAATCTCCAGTTGTAGTCGCTGTACCTCGCTGATATCATCTACTTGGGCTCTCGTTCTACATTTGATTAGTAGTTGCAGCTTGCAAGTACAGGATGGTAGAAGGACGTACTGGTAGTAACCCTGATAGTAGGCAATTTGGTTTTCTCTCTGTGCATTGAGATATGGTAGGGTCACCAGTTGCCGGGTATGGATATGTCCACTCTTGTCGGTGCGAGGAGGTACCATCATTCCCACGACACGTTGCAAAATCGCATTGCTCTCCTCTACTATCCCAAGTATTTTCTTCCAGCGATGTGTGATATTGTATTCAATCCTCTCACGACTACGGCACGCTAGATATTGCCCTACACCAAACCAGTCAGTACGGTCTTATAATAGATAAAATGTGAATCTCTGCGGACCAGTTGTATCAATGCTCTGCGATCTTCTCAGGCCAGATGACACCTGCCCAGTTCGAATCAGACCTCTTAGCATATACCAAAGCTGCTCAACCTCTTCGCCGACCATCAGTCCAAATCCAGGAGTGCTTAAAAGATTGTACAGGATATGACATCTCATCTCGTGCCCGTGAAGATGAAATCTGCCAATCCATACCTGCAAATGGTCAGACACTATCCAGTCAGATTTCAGTCAGCCTTACCCACCTGCACACGTTCTACCCCTGGCGCATCATGACAGCGTAGCGAAGGCTCAAACTTGCATGCAACAGTGTAGCACAGGTGGATGGCTACTGCAGCGGGACACTCAGCATCGATCGATTGCAATAGGTAGATTACGTGGCTGTATTGCTCATTACCGCCATAGATATTCATGAAACAGAGATTTGTGTCTTGAAAGCAAGTGGCAGCCATGATCCCGGTCTCATCCAAGGCCTTTTTTGACTGTGCCATAGCTTCTGCTTTATTCCAGCCACTCGTCGTCTTGAACTTGTTTCCACATCCCATCTGTTGTCCTGCACTTGCTGTCCCTGTCAATCCAAAGTTGCTGCGCCCGTAGTCCACAAAAAGCTTTGCGGGCAGCTTCTTGTATTCATATGATGACTTGTCCTTGAAGCGTACATGCTGCTGGTGGCCATCGATGGAGATAGCTATCGTGATGTCCTTGCCAGTAGAAATGTCAAAGCACGCCGGGCAAATGTTGCAAAGAGCCTCTGGTTGCCAAGTACCACTGTCATGGCTTTCCAGCGAATAGGCAACCTTGGTATCGACCAGGGAATTTACTGCGAGCCAGTGGTGGTAGGCATCACGCAGCTACACCCTTTCAGTATTCAGCGGTCCTAAGAGGTACAGTGACGTACTCACTTCTCTGTCAAAGGCCAGCAGCACCGCCTTCTTCTCACTCTCAAACAATGCTCTGAGGCCACCGGACCAAGCACTACTATTGACATATCCGAGCACAGATTGCTCATGTAAGAGCTGTAGGAGCCGGATCGAGAATGCAGTCCTCGGTTTGATCGGTGCACATGGGAAATAGCCCTTATTGAGGAGACAGCTGGAAGATTGGTGGCGAATGCAGTATTGGAATTCGCGGTGTTCGTACGAATTGAGATCAATACATCGTACTGTAACAACATCACATCGGGTGCAGACACACGTGTCCAGAAGTCTGTTCTGTAGCATCATATCAGCAAGTATGGCTTCGGTACGTTGCCAATTTGCCGCTCGGCACTGCCGATCATTACTTGACGATCTGGACTTTCGGTGAATAATGAACTCGGGATCTCCATCATCTCGATCTTGAAGTTGCAGGTTGAGATCTTCATTTTCAAAATCGCCAATAGCCCCGCACCCATCTGGTACTCCACCATGCCCTCCTCTTTGTCCACCATTCCTGTGGCTATCTTTATTATGTATCTGCTCTCGTGATTCCAGCTTTGCGGCACCCTTACGAATATAATTGGTAACTTGCCCAGGCGAAACTCTTGCTGACGATGCACCTATTCCACTTGTCCCCGGAAATGCTAAGAAATGGACGTGAACTTTCTGCTTTCTCTTCCTACTGGGTGCCATTTGGATTTCTGGCTTCAAACAGGACGGGTTGATATTGGGGATGCTGGCAATCGGTGATTTTGGTGGTGGTATAGGTGATGGCAATGTCGGCAGTGGAAGGCAGCCACAGCTGGATGAAGCCGGTAACCCCTTACTTGCCCCATCGCATCCATCGGCGGTAAATCTACGCTAACTGCCTCTAAAATAGTTATAGCGATACGTAGATGCTTGATTGGCCCATCAACCATGTGATTGCAGGGCGCATCACTTCTTTGTTCGTCGGATAGTCTGACCCGCCACAACAGTAACTGCATCAGGAATTAAATCAAACTGTTCGGTGCATCCTGGTGTAGGGGGATGATTCCGGGCGCCGTAGATGCTACGCCTAGAGTGGCTAGCATGGTCACTAGCATGGCTTCTAGAGTTTGTGGGACTTGGCACCTGGCTGCCCTAGGGGCTTTTGTAGACAGACAGTCACACACTAGCGCTAGTGGAGGACCCCTCCTTTAAGAGGAGCGGCTCCTCCTCCTGGAATAGATCATGTTTCTTGCGACCCCTCAACTCGTAGCAACACTTAATTTTCCCTACCCCGCACAACCAGCGCCAAGCATTCTTTATTGTACTGTGTGACGAGTGGCGAGCAGAAGGAGGGCGTACAAACATCAAGATCCCGAGAGAACAACGAGAAAATCGAGAAAACGAGGAAACCGAGCGATGAGACATGGGGCGGCCCAGCGAATGGACTCTCGCGTGAAAAGTAGCTGCGGGAGGGCGCGGCAAGCAGTAAGCATGGGGGCCGGCGTTTCGGGGCCCATACCTTACGTCTCACCAAGCTGTTTCCAGTCACATACAGTGCGCTGACCTTCAAGAAAAAAATATTTACACACACGCCGTACACACACGCCGTCCAGTAGTCTCAACTACCTGTTCACCGGGCTGAGCCACTGCAGATATAACCCGTGCATCGGGCAGAAGCACTGAGCATTTCCAAAGTGCGGCGAGCATTTCCAACACGCGGCGAGCATTTCAAAAGCACAGCAAGCATTTCAAAAGCGCGGTGGGCATTCCCCAAGCGTGGCTACCTTACACACACACGCCGTACAAACATGCCGACCAGTTCATCGGGCAGATTCGGGAAGAAATTGAACACTATATTCACACGCCGTACTCACACGCCGTATTCACACGCCGTATTCACACGCCGTACACACACGCCGTCCAGCAGTCTCAACTACCCGTTCACCGGGCTGAGCTACTGCCTATATAACCCGTGCATCGGGCAGAAGCGCTGAGTATTTTCAAAGCGCGGCGAAGAAAACAAGGCATGCCGAAAGAGCGAGCAATGTCAAACACCCCGAAACTCTGGCTGGAGCCGGGCAAGCTACTCGAGTGAATTGGCGAAGCGATTCTCTCGCGTGATGAAAACATAGCTGTTTCAGCCGAAGCGGTCCTAAATGCCTACACCCAGTGGTACGACAGTCACTGGGAGGCTTCTGTGAAGATTGCGGATCTGGCAGCACTGGAGTGCCGACTTTGTAAGGCAGAGGAGGAGACGGCGGTTTGGAAGCAGTGCTGCGATCACCTGTTTAGCATCAGCGAACAAACCGCTAAACTACAAGATAGGGCCCCGAGCCAAAACCTGATCGTTCAAAAAATCAAGCCGCCTGAGCCAAAGAGGTTTGATGGTTCCCAGGACTTGGAGGTTGTCGCTCAATTTCTCGAAGACGTGCAGCACTATGTTCGACAGGGCGGAGTAGTCTGTCAAAAAGCGTCGGAAGACAATCAGAAGATCGACACCTTCTGGCGTTTTCTCACCACCAAAGTGTTCCACTGGTTCGAGAACTGCATGAAGAAGCAGGGTGTGGATACTATCCCACCAAAGGATTACAACTACAATACCACATGGGACGCCGTGAAGGTCCTCTTCAAGCGCAAGAATGTTCTGGAATGGGCTATTTCGGTAATCCACCGCGAATGGTATGCGTTGAAGTTCAATAGCCCGCAGGTTTTGAAGTTCAACCAGCGAGCATTGGAGCTGATCACCATTCTGGGTGGGTCGCTCACCATTACGAGGGAAAATCTGCTGTGGGAGGAATACCTGATCAAGCTGCTGGAAGCGACGCAAAACGATATATCCCAGCAGGCACGCCTTATGGATATACTCGGTGGCGATAGTCAGAAGCAGATGATGCTGTCCGGCATGATGGATATCGTTGCCACACGGACTCTGCCGTTTATATCGATGCCGTTCGGTAGTGTCACCCAGGCCCAATCCCCAGCCGGGCTCCCCACCGCGCACGGCGACCTGATGGACTTGAGTAATATCGAGAATGACGAACTGAATGCGGTTGTCGATGGAAAGATACAGGGTCAGTGTTGCCTCGGGTTTGGTCACATCGTATACCAATGCGGCACTCCAGCCTCGGAAAACCATATGGCGTAATTCAAGCCTCGAGGAGGACGCAAGGGAGGGCGTGAAGGACTTCAGAAGCATCATCCACCCTACCAGCCACCACCTAGAGAACAGTCACCGTACTGTCAGTCATCCCACCAGCCGCCACCTATTCAACAGCCACCGTACCATACCAACCAACCGAATTGGCGTGCACCTGTCAAGCGCGTCAACAATGTCAACGATCCGGAGGCAAGGTTCGGTGCGTATTTCGATGAAGGTTGGTCACAGGAGGGAACACCGGATGAAAATGGAGGATTGATGGACATGTTGGATTTGGGTGGATCGGATTGGGATAAGACCAGTAAGTTGGCACAGAGCAAGGGAAAAGGGGCTCAGTAGGAGTGACAGAGCGTCCTCCTACTAGAGAATGAGAGGCGGCAAGACTTTATTTGACAAACCTTAATGTTATATGGAAGAACATTAATGATGAAAGTGATTTGTTACGTTTTTACGCTAAAGTCCAAACCTCTCGTTCCAAAACTCGCTCAGCCTACACCCTAATGGACCCGGGTGCATCCCACTGTTATATCGACACCACTTTTGCACGGCAGCTCGGTTTACCTTTTCGACACGCTGGCCATATGACAATCGTCACGGCCGGAAGCAAACAGTCTCCCGAGGATAGATATCAGGTCTGGCTTAACAGACATATACGGGGCAGCACGGGGAACTACGCAGATGTTACCGGTTGGTACACTGTGTTTGATCTTAAGGGCACCTATGACATTATTATTGGAAAAAATTGGCACTCGAGAACACGCCATTTAGTGGATACTGACAACGTCTTGCACCTGTTGGATGTGTACTGGTCGTTACTGATGGACGGTCGACGGGCATTCGTTCCCAGGCTTTCCTTAAAAGGACTTTGACCTCATCAGGGCCGCTACCGGGAAGTTCACAACCACTGCCAAGCGGTAGCTAAAGCAGCATCCATCAACCTGATCTCTGCAAACGAGACACGACGGGCAATGACAAAATCCAGTGGCGACAGGATATTTGTGATCGACATCCTTGAACGATGGGTGGGCGAGGAATTCGGTGAGGATGAATCCGTTTTGGCGGATCTGGGGATGTGGAGATTCCAAATCCGTCGGGACTTTGACGTTCCCTTTCAGCCACCACGTGGCGTTCCACCACCAGGAGAACATGATTTCCGTATCCATACCAATCCGACAGCAAAAATTGCACACCGCCAGCCATACCGTATGACACAGTCCGAGAGGAAGGAATTCGAGGTACAGATTAAGAAGTTGCTTGCCAACGGGTGGGTGACAGACTCACATTCACGTCATGCAGAACCGATAATCTTTGTGAAAAAGCCAGATGCCACACTCCGAATGTGTGTTGATTACCGTGGATTGAACGCAATAACGGCTAAAGACCGGTACCCTTTGCCATACATTGAGGATTTGCTGGATAAGCATCACAGAGTACGGGTTTTCACCAAACTGGACTTGGCTAGCAGATACCACCAGGTATGGGTGCATTCAGACCACTGCCACAAGACCGCATTCATAGCACCGGACGGATTCTACCAGTATAAGGTTATTCCGTTTGGACTTGCAAACGCGCCAGCCGCTTTCATGTGTATGATGCACAAGATATTACATCCACACCGCCGAAATGCAATCGTATACCTCGACGACGTGCTCATCTTTTCAAGAACGCTAGCAGAACATAAGGCACATGTGGAAGGTGTGCTGCAAGCATTACAGAACGCACGTTTGCGTCTGAGTGAGACTAAATGCGTGTTTGGTTACCTGGAAATGTTGTTCGTCGGTTTCAGAGTGAATAAACACGGTATTCACACTGAGGAGAAGAAGGTCAGAGCAGTATGGGATTGGCAAATGCCCAGGACGCCTACCGTACTTCGCAGTTTCATCGGTTTAGCGGGTTACTACAGGAAATTCGTTCCGAAATTCGCTCACCGGGCCCATCTTCTAAATGACCTCGCCGCAAAGCCCAGGAACGACTACATGTGGACCTGTCGACACGGGGAGCAGTTCGGAGATGTCAAGCAGGCACTGATATTTGAACCAGTCCTGGCAACACTGGATCCGGAAGGCGATTTCATCCTACGAACCGATGCCTCGGACACGGCTATTGGAGGTGTTTTGGCTCAAAAACAGCTGTTTGAAGGAAGATTGGTAGAGTGGCCACTGGGATATTTCCCAAGGAAGCTTCACACAGTTGAGTCGAGATATCCAGCATATGACCGGGAACTTCTTGCGATCAGCGCAAACTTGGAACATTGGGCCTGCTATGTCCACGGTCGAAAACGCACCACCATTTATACAGATCACGTGTCGTTGCAACATATTGTGGTGCAGAATAAGCTGACATGCCGTCAGTGGCATCACCTTGACAGGCTCTAACAGCATGATTACGAGGTAAAGTACTTTCCTGGAGCGGCGAACGTGGTGGCAGACGCGCTCAGCCGGATTGCCTACACTCAGGGAGGGCAGTCAGAAGTCGAGCAGCCAAAAGCCGATGCACAGCACCTCAACATCGTTGAGATGCGTGTATCAGCCTCAACCGAGTGGCTAAATGATATGCGAAATGGCTACACAGAAGACACGATTTTTGGCCCCGTTCTACAATATCTGAGCAATACCGGCGAAAAGGAGAACAAAAAGGCAAGATCGAAACAGACTCGTCATATTCAGGAACGAGCAAAGTCGTACACACTCGAAGAAGGCCTTCTGTTCCATAAGCCGTCAGGCAGAAAGCTGTGTATTCCGAAGTCCATAAGAGCAGACGTGGTTCGGGAAGCAAACAATGCTATTCTGGGCGGCGGACATAGCGGTATCGTAAAAACAGCAGCAGTGGTCGGTTCACGGTACTACTGGCCAAAGTTGACAGATTCAATCGCAGAATGGATTGCCGGATGTGACGTATGCCACCGAATCAAACACAAGAATGCCAGGCTGTATGGACTTCTACAGCCGCTACCGATTCCACTCGAACGGGCCAAATGAGTGAATATCGATTTTGTCACCAAGTTGCCAACATCGGAAGCCGGCCACGATGCAGTAGCGACAATTATCGATCCCCTAACGAAGCAAGCAAGGTGGATTCCCGTTAAAGAAGCCGATCTCACCGCAGAGAAGTTTGTGACAGCATTCTTCGGCGGTTATGTACGGTCACAGGGGCTGCATGTATCGATTGTGTCTGACCAGGATACCCGGTTTACCTCCGGCTTCTGACAATCGTTGTGTTCACAACTCGGAATCAGGCTTCGGATGTCTACGGCATACCATCCGCACTGGGACGGCCAGCTGGAAAAGGTGAATGCCACTCTGGAAACGTTTTTGAAGGCATATATAGCGCAACTGAAATCCCCCGAGCAGTGGAGCCGTTTGTTGCCGCTGGCGGAGTTTACCTACAATGCTGCAAAGCATAAGGCTATAGGCATGTCGCCGTTCGAAGCAGATATTGGATACATTCCGAGGCGTCCACTAGATCTGTTGGCACTAAGACCAAGGACGCCAATATCGAGACTGGGAACGGAATACGCAGAATGCCTCGTCAAGATCCTATCAATGCTTCGAGAGCGAATGGAAGAAACCAAGCTGACAATGGTGTCAGAAGCGAATGAGCATCGCCAGCCGCACCCGTTTTGGGTAGGCGATTCGGTATTCCTGAACACCCGTTTGCTGCCGGTCGGCTACGCCAATGTCAATTCCTCTGCCAACGACAACGTCAACTCGCGAAAGTTTCAACATCTGTATGCCAGTCCGTTTACGATCCTGAAGTCTGCCGGTGAGAATGCGTTTGTTCTCGACATCCCAGCGCACTGGCGCTTACATCCGGTCTTCAACATCGCATGCCTCAAACTGTTGAAGGTCGACAAAACCCATGAACACCCACCCCCGCCACCACTACACTCCACTCCTACCGTCGAGTACAAGGTTGAGTCGATCTGCAAGCACAGAGGCACCACCGTTCGAGATCTCGAATACCTGGTCAAATTGGTCGGCTACGCTGACCCTACGTAGGAACCGCTGGCGAACCTGAGAGGGAGCAGCAACGAGCATCTGGGTGAATACCACGCTGCGAATGGCCTGCGAGTCTACTGGTGGATGAAACGGGAGTGACAGGAGGTGTAGGCGATGTGTGGTGGGCCGGGTATATTTTGCTGTTTCCGGTTACGTTGGAGTGCACTTTGTTACGTTCGGCACGTATTTACGTTGTGATCGCCACTATTGTTATATGTTGTGTTTGTTGATTTTTCTTTTGGGGGGAAAATACTTGTTTTATTGACAGGGAAGTGGTTGTAGGGGGATGATTCCAGGCGCAGCGGACGCTACGCCTAGAGTGGCTAGCGTGGTCACTAGCATGGCTTCTAGAGTTTGTAGAAATTGGCACATGGCTGCCCTAGGGGCTTTTGTAGACAGACAGTCACACACTAGTGCTAGTGGAGGACCCCTCCTTTAAGAGGAGCGGCTCCTCCTCCTGGAATAGATCATGTTTCTCACGACCCCTCACCCAGCATGCCAGGCAGGAAATCCCCATCCCACACGGAGTGGGCCATGTGTCGTGCATACCGATACATCGGACATTGCTTTGCATCGTGCGTACGGACCAATTGCTCCCAGCTTCGAGCGTACAGACCGAGTGGTTGCCACCTCACGTGTACGGACCGAGTGTTTGCCGGGTCATGTGGACGGAGTGGTAGCTGCATCGTGTGGACCGCGTGGTCGCTGTGTTGTGCGTACTGACTGTGTGGTTGCTGCGTCGTGCGGAGGGAGTGGTCGAAGTGTTTGGCGTAAGAACTGAGTGGTTGCCGCATCATGCGGACAGCGTGGTCGACGTGTTGGGCATAAGGACTGAGTGGTCACCGCATTGTGCGGATAGTGTGGTCGCCGTTTTGGGCGTGAGGACTGAGTGGTTGCCACATCGTGTGGACAGCGTGGTCGACCTGTTGGACGTAAGGACCGAGTGGTCGCCGCGTCATGCGGACAGCGTGGTCGACACGTTGGGCGTACTGACCGAGTGGTTGCCATATTGTATGAACAGCGTGGTCGACGTGTTGGGCGTGAGGACCGAGTGGTTGCCGTGTGGTGCGGACGGAGTGGTCGCCACGTCGTGCTGACCGCGTTGTGTCTGTGTCGATCGTACAGACCACGTGATCGACGTGTTGGGTGTAAGGACCATGTGGTCACCGCATCGTGCAGAGTGCGTGGTTGCCATGTCGAGTGTACGGACCGCGTGGTCGACGTGTTGGGCGTTAGCACCGAGAGGTCGCCATGTCATTCGCGTGGTCGCCGTGTCAAACGTACGGACTGCCTGGTCGATGTGTTGGGTATACGGACTGATTGGTTGCCGTGTCGTGCGTACAGCATGGTTGCCGTATCGAGCGTACGGACCGTGTGGTCGACATGTTGGGCGTAAGCACCCCGTAGTCGCCATGTCGGTGACACTGGGGCTGTCTCGTAACCAGAGTGTTTGGAGAATCAAAAGGCCATCAGGCTACTTTCGATAATTCACAATGGAATAATCTTAGATCTTGTTTGTGGGGTTCTTTTGTTGAGTGGGCGTTTGGTACTGTTCTCTCTTCCTTTTCTTTGGGTGGGATCTTGCCTAGCTATATAGTCTTCCTGCGGCGTCACGTGGCTCTTCTAGGGAACCCATACTTCCTATCCTTCGTCTCAGAAGATCCGTCCGCTAGTCAAGGCCCCGGAACCCCATGGGCTCGGTCCTGACATCTTCATTGGTCCTGGTCAGTCCACAATAAGCCGACTGTTCCCCGCACCGCATATTTCCCTCAGTGAGGGATTACCGGCCTATCTGAGTCTGGCAAGTTATCTGGCCTCTCGGGTCCAGGCTTCCTCGCTCTGCATAGTTGCCTTTACAGCCCGGCTGGAGATAAATCTGTTAAAGATTGCCCGATCACCATTTTCTTTTGAGAGTCTTCACAAGTACAGAGAAAGAGAGAGAGAAAAGAGAGAGGGACAGGACGAAATGATTTGATTGCTGACGGGTGATGAAATTGCTCAAGGTAGACGTAACGAGTATCTTTTTTTTTCTACTATGTAGAAGTATATATCAGTCTAGAAGAACACGAAAGACGCTGCTATGGAAGAATGCCAAGCCGTCGTTACCAGGATCCCCTTGCCATTGCTGTTGCTATGGCGTTGCCGCCACCGCCATTGCTGTGGTGTCGCTTCCGTCAGCGCGCCACGCCGGAGTGGCGAGAAGCAATTCCAACACACCCCCTCTTCTCGTGCTCCGTACATAGAAATCCACCAAATCAAGAACAATCCCAAATCAAAAACAATCCCATTAAATCCTCGTAGACCTCATTAAAACCTCTGCAGTGAAAACCTTGTGGGAAAAACACTTGCCAGAAGGAAAAAGAGTGCCGACTCACACTTGCCGACAGGATGCAAGAACATGCTCAACAAAGAAACCTTCTTTCCTCTTCTAATTCCTTATCACCCACACCCCCTTTTCTTTGCCAAAGAACAGCACCCCCTTTTCGAGATTGGCGTCATTCATCGTATTCAGATTCTCCGTCATCGGGGCTGAATGGAGTGAGACCGGTGGGTTGCAATTGTCGTTCTGGAACTTAACTGCGCCTTTCATCTGTTCGTCGTGAACGTGATGATATTTTACGTCAATGTCTTTTGAATTTTGCCGTACAACTCCCAAGGTAATCAGTTTGATGGTGTCTTGGTTGTCGCATCCGATCGGTACCGGTCCATCAACAATCTTTACTGCCATTCCTCCTGCAGCCTCTTTCATCATGCGCTTGAGCCAGAGACTTTCCCGGGTGGCGTGTGAACAGGCGATATATTCGGCCTCGAGTGTTGCGAGTGCTACGACTCTCTTAGACTTGGCTTGCCAGTGAATCAAGCCAGATATTACAAGCTCGTTATTAACATTGACGTTCCCGAGTCCGAATACGCACCTGCCGACGGATTTCCGAGTTGTGAGATTCACTGCCCAGTTGCAATCGAGGTATCCGACAATAGTGGTAGGATTCGGGAGCCGTCGGTAATGAATGCGAAATTCGGCAGTAGTCTTCAGGTATTGGAGTACTCTCTTGGCCACCGTTGCGTACATTTCGAGAGGTTGGATGTTGTACCGGCTCAGGGTGGTTACACTGAAGGCGATATCTGGTCGACTTCCGAGTGCCGCATACATGAGTGATCCAACCATTGAGAGATATTCTTTGCGGTTTGCCGGTTTGTCCTCACAGTGGGTGTTAGCCAGATCTGTCTGAGGATCAAGTGGATACTTAGCCGGTTTTGTATCCGTCAGTCCGAATCTGCATATGATTGTGTTGATGTAACCACGTTGACAGATACTGAATCCTCCATCTTTAGTCCTCTTGATCTCGATTCCTAGGAACAGCTTTGCCGCACCCAAGTCGCACATCTTGTACTTGTTTTGCCGCAGCTGCTTGATCCGGTGTCCCTGTCCTTCTGCACTGTTATGCGCAATGAGCAGATCATCCACATATAGTACCAGAAGGACTCCTTGTTGAAGGTACAGATTCGGATCTTCTGCTGATGGTCGAAATCCTATGGATTGCAAGTATCCATCGATATCCTCGTACCAGAGTCTGGGCACCTGTTTAAGTCTGTAGAGTGCTTTTCGGAGAATTAAAACGCTTCCGCCCGTTCCGCTTTCATTTGACGCGAGCCAGTCAATTCCAAGTGGCATTTCCATGTAGATGTTGTCTTGGTCAATCCTTGGATTTAGGAAAGCCATCACCACGTCCATATGATCGACGTCCCAGCCATACTGAGCGGCCAGTGCCAGTATCAATTGGAATGTTTCCATCTTGGCCATTGGTGCGTAAATTTCGTCGTAGTCGATACCTTCCTTTTGTTCGTAGCCCTTAATGACTATTCATGCTTTGTATCGAGTGGATCGCTCCGGATTAATCTTCCTCTTGTAGATCCAGTTGCATCCAATAGGCTCTTCTACTGTCCTGTCAGTCATTGGTGTATGGACGGTAGTACCTCTTTCCACGATATCAAATGTGTGATTCTCCACCAATGCCTGCCATTTCTGGCGCATGGCTTCCTTCCATTGTCTTGCTTGCGGACTTTGTAATGCAGATTTGTAGGTGGTCGGTTCGCTCTCGTTTTCGCACTCGATAGTCGGTTCCATCTCGGCTTTGTCTTCTGAAGCTTCGGCAATCCCAAGTAGCAGATAAGCAGATGCAAGGTGTTCCGAAGACGTCAAATCACCCCCTTCTTCGTGAGCCTTGCTCATAATTTCTTTGTTGGTTTCAAGACGTGCCTTGCTACCTGTCCGTACAGAGACATATTCATTCTTATCTGCCATCTCAATCAGTCTTGGTCTCAATCATATGGAATCCACATGAATTCAGTCTGTAATGCCCAGCAGCTCATTGGGCATATTCGCTGAATTCAGCATACAAGTCACCAGTTATTGCTTTCGCAAGATATTCTCGACTTCTTCTGCCCAGCATTCGCTGAATTCAGCAGGCATCTGCTCAGTGTTCGCTGAATTCCGCAGGTATCTGCCCAGCATATTCACTGAATTCGGCACACTGCCCAGCATTCACTGAATTCAGCAGTTTTCTGCCCTGCATTCGCAGAATTCAGCAGGTATCTGCCCAACATATCCACTGAATTCGGCACACTGCCCAGCATTCACTGAATTCAGCAGTCATCTGCCCAACATTCACTGATTTCAGCAAGTATATATCGCCCAGCCGCTCATAGAGCGATTTCACTGCATGACAAAAGAAAACGGATATTTGTTACTTACTGGTATTCTCTCGACTGCCATGTATGTCATCCATTTCATGGATCTTGTCCTGTGCCCCGTCGGTCTGCGCTTCTTCGGTGGTTTCTGGAAACTCAATGGCTTCCGTCTGCTCTTCTGTGTGTGCGTTTTCTTCTTCGTCAAACACTACACTTGAGCATTCTCCTGCTTGCCCTGTTCTTCCCGATTTGAAGTCCCAAATTCTCCAGATTTTCGTGGTGTTATGAACGTATCCCAGCATCATGCACATGCTGGAGCGGTTTTCGAATTTCTTCTCCATTTCCTGAACTGGCGGAATATGTTTGTATGCTCAACATCCAAATCGTCCTAAATGTCCAATTTTCGGAGTAGTGCCGTACAGCGCTTCGTATGGTGACCGGTTTTCCATCAGACTCAATATGGGTGACCTTCGATGCAGGTAGCATGCTGTCCTGATGGCTTCCGGCCAAAATATTATCGACATATTTGAATCCAACATCATACTTCGTGCCTTCGCATTCAGTGTCCGGATCATCTGCTTGGCCGTTCCGTTCTTGCGTTGGGTGTATGGTGGGCAGGGTTCAAACGTAATTCCTTTTTCTCCCAGTAAACCTAGGAATATCGACTTGTTGTATTCTCCGGATCCATTGTCGGTACGGAAACGTTTCATGTGGAATCCCTGTGTTTCCACCCCGGCTTGATAGTGTTGAAACTTGGCCGATATTTCTTCCGCGGTTTTTGTGATCAGAAAGTACACCTCAGTGTATCTCGTACAGTCATCAATATAGATGATATAATATTGGGCGCCTCCAATACTGTGTTTCAAAGGTCCACAGAGATCTGAGTGCATGAGCACAAACGGAGTTGAGGACCAGGGTACTTTGGTGCATATGATCTGTTCTTGTTCCTTCGCCTGAACACATGTTAAACACAGAGTTGGTGTTTCCCTGTGAGGCTTGTCTGGCTTGTCGACAGAATTTATAACCTGTTCATCCATCTGTTCCGTGACCGGCTCGACGTCCGAATCCGTGGCCAGCCCGTCGTCTCGATCCGTCATCAACTCGACGTCCATAGGATCCGTCACCGGCTCGACGTCTATATTCGTAATGTGCTCTCCCGAGGATTCCAGTAGTCATCTCTAGTCCTGATGGTTAAGGTGTGCGAGGCACCCAATGCCACATGTTGACCGTGTGTGAATGTGAGGCTGTTCGCAGCATCCTGATTTCGGAAATATGTGCCGATCAATCCGTTGATAGCATGTATAGGCCGTCTTCAAGGTTGGCACCAAGAACCTTTTGTCCTTTGGTGTTGGCAATCGAGCATATCCCTGATCGGAATGTTGTTGTGTATCCGTGTGAGTCGAGTTGTCCTACTGATAGGAGAGATATTCGGAATTCCAGTACGAAAAACGCATCAATATCCACTCTTCCCAGACGTACAATTCCTATCTTCTTCGCTTGTACTTGGTGATCATCTCGCAACTTGATGACCATATTCGTTTCCTTAACTGAGTACTACTGGAAATCTCGAAGATTGTTGCCGTAATTGTGAGATGCTCCGGAATCAATTACCCAGGTCCTTGTTGTTATTGCCGATCGATATGACGCCACCATTACCTCCGAGCTGAGGGAGGTAGACCCCGCAAGTCATTGCTGGTTACCGGAGGTGTTCTGCGAACGTCCGTTTGCGTCGTCTCCGTTGCATCTGTTTCCGTCGCGTCTGATTCCGTCACACCCGTCGTGTCCAGTTCCATCATGTCCATTGCATCCGTTCTGTCCGTTGCGTCCATTCTGCCCATTTCCTCAACGTCCGTTCTGATCAAGTCCGATTCCTCGTCTATTCCGTAGAGCCTGTCCCTGTCTTCTGGCCAGGCAGTCATTCTTCATATGACCTTCTTCTCCGCTATAGTAGCAGTCATTCTGGTCTCGAGCTCGTTTGTTGTTCTTCTTACTCCAGCAATTGGAGGCAGTGTGAGTGCCGGTTTTGCACCAATCACACCACCCCCTCTGAGAACACTCAGTTCCCTGGTATCGTCCCTGGTAGCCACCTCATCCTCCTCTTCCTCCTTGTTGTGTGTAGAGAGCATCTGAAACGGCATCAGGTTTTGTTGTCATCGATCAATTTGTATCGCATTCGTTCCGTGCATCAATGACTTCTTGAACAGTGACTCTCGCACGGGATTGAAGAAGCTCAATCGTGACTGCATAGGCGGGAGGAAGAGTCGAATAGATGTGATTCTTGAGGACCATATCGGAGACCGCTTCTTCGGAGCCAGCGAGCTCAGTGGTGATATCAAGGAGTTCCGCGAAGTAGGCATTGAGCGGCTGTCCGGGAATGGGACAGAGAGTACTGAACTTCCGGAAGAGCGACATTCTTCTGACCGACGAATTGGCAGTGTTCATGTGGGCCTCCAATTCTTTCCACATCTGGACGGGATCCTCCATTCCCTTGATGTATACTTTGACAGCTGTCATGGCGCGTGCCAGCTACTAGGCTTCGACCCCTGGCATAAGGAATGCGGGAGGAAGGAATGTGGAGTGACACCGGACGTGAGGATGGATTGTGGAGTGATGCCGAATGGGCGACGGATATCCGTAAAAGGAGCCATCGCCCACTTCTTTCTTCTTTCTTTTCTTCTCCCCTTTCCCTTCCTCACGCAACAACTTGTCTGTACCCACCCTTGAATAGAAGCATCTCGTTACAACCCTTCTCCTCTTGTCCTTGTCCTGCCTCGGCCGCCGCCATGCGCCGCTCTTGTATGTGTCCTGTCCTCGGCCGCCGCCGCGCGCCGACTCTTGTCCTTGTCCTGCCTCGGCCGCCGCCACGTGCCACTCTTGTCTGTGTCCTGTCCTCGGCCGCCGCCGCGCGCCGACTCTTGTCCTTGACCCCGTCCCTGTCCCTGTCCTGTTTCCCCGTCGGGAGCCTTGCCTGACCTAGCCGTTACACTTTGTTGCGTCT
>Ga0307508_10001903_pt1 | contig 22898 bp, 21 predicted proteins | sample 9_EM_MG_FD_203089 | JGI IMG/M metagenome (GOLD analysis project Ga0307508, IMG submission 203089) | Populus trichocarpa ectomycorrhiza microbial communities from riparian zone in the Pacific Northwest, United States - 9_EM | ecosystem: Host-associated > Plants > Roots > Unclassified | place... | reverse complement strand
CCGGGTGGTCGCACACGGCTCGTCCGAGCTGATCGCCGCCAGCCCTGCCGTGGCGGCGGCCTACCTGGGCGGTGCGCCGTGATGACCGATGCTCAGGGCGTGGGCCAGGAAGGCATGACGGTGGCGCGTGTTCGCGGCCTGCCGGGCGAGGGCCGGGAGGGCATGACTATGGGGGCGTTGTCGTGACCGGCTGCACCGGGCGGCACGTGGTGGCGGGTGCTCGTAGCGTGCCGGGCGAGGGCCGGGAGGGCGTGACTATGGGGGCGTTGTCGTGACCGGCTGCACCGGGCGGCGCAAGGCCGCACCGCACAACGACCTCAAACGCGAGGGCCGGAACGGCATGACCGAGGAGGCTCAGCCTTGAGTGCCTTTCTGCAGTACTTGATTACCGGCCTGGGTGTCGGGTGCGGGTATGCGCTGGTCGGCAGCGGTCTGGTGGTCATCTATCGGGTTACTAGGGTGGTGAACTTCGCTCAGGGTGCCTTTGCTGTTGTCGCCGCGATGAGCGTTTCCACGCTGCTCGGCGTTGGGCTGCCGCACGGGCTTGCCGAGGCGCTTGCTGTGGGGCTGGCCGGAGTCGTCGGGCTGCTGGTCGGCGTGGTTGCGATCGGGCGGCCCGGCACCAGCCCGCAGTCGGCGCTGATCGTCACGCTGGGCGTGGGGGTTTTTGCGTACGCGATAGAGATCTTGATCTGGGGTGATCAGCCGCGGTCTTTTGCGGGGTTGCCTGGATCGGTCACGCTGCTCGGCGCCCGCGTGCAGAGCCACTATCTGCTCATCGTCGCCGCGTCCGCGCTGGTGTTCTTTGCGATGGCCGTGCTGTTCGCCCGCACCGACGTCGGCCGGGCGCTGACGGCCGCGGCGGCGAACCCGTATGCGGCGCGGGTGGTCGGGATCAATGTCACCCGGATGGGGCTGATCTCGTTCGCGCTGGGCGGTGCCCTCGGTGGCCTCGCCGGCGTGCTCACCACGCCCGTGCAGCAGGTCACCTTCGACAGCGATGTGGTCCTGGTGGTCAGCGGTTTCGCCGCCGCCATCCTCGGCAACCTGACCCGCCCGACGCTCACGTTGCTGGGCGGCCTGCTGCTCGGCGTGGCCCAGGCCATGGTGGCCGGCTACCTGAGCACCTCCTACCAGACCGAGGTGGCCCTGCTGCTGATGCTCACCGTGATGATCGTGCAGGCGGCCCGCCGCCCAACCATTCAGCAGGAGACGGCATGAGTCGGCGTTTTGTTGGCACAGTGCTTATCGGAGCCGCGACTCTGGCGCTGCCGTCGGCGTTGAGCGGTAGCCAGTTGACTATCTATATTCTGCTCGGGCTGGCCGGCATGGTGACCATCGGGTTGTCGTTGCTGATGGGCTATGCCGGGCAGGTCTCGCTCGGGCAGGCCTCCTTCTACGCCATCGGCGGCTATACGGCCGGGCTGATCAGCGTCCATGGTGGACCTTCGCTGCTCGGCCTGCTCGCCGCTCCGGTATTGGCGGCCGCCATCGCGCTGCTGGTGGGTGTGCCGATCCTGCGGCTGCGCGGTCACCAGCTCGCCTTCGCCACGCTCGCGCTGCAGCTGATCCTGCTCTCGTTGCTCAGCGATGCCAGCTGGGCCGGCGGCGCGATCGGCCTGCAGGGCATCCCGCACCTGTCGATCGCCGGGGTGGAGCTGGACCAGGACATCGACTATGCGTACCTCACCTGGGCCGGGGTCGCGGTCACGATGATCGTGGCGCACAACGTCGTGGCCTCACGCACGGGCCGGGGCCTGCGGGCGCTGGCGACGAGCGAGACCGCGGCGGCGGCCAGCGGGGTGCCCGTCGGCCGGTACCGGCTGCTGGTCTTCGCCCTGTCCGCCGGCTTCGCGGGCCTGGCCGGCGGGATCTACGCCTACTACCTCGGCTATCTGGCGCCGGGCTCGTTCCCGGTGCTGCTCTCGATCCAGTACGTGGTCATGGCCGTGGTCGGCGGGCTGGGCACGATCTGGGGCGGGCTGCTCGGCGCGGCGGCGATCACCCTGCTGGTCCAGGTGCTCACCGACCTGGGGACCCGCCCCGGCATGCCCAGCTACGCGCCGAGCGTGCTCTCGTACGCGGTCTATGCGGTCTTGCTTGTGTTGGTTGTGCTGTTTCTGCCGCGCGGGCTGGCGCCTGCGCTGCGCACCGGGTGGCAGTGGCGGCGATCGGCCCCGCTGCCACCCGCCGAGCCGCCCGGCGTCCCCGGCGTCCCCGACGCCGCCGGCTCCTCCACGGCTTCGGCAGGCGACGTGGTCCGATCCGGCGAGGAACTGCGGGGATAGCCGGGCTGCGGAACCGGTGGTGGTGGCGGTAGCTTTGCGGCGGTGAGCGCCTCCGTCAACGACCTTGCCCGCGAGCTCATCGCGGCGCTGGGGCTCGAGCCGATGACCGCGGCCGGCAGCGACAAGCTGCACAAGCTTCTCTATTACGTGCAGGGTCATTATGCGGCTGTGACGGGCGAGCCGTTGTTTGCGGAGCCGATCGAGGCGGCGGACAGCGGCCCGGTTGTGGGGGGCTTCGCCGGGGCCGATCTCGGCGCGCCGCGCGGCAGGCTTGACGATGATGCGCGCAATCCGATCGAGTACGTGGTGCGGCGCTACGGGCAGCTGAGCATCCTGGACCTGCAGCATCTGACCAGGGCCGAGCCGCCGTGGCAGATCGGCCGGGGGGCGTCCGACGGGCGGGTTCAGCTGACCGACATGATCGGGTATTTCCGGGGTGGGGGCGCGCCCTTCGGGGTGTTCGAGGGCGCCGTGATCGTCCCTGCCGCGGAACGCGAGCGGCTGGCCCAGGACGCGGCCGGTCCGGTTGCGCCGGTCGGTCTGGTCGCGCCATCTGGTCCGGCTACGCCAGTCGGGCCGGTTACGCCGTCTGGTCCGGTTGCCCCGGCCGGTTTCGTCACGCCGGCTGGCCCGGTTACGCCAGGCAGTCCGGTTGCGCGAGTCGGGTCGGTCACGCCAGCCGGGTCGGTCACGCCAGCTGGGTCGGTCACGCCAGCCGGGTCGGTCACGCCAGCCGGGCCGGCCAAGGCGGTCAATGCAGCCGGCGGCGGGATCGTGCTTGGGCCGTCCGCGAAAAGGCGAAGGTGGCCGTGGACGGCCGCCGCGTTCGTCCTCGCGACGGTCCTGGGCTGGGTCGGCCTGCTCGCTGTCCTCGGTCCCGACATGGCGGAGAACGCCCCCGGCGCCGCGAAGGCCGCCGACAGCCCCACGGGCCAGTTGGGCCGCCCGATCCGGGACAGTATGTTCGAATTCACCGTGGCCGGCCTGGACTGCACCAAGACCACCGTCGGCGCCGATTTCGCCGTCGGGGTGGCCCGGGGCACCTACTGCATGGTCACGCTGTCCGTGCAGAACACCGGCACGCAGGCGCAGCCGTTCGACGAGTCGAGCCAGAAGGTCTACGACGACAAGGGCACCGCGTACTCGCACGACACCGATGCGGAGTTCATCGTCAACTCCGACACGCCGGCCTGGTTCGAGCAGATCGGCCCCGGCAGCCGGGTTACCGGCAAGCTGGTGTTCGACGTGCCCGAGCCGGCCCGGCTGAGCGTCATCGAGCTGCACGACTCGCCGAACTCCGGCGGGGTGAAAGTGGCGCTGCACTAGCGGGTTCTGCCCATGGCTGATGGCGAGCACTGGCATGAAATAACCGAAATGTCCGGACAATGGGTGGACGTGGAGGCGCTTGGTCGACGGAACCACAGGGAAAGTGGCGCATCGCGCGCCGTTGGTGCCCGCGTGACAGGACGGACGGATGCGGCATAAGAGCGGACGGGGTTCTTCGCTCGTGGCAGTTGCGGAATGCTCAACTCGGCCGCCCGCCGGCCGATGAAAGGTGCATGACGAGGCCGGCCGCGGTGTCCCGGGGCTACGTCCTGGGCGGGCTGGCCGCGATCGCCGGCTACTTCCTGCTCCCGCTCGCCGGGGTGCCGCCCGTTTACCGGGTCGCGTGGTACTTCGTCATCAGCGCCTCGGCCGCCGTGGCTCTCGCGGCCGGCCCGCGACTGCACCGGCCGCGGGTACGGGCGCCCTGGTACTGCCTGGCCGTCGGGCAGGCCCTCTACGCAATGGCGGACGTGGTCTTCTACCTGTGCCGGCAGGTGCTCGGCATCGACGCCTATCCTTACTATGACGACGTTCTGTACCTGGTGTCCTATCCCATGTTGGCGCTCGGGCTGCTGCTCTTCGTCCGGGCTCGCACGCCGGGGTGGGACGTGGCCAGCCTGATCGACTCTCTGATCATCGCGGTGGTCGCGGGGCTCCTGCTGTGGACATATCTGGTCCGGGATCTGGCGGTCGAGCCGGGCGCGGGGGTCCTGGCCCGGTGCACCTCGGTCGCCTATCCGGCGATGGACCTGCTGCTGCTCACGGTGGGCGTGCGGCTGGCGCTCGGCGCGGGCAGCCGGGCGGCGGTCTACGGCTTTCTGTACGTCGCGCTGGTCCTGATGCTCGGCGCGGACGTCTCCTACGGCCTGCTGGAGTTGACCGGCGGGTACGTTCCGGGCGGGGTGCTGGAGGCGCTCTGGCTGCTCGTGGCCGTCCTGCTCGGGGCGGCTGGACTGCACCCGTCGATGCGGGAACTGACCCAGCGGCGGCCCGTGCCGGCCGTGGCGCCGGACACCAGCGCTCTCCGGCTGGTGCTGCTCGCCTTGGCGTCCACCTGCGCGCCCGCCCTGTTGCTGGTGGAGCACCTGCGCGGGGCGGCGCCCGATGTCGTGCCGGCCGCGCTGGCCTGCATGGCGCTGTTTCCGCTCACCCTGGCGCGGATGGCGACGATGGTCGGCGCCCAGCGCCGGATGGCCACCACCGACCTGCTCACCGCGCTGCGGACGCGCCGGTACCTGGACGGACATCTGGTCCGCGAGATCGCCGCCGCACGCCGCTCCGGCCGCCCGCTCGGGCTACTCATGATCGACGTCGACCACTTCAAGCGGGTCAACGACACCTACGGCCACGACGCCGGCGACCGGGCACTGGCCCAGGTCGGCGCGGTGCTGCGGAACTGCCTGCGGCCGGGTGACGTGGTCGCCCGGTACGGGGGCGAGGAGTTCGCCGCGCTGCTGCCCGGCGTGGATCCGCGCGGCGTGCTCGAGCTGGCCGAGCGCGTGCGGCTCGCGGTCGGCACCGCCTCGATCACGGCCGCGGAAGGGATGCCGCTGCTGGTGACGGTCTCGGTGGGCGCGGCCTGCGTGCCGGACCACGCGCTGGAAGCCGGCGACCTGGTCCGCGCCGCCGACCGGGCGCTGTACGCGGCCAAACACGCCGGCCGCAACCGAACCTGCCTCAGCGACTCCCATCCGGCCCCCACGGCCGGCGATCAGCTGGTGGAGTTGGTCTGAGCCGGCTCGTACAGGCGTGGTAGCCGGGCGCCGATGCCGGTCAGGATGTCGTGCGGGTTGGTGCCCGCCCACTCGGCCCACTCCCGCGCCGTAGGCTCCCCATTACCGCCCGGGCCCAGCATGACGGCGACATCACCGGCCCGGACGCGCAGGTCGCCGACGTCGACGACGATCTGGTCCATCGCGACCCGGCCCACGATCGGGCACCGCACGCCGTGGATGGCGACGCACCCGCGGCCCGCGGACTGCCGCGGCACCCCGTCCGCGAAGCCCAGCGGCACCAGCGCGAGCGTTGTCTCCCGGTCGGTGACGAAGTCGGGCCCGTACGAGACGCCGGTGCCCACCGGCACCCGCTTGGTCAGCAGGATCTGGGCCCGGACCGTCATCGCCGGGCGCAGTCCGAAGGTCTTTCCCGGGACGGGCTCGATCCCGTACAGGCCGATGCCCACCCGGACCAGGTCGTAGCGGGCCTGCGGCACCTGCAACGTGGCCGCCGAGTTGGCCAGGTGGGCGATCGGCGGTTCGAGGCCCGCCGTGGCCGCCGTCCGGCGGGCCGCGTCGAACGCCGCCAACTGCCGGTGCAGCCCGGGGTCGCCGGGCGCCTCGGCGTTCGCCAGGTGCGACCAGACGCCGCGGACCCGCAGCGCGCCGGCCAGTTCGAACTTGCGGGCCCAGGTCACCAGCTGGGACCACTCGTCCGCAGGCGCGCCGTTGCGGGACAGCCCGGTGTCGGCCTTGAGGTGCACCTCGGCCACGATGCCGGTGCGGTTGGCGGCCTCGGCGACGGCCTCGAGGGCGGCCACCGCGCCGACCGACACGTCGACCCGCGCCCGCAGCAGGTCGTCGAAGGTCTCGGTCGGCGGGTACATCCAGAGCAGCGTCGGCGCGTCGATGCCCGCCGCGCGCAGCGCGAGCGCCTCGGCCCGCGATGTCACCCCGAGCCAGGACGCGCCGCCGGCGAGCGCGGCGCGGGCCACCGGCGCCGCGCCGTGTCCGAACCCGTCGGCCTTGACCACGGCCAGCACGCCCGCACCGGCGGCGGCGCGGGCGTGCACGGCGGTGTTGTGGGCGATGGCGTCGAGGTCGACGACCGCCTCAGCCATGTTCAGCACCGGTGGATCCTCAATCGATCACCGGCAGGACCCGGGTCGGTTCGTCGGACCAGCCCCGCTGCGCGGGAACCGCGGGGGCCGGGGCGGGCGCCGGGGCCGGCGCACCGCGATCGGGGGTCTTGGATTTGGATTTGCGCGAAGCGGGCAGGTCGAAGAGCCAGGAGGCGCCGATGCGCTGCAACCCGCCGTGCAGGGTGAGGCAGAGCCAGACGAGCAAGCCCGTCAGCACGACCGGCAGGAACGCGGCGAGCACCAACTGCCCGGCCGTGCCCACCGCGTTGAACGGGCGCAGCAGCACCAGGTGCAGCAACGCGAGCAGCGGCATGTGCATCACGTAGACCGGCAAGGTGCGCTGTCCCAGCGCCGTCAGCCAGGCGGCGGGGCGGCGCCATCGTTGCAGCTGGGCGGCGGCGGCCACGCCGATCAGCACGGCGAGCCCGCTGGCGACCGGCCAGACGCCGAACCACTGCTTGGCGCCGAGGACCTGGATCACCGCCATGATGCCGAGATAGCCGATCGCGCCGGCGATCAGCAGCCGGGCGGTCGCCTTCTCGGCCAGCTTCTCCACCCACGGCTTGAGCCGCAGGCCGGCCAGGAAGAACAGCAGATTCTGGTACAGCTGGCCGCGGTTGCCCGGGCTGGCGAGCAGGCCCGCCGACGCGATCGCGGAGAGCAGGAACGCGGCGCCCAGCACGACGGCCACCGGGAGGCGCAGGGTCAGCTTGGCGAAGATGAAATACCAGGCCAGCGCGATCAGATACCACAGGTTCGTCGGCGTGATGGTGAGCTGTTCGAGCACGTCGAGGACGTTGCGGGCGGACAGGGTGTCGAATTTCGGCACCAGGCTCAGCACCAGCGTGTGCACTGTGAACCAGAGCACGTACAGGTAGTAGAACTTCGCGATCCGGCTGCGCCGGACCACCGACCAGGGGCGCAGCGCCGCGTTCGCCGCGAACATGCCGGAGATGGTGAAGAACACCGGCATCCGCAGCGGGAGCAGCTGGTTGCCGAACGCGCCCCAGGCGCCGGGCAGCGGCACCGGGATGTGCCAGCTGATCTGCAGGTAGTGCTTCATGATGACGTGCCACAGCACCACCAGCAGGATGCAGACGCCCTTCGCGACGTCGGCCCACTCCGCGCGGGATCGCGCCGCTTTCTCGGGCTTCGCAGCGGGCGGGGGCGCCAGCACGACGGTCGGTGGCTCCGGCGGCGCCTCGTGCCGATAGGCCGAGAAGTCGATCCGGGGCAGGGGCTGGGTGGCCGCCTCGGCGTGCGGGTCCCACGACTGCCAGCCGGTCATGACGGCAGCGCCAGGGTGCCGGCGCCGTGCAGGGCGGTCTCGATGAGCAGATCGAGCAGTTCATCGTACGGAGTGCCGGCCGCCCGCCACATCTGTGGGAACTGCGACACCGAGGTGAGGCCGGGCATCGTGTTGACCTCGTTGACCGTCGGCACGATCCGCCCGTCCACGATCGGCAGGAAGAAGTCCACCCGCAGCAGGCCGGCGCAGCCGAGCGCGGTGAACACGCGGGCCGCCAGGTCGGCCAGGGCCGCCGTCGTCGCCGGCTCCAGCTCGGCCGGGATGATGAAGGCGGTGGCGCCGTCGCGGTACTTGGCCTCGAAGTCGAAGAACGCGTGCTGCTCGGCGACCTTGATCTCCAGTGTCGGACTGACGACAACCGCGCCGCCCGGCCGCTCGAGCACGCCGATGTCGATCTCGCGACCCGGCACCGCGGCCTCCACCAGCACCTTGGTGTCGCAGCTGCGGGCCATCTTGACGGCGGCGTCCAGCTCCGCCCAGTCGTCCACTCGCGACACGCCGATGCTCGAGCCGCCGCGGGCCGGTTTGACGAAGACCGGCAGGCCCAGCCGCTCCCGGTCCGCCGGGGTGACGACGTCGTCCGGGGTGCGCAGCACCACTCCGTCGGCGACCGGGATGCCCTCGGCGGCGAGGATCTTCTTGGTGAACTCCTTGTCCATCGACGCCGCGCTGGCCAGCACGCCGCTGCCCACGTAGGGGATGCCGGCGAACTCCAGCACGCTCTGCAGGGTGCCGTCCTCGCCGAACGGGCCGTGCAGGCAGGGCAGCACGACGTCGACATCGCGGAGCGCGTCGAGCACGTCGAACATGCTCTCCACCGGGGTGGTCCGCCGCCGTCGGTCCTCGGGCGTCATCTCGCGCAGCGCGGCGACGTCGACGGTGGCGCTCGGCCGATCGACCCCGACCAGCCACACGCCGTCCAGGGTGATCCGGATCGGCAGGACCTCGTACCGCGTCCGGTCGAGGAACTGCAGGACGCTGGCCGCCGACCGGCACGAGACCTCGTGCTCCGTGCTCCGCCCGCCGAAGATCACCGCGACTTTCACCGCAGAGGTCATGAAGTAACGCATCCCATCGGGTCAGCCGTACGCGGCTCCACCGTCAGCCGGTCACGACGAGGCGCACGGTGGGCGCACTCTGGAGGCGGATTTTGCGTTGCTCGACTGCTCATTAGGAAGGTCAGTTCCTGCTCAGTTTCACGTCGCTCACCCGCTCGGGTCCATTCATTGGTACAGGTCGTGGTCAACCCTTAACGGAAAGCCATGTTTGTCACAAAAAGTGGCACTTCACTCGCGCATTGTCAGCGCCGCGACTAAGCGGTTCGGGGGCGAAATGTCCGGGCTTGCTCTGACCCGGCGATACTCGCCGGCTTTGGGGTGCGGCGGCGGCGTCCCCGAACGTGCGCCGGAAGGGCAGAATGGTTGCCCTGAGCTGCGTACTTCAGGCTTCTCGCTTGGAGCCTGGACGCGGGACGTGATGAACTAGACCAAATGGACCTCGATCAGCGACCCGACAGTAGACATCTGTCGAATCAGAGCGGATGTGTCTCCTCGGCACCCCGGCCCGGCAGGACACCCGACCGATCGGCAAGCAAGATGAACCCCAGTCACCGAAGCCCGGCCGACGTTCTCGACCGGCAACTCCGGGACGCGCGAATACGTGCCTTCGTCGGTCGCGAAGAGGAATTGAACGTTTTCCGCACCGTCCTGACCGAGCGTAAGCAAGCATTCACCATGCTGTACCTCTATGGTCCCGGTGGTATCGGCAAGTCGACACTTCTATTGCGTTTTGCCGACGAGTCCCGGCGTACGCGGCGCCCGGTAATTTTTCTCAACCCGCCGGCGGCCTACGGCGCGGCGCCCCGCCTCGGCGCGGAGCTCACCGAGGCGCCGGTCGTCCTGATCGACGGCTTCGATCCGGTGGAGCAATCCGAGCGGTGGCTGCGCGAGACCGTCCTGCCGGCCTACCCGTCCGGCACCCTGATCGTCGTGGCCGCGCGCCGGCCGCCGTCCGTGGACTGGCGGGCCGACCTGGGCTGGAGCGACATCCTGCGGCCCCGGGCCGTCGAGCCGCTCGCGGAGCCGGAAGCGACGGCCATGCTGCGCGCCACCGGCATGCCCGAGGAACGCATCGCCCAGGCGCGGGACTTCGGCCGTGGAAATCCGCTGGCCCTGCGGGTCGCGGCGCAGACAGTCGATGCGGATCCGGCGGTCACCGATGAGGCGCTGCAGCGTAATGTGGCGCTTTCGATTTTTCCGCAGCTGATCGGCGATATCCCGTCCCGGGCCCACCGGCAGGCCCTGGAAGTCTGCGCGCACGCGGCGACCACTAATGAGGATCTGCTGCGTGCCGCCGTTCCCGGCGCCGACGCGACGGAACTCTTCGGCTGGCTGCGTGACCTGCCATTTGTCGCCTCGGAGGCGCGCGGCATATACCCGAGCGACGTGGTGCGCAACGTGGTGGAGGAAGAACTGCGCTGGCGCGACGGGGATTCCTTCGCGAGCATGCACGCGCGGGTGAAGGGCCATCTTATCAAGCGCGCCCGGGGTGTCGCGTCGGATGCCGTTCTGCCTTTTGTGGCGGACGTCATATTCGTGCAGCGCTCCGAGACCCGGCAACGGCCGTTCTTCACCCGGCTGTCGGGATTCGAGGTGCGGGAACACGGCTATCAGCCGGCCGATCTTGCGGACGTTCGGGAAATGGCGCTGCGGGCCGAGGGCGCCGACTCCGCCCGGATCGTGGAATTCTGGCTGAACCGCCAGCCGGAGGCGTTTTACGTCTATCGGCGGCCCGGCGATCCGAAGGCGATCGCATTCTCCGGCTGGCTGCGGATAACCCGGCCGACCGACGAGGAACTCGGCACGGATCCGGTAGTCGCCGCGGCCTGGGCCCGGGCGCAGACCATCATGCCGCTGCGGCCGGCGGGCGAGCACATGGGCATCGCCCGGTTCTCGGTGGACCCGGCCTCGTACCATCGCCCGTCCGAGGTGATGGACCTGATGCAGTTGCGGTTGGCGGCGCGGATCATGTGCGACGACGAGCTCGCCTGGTCGGTCATCGTCACCCCGGACCCCGGCTTCTGGGCCCGGACCATCGAACGCAGCCACCCGAAGAACGACGGCCCGCCGGTGCTCGTCGACGACCGTCCGTACACGGTGTACTCGCAGTATTTCGGGTCGATGCCGATCTCGGAGTGGTCCGACATCGGCGACGATCTCATGCTGTCGCGGCGCTCGAAATCGACGGCCATCGCGCAGAGCGGCGCGGCGGCCTGGACCCGTACCGAATTCGATCAGGCGGTCCGGCACACGCTGCGGTCGTGGCGGCGCCCGGACGTGCTCGCCGACGGCCGGATGATACGCAGCCGGATGGTCGCCGAGTCGGGCGGCGACGACGCCGTGGCCGGCCTGCGGCGGATCTTCTCCGACGCCCTCGCGACCCTGCGCGACGATCCTCGGCAGGCGAAATACCACCGCGTCCTGATGGCCACCTTCATCGACGGGGCGCCCACCCAGGAGGCCGCGGCGGAGCGGCTGGATCTGCCGTTCAGCACCTACCGCCGGCATCTGGGCCGCGGGCTGGACGGGCTCAGCGCCCTGTTGTGGAAGGTCGAGACGCACGGCATCAGCCTGCTCGACGCCGTGCCGGCCCCGACGGTGCGCTGCCCGGAATAGGCCGGCCCGCCTAGACTTGCCGCGTGGCCGAATCCGTCGCGGAGCGCTATGTCCGGCTGGGACTGCAGGTCGGCCGCCATGTCGACGGGATCGTCGACGCCTACTTCGGACCCGCCGAGCTGGCCGCCGCGGTCGAGGCCGCCCCGAGCGTCGAGCCGCGGGCGCTGGTCGCCGCCGCCGACGCCCTGCTCGCCGAGCTGACCGACGGCTGGCTGCGCGATCAGGTGGTCGGGCTGCGCACCTACTCCGGCGTGCTGGCCGGCGAGGCCCGTTCGTACGCGGATGAGGTGCAGGGTTGCTACGGCGTCCGGCCGGTACACACCGACGAGAGCGTCTTCGAAGCCGCGCACGGGCGACTCGAGGAGTTGCTTCCCGGGACCGGCCCGCTCGCGGAGCGCTACCAGCGGTGGCGTGACTCGACGCTCGTGCCGGGGGACCGGGTCGAACGCACGGTCGCAGCGGTCATCGAGCTGGCCCGCGAGCAGACCCGTGGCCTGGTCGCGCTGCCGGCCGGCGAGGGGGTCGACCTGGAGATCGTGCACGACGAGCCCTGGCTCGGGTTCAACCTCTACCTCGGCGATCTGCGCGGACGGATCTCGGTCAACGTCGATCTGCCGATGTCGGCCCTCGACCTGCTGCACCTCGCCATCCACGAGACCTACCCCGGCCACCAGGCGGAACGCGTCCTCAAGGAGCACCTGCTCGTCCGCGGCCGGGGCCTGCTCGAGGAGACGCTGGTGCTCGTGCCCACGCCGCAGTGCCTGGTCTCCGAGGGCATCGGCCGGCTCGCGCCGCGGCTGCTGCTCGACGGCGACGGCGGGCCGGCGCTGGCCGCGGCCGTCACCCGCGACTCGGGCGTCGAGTTCGATCTCGCGCGCGTGCTGGCGGTCAGCCGGGCCGCCGAGCCGCTGGGGTGGGCGCATGTGAACGCCGCGCTGATGCTGCACGAGGCCGGGGCGGGCGAGGCGGAGACGCGGGCCTACCTCGAGCGCTGGGCGCTGCACGACCCCGGGGTGTCGGCGCACCTGATCCGCTTCCTCACCGAGCCGGCGTCGCGCACGTACGCGATCAACTATCCGGCCGGGCTCGAGCTCTGCGGCTCCTTTGTGGCGGGCGACCCGGACCGCTTCCGCCGCCTGCTCACCGAGCAGGTACGCGTCCGTGACCTGCTCGAAACGGCCGGCTGACCGCCGCTACGGAGGCGGCAGCAGCTCGGTGTGGTTGGCCCGGAAGATGTGCACGCCCCAGCGCTTCAGGACGAAGTTGCGCAGCGCGGCCGGCAGGGTGCGGGTCTTGTCGCGGCGGTGGTTCTGGGCCAGCACCCACTGGATGCGGGCCACGCGGCGGTGCCGGTAGGCGCTCACGGTGGCGGGAACGGCGGCGCGGTCGGCGGCCCCGGCGAGCAACTCGGCCAGCACGAGGGTGTCCTCGAGGGCCATCGCGCCGCCCTGGGCCATGCTGGGCGAGCAGGCGTGCGCGGCGTCGCCGATCAGGACCGCGTGCGGCCGGGCCCAGTCGGTGTCGTCGATCTCCTCCAGGGCCGCGAAGTAGGCGTCCGCACCCTGCTCGAGCAGCGCGGGCACGGGCCCGGCGAAGTCGGCGAACAGGGCGCGCCAGTCGCCGTCCGGCGGGGTGGGCCGGGCGCTGTTGGTGTCGGCGTAGCAGTACACCCGGCCGTCGCCCAGGGGCACGGTGAGGAAGCCGCGGCCGTTGCTGCCAAGCCGGGCCGTCCACTCGCCGGCCCGGATCTCGCCGGTGCTGTCCCGGGCCAGGAACCGCCAGCAGATCTGGTTGAGGAAGCGGGGCGTGGCGCCGGCGAACGCGCTGCCGCGCACCGCCGAGCCGATGCCGTCGGCGCCGACGACCAGGTCGTAGCTGTCCTGCGTACCGTCGGTGAAGGTGACCGTGCCCTGCGCGTCGGCCGTCTCGACACCGAGGCCGAACCGGACCGGGGTCCGGCCGGTGCTGTGCAGCAGGTCGTGCAGCCCGGCGCGGGTGATCGCGTAGCAGTCGCCGACGTCGCCCCAGATGTCGCGGACCTCGTACTGGGCCAGCGGGCGGCCGCGGTGGTCGAGCATCCGCTGGCGGGTCACCTGCTGGGCGCGTTCGGCGAGCTCGGCGCCGAGCCCGAGGCGGCGTAGGGCGCGCACGGCGTTGGCCGGCAGATACAGGCCGGCGCCCGTGGTGCGGGGCTCGCTGCCGCGCTCCACGACGTCCGCGGTGATGCCCTGGTTGCCGAGCGCTCGCTCGAGGGCCAGCCCGGCGATGCCGGCGCCGGCGATCAGGATGCGCGGCTGCGCCATGCGGAGAACCTCTCTCTAAATCAACGACCGACGAAATCATCAGTTCACGGGCTTGTCATCTCATCGTCGCAGGAAGCGCTCAGCCTTATTGGATCCAATCTAGCCTTCTTTAGATCCCATATTTGTACGATGCCACCCCATCGGAACCAGCCAGGGAGTTGCCCCGCATGACGACGGACTCGATCGCCAACCACTCCTTCTCCCGTCGATCGGTGCTGCGCGGTGCCGGCCTGCTCGGCATGGGCGCCGGCCTCGGCATGACCGGCCTGCTCGGCGCGTGTGGCGTCGCCGCGGACGAGCAGGACAAGAACGCCGGCAAGACCGGCGGGACGCTCACCCTCGCCATCGACGGCACGAGCGCGGTCAACGACCCGGCCTTCTACACCACCCTCGGCGACTGGATGGCGGTCGACTGCATCTGCCGTGGCCTCACTTTCATCTCCTTCGAGACCAACGATCCGCAGCCCGATCTGGCCGAGAGCTGGGAGATCTCAGCCGATCAGCTGACCTATACGTTCAAGCTGCGGCAGGGCATCACGTTCCACGACGGCACCGCGTTCACCTCGGCGGACGTGCTGGCCACCCTCAACCGGCAGTTCGACGAGAACGACAAGACGCTGCCGAAGGGGGCCGCGCGCCTGCTGGCGAGCCTGGGGGAGAACGTCACCAAGCTGGCGGCCCCCGATCAGTCCACAGTGACGCTGGTGCTCAAGAAGCCGGACCGGACGGTGCTGAACCGGCTCTCCGACATCGGCGGGCGGATCATCTCGAAGGCCGCGCTGGACAAGTACGGCAAGGACATCGGCAAGAACCTGGTCGGCACCGGACCGTTCAAGTTCTCCTCGGCCACCTCCGGACAATCGGTGATCCTGGAAGCCTTCGACAAGTTCCGCTTGGGTAAGCCGCCGATCGACCGGCTGGTGCTGCAGCAGGTCCAGGACCCGTCGGCGATCGTCAGCTCGCTGCTCTCCGGCGACATCGGCGCCACCCAGTTCACCCCGTACTCGGCACTCGACCAGCTGAAGAAGAGCAGCGAGGTCACCGTCTACGACACCCCGACGAGCTTCGACGCGATCATGATGATCGACGCCCGGCGGGTACCGGAACTGGAGGTCCGCAAGGCGATCAACCTCGCCATCGACCGCAAGACGATCATCGCCCAGGCGTTCTCGGGCTCGGCGGCGCTGCCCGACGGATACACCATCCCGCCGGACCAGGACGGCTACGACACCGGCCTGGCCGACCTCAGCACCACCGACGTGGCGGAGGCCAAGCGGCTGATCCAGGCCGCGGGCGCGACCGGCCGGGAGATCCGGCTGATGGCCGCGAGCGACAGCTGGCACCCCAAGGCGGCGCAGATCATCGCGCAGAACCTGACCGACATCGGGTTCAAGGTGACCACCGACTCGGTCGACCCGGCCACCTACTTCAACCGGCTGCTCGACCCGGCGGACAAGTTCCACGAGCTGATGATCTGGGAACGCAACTCCTACATCCCGGATCCGGACAACATGATCGGCGCGATGGGCCTGCCGTCCGGCGTCTACGGCGACTTCGCCTCCGGCTTCAAGACCCTCGCCGGGTCGGCCAAGTTCGCCGACGACCTGGCGGCGGCGAAGAACATGCCGAACGGCGCCGAGCGCACCGCCCGCTACACCGACATCCAGCGGCGCTTCGCCGAGCAGTACATGGTGCTGTCGATGCTGGCGTATTCCTGCAACCCCGTGGTCAGCGGGGCGAAGGTGGAGGGCATGAATGTCGCCGCGCTCGGCAGCCACCGATGTTTCATGGAGAAGGCGAGTGTCTGACGCTGGGCTGCGGGCCGCGTACGCGCGGCGTCCCGTCGCCCGAACCGTGCCGGCCGCCGCGTCCTGGGCTGTCGTCGCGTGCTTCGTGCTCGTCGCGGCGGTCGGGCCGCTGCTGGTCGGCGCGGACCCGACCCGGCAGACCAGCGACGCGCTGCTGCCCCTCGGCGCGGCCGGTCACCTGCTCGGCACCGACGACCTGGGCCGCGACGAGCTGGCCCGGGTCGTGTACGGCGCCCGGCCGCTGCTGCTGGTGGCGTTCCTCGCCACCGCCGTGGCGGCGCTGCTGGGCGTCGCGGTCGGGCTGGTCGCCGGATTCGCCGGGCGCCGGACCGAATGGCTGCTCATGCGGCTGATGGACCTCGCCCTGGCGTTCCCGGCCATGCTGTTGATCATCCTGGTGGTAGCCGCCTGGCGGCCCGGCGTGCCCAGCCTGGTCGCCGGCATCGGCGTGTCGCTGGCGCCCGGCCTGGCCCGGCTGGCCCGGGCGCTGAGCGCGCGCGAGGCCGGCCGGGACTACGTGCTCGCGGCCCGCCTCGGCGGCACCCGCGCGCCCCGCATCCTGGTGCAGGAGCTGCTGCCGAACATCGCCGGGCCGTTGCTGGCCCAGGTGGTGATGACGCTGTCGGTCGCGGCCGGGTTCGCCGCCGGGCTCTCCTACCTCGGGCTCGGCATCCAGCCGCCCACCCCGGACTGGGGTTACATGGTCCAGGCCGGTCAGGAGTTCCTCTACACCGCGCCGCGGCTGGTGGTGCTGCCCGCCGCCGCCACGCTGATCTTCGTGGTCGCCTGCAACTTCGTCGGCGACGACCTGCGCGACGCCCTCGATCCCCGGGCGGCGCGATGACGAAGACAGCGATGACGAAGACAGCGGAGCGCCTCGGCACGCCCTGGCTGGTCGCGCGCCGGCTGCTGGCCGTACCGATCGTGCTGTTCTTCCTGGCCAGCCTGGTGTTCATCGCCATGCGGATGCTGCCCGGCTCGCCCGCCACCGCGCTCGCCGTGGGCGGCGGCAGCGGCCAGGCCACCGCCGCCGAGGTCCGGGAGAACGAGGCCCGGATCAACGAGGCGCTCGGGCTGGACAAGTCGCTGCCCGAGCAGTACGGCGGCTTCCTCGACGACCTGGTCCACCTCGACCTGGGCAGTTCCTTCTACGGCGGCAACAGCATCACCGGGCTGCTCGGCAGCGCGCTGCCCGCGACCATCGAACTGACCGTCGCGGCCATGCTGATCGCGGTGCTGCTCGGCCTGGGCACCGGCGTGCTCGCGGCACTGCGCAAGGACACCTGGGTGGACACGCTCACCCGGACCGTGGGCACGGTCAGCTTCTCGCTGCCCTGGTTCGCGTTCGGCGTCCTGGCGATCGTGGTCTTCGGGGTGTGGCTGCGCTGGCTGCCGGTCCTCGGCCGGATGCCGGCGCAGCTCGACTACCACCCGCTGACCAACTTCGTGCTGCTCGACGCGATCCTGCAGAACCGCCCCGAGCTGATCTGGCCGTGGCTGCAGCACCTGATCCTGCCCGCGACCACGCTGGCGCTGTCGATGGCCGGGTTCATCACCCGGATCGTGCGGGCGTCGGTGCTCGAGGTGCTCGGCGACGACTTCGTGCGGACCGCCCGGATGAAGGGCCTGTCGGGCGGCCAGATCCTGCGCCGGCACGTGCTGCGCAACTCGTCGCTGCCGATCGTCACCGTGCTCGGCCTGCAGTTCGGCTCGCTGCTCGGCGGCTCGGTCATCACCGAGCAGGTGTTCTCCTATCCCGGCGTGGGGAACATGCTGGTCAACGGCATCCTGCAGCGCGACTACCCGGTCGTGCAGGGCGCCGCGCTGGCCATCGCCCTGTTGTTCACCCTGGTCAACGTGGCGGTGGACCTGCTCTATCTCGTCCTCGACCCCCGACTGCGAAAGGCCTGATGAACGTGCGGATCGTTCTGGTGCACGGCGCCGGCGGCACCCCGACCACCTGGACCGAGGTGGCGCCGCTGCTGGTCGCCGCCGGTCACGAGGTGCACGCGGTGACCAACCCGATGCGCTCGCTCACCGGCGACGTGGCGCACACCGCCGCGTTGGTAAAGGCACTGTCCGGGCCGGTGCTGCTGGTCGGGCACTCGTATGGCGGCGCGGTCATCACCAACGTGGGCCGCGAGCCGGGCGTGCGCGGCCTGGTCTACATCGCCGCGTTCGCGCCGGACGAGGGCGAGACGGTCAATCAGATCGTGGAGCGCTATCCTCCGGCCGAGGTGTCGAAGTACATGCGCCGCGGCCCGAACGGCGAATGGGCCTCCGAGCACTCCGTCAGCTACTGGGCCGAGATCGGCTGGGATCTGACCCCCGCGCAGCGCGCGACCTGGGACACCGAGTCGCGGCAGAGCGAAAATGCCATCTTCACCGAGGCGACCGGGGCGCCCGCCTGGCGCTGGCTGCCGAGCTGGTACATGGTCGCGGCGCAGGACCGCACGCTGCGCCCGGACATCCAGCGCGACATGGCCGAGCGGGCCGGCGCCACGGTCGCGGAGGTGCCGGGCAGCCATTTCACGCCGCGGGTCCGGCCCGCCGAGGTGGCCGCGTTCATCGAACGGGCCGTCGCCTCGTGAGCCCGCCGGTGCTGTCGGTGCGGGATCTGCGGGTGGAGTTCGAGCTGCCGGCCGGGTTGCTGCCCGCGGTCGGCGGCGTCGACCTCGACCTCGCGGCCGGCGAGCTGCTGGCGCTGGTCGGCGAGTCCGGTTCCGGCAAGTCCGCGCTCGCGATGAGCCTGGTCGGGCTCAACCGCGGGCCGCGTACGCGAATCAGCGGGGTGGTCGAGCTCGGCGGGCAGGACCTGGTCGCGGCCGACGAGGCCCGGTTGCGGCGGGTCCGCGGCAAGGACGTCGCCGTGGTCTTCCAGGACGCGCTCGCCGCGCTCAATCCGACCCAGCGGGTCGGCACCCAGGTCGCGGAGATGATCCGTACGCATCAGCGGGTCGGCCGCCGGCAGGCCTGGCAGCGCTCGGTGGCCCTGCTGCGCGAGGTCGGCATCGCCAATCCCGAGCAGCGCGCCCGCTCGTATCCGCACCAGCTCTCCGGCGGCATGCGGCAGCGGGTGATGATCGCGATCGGGCTGGCCAACGAGCCGGCGGTGCTGATCGCCGACGAGCCGACCACCGCGCTGGACGTGACCATCCAGGCGCAGGTGCTGCGGCTGCTCAAGCGGCTGCAGACCGAGCACGGCACCGCCGTCATGCTGATCACCCACGATCTCGGGGTGGTGGCCGAGGTCGCCGACCGGGTCGCCGTCATGTACGCCGGGCGCATCGTCGAGCAGGGCAGCCGGGACCAGGTGCTGTTCGCCCCGCAGCACCCCTACACGCGGGCGCTGCTGAACTCGGTGCCCCGGGTGGACGGCCCGCTGCACAAGCGGCTCCCGGCCATCGCCGGCAGCCCGCTGACCGGCGTGCTGCGCCCGCCCGGTTGCGCGTTCGCGCCCCGCTGCGCTTTCACCCACGAGGCGTGCGCGGTGTCGCCGCCGGCCCTGGCCCATCGGTACGGCGGGCCGGGCCAGCTCGACGCGTGCGTGCTGGGCGCCGACCGGGCGGAGGTGAGCGTGGCGTGAAACCCGTTCCGCTGATGCAGGTCGAGGGCCTGCGCGTCGACTTCGGCCATCGGGTACGCGCCGTGCGCGACGTGGATCTCGAGGTGTACGAGGGCGAGACGCTGGGCCTGGTCGGCGAGTCCGGCTGCGGCAAGTCGACCCTCGGCAAGGCCATGCTGCGGGTCATCGAGCCCAGCGCGGGCGCCATCCGCTATCTGGGGCTGGACATCACCGGCCTGCGTGGCGCCGTGTTGCGCCGGACCCGCGCCGAGTTGCAGATGGTGTTCCAGGACCCGTTCGGCTCGCTGAACCCGCGCCGCAAGGTGGCCGACATCGTCGCGGAGCCGCTGCTGCGGGCCCGCCGCGCCGACCGGGCCACCGCCCGCCGCACCGCCGACGAGCTGCTCGACCTGGTCGGTCTGGGCCGCTCGGCCGGGGAGCGGCGGCCGCACGAGTTCTCCGGCGGCCAGCGGCAGCGCATCGGCATCGCCCGGGCGCTGGCCCCGAGCCCGCGCTTCGTGGTCGCCGACGAGCCGGTCTCCGCGCTGGACGTCTCGATCCAGGCCCAGATCATCAACCTGCTGGCCGACCTTACCCGGGACCGCGGCCTGACCATGCTGTTCATCTCGCACGACCTGGGCGTGGTACGGCACGTCGCGGACCGGGTCGCGGTGATGTACCTGGGCCGGATCATCGAAGTCGCCGCCCGGGACGCCTTTTTCGCCGGGCCGGCCCACCCGTACAGCGAAGCGCTCTTGTCCTCGGTGCCCGCGCTGAGCCCGCAGCCGGCCCGGGAGCGCATCGTGGTGGAGGGCGAGCCGCCCGACCCGGCCGACCCACCGCCGGGCTGCGCCTACCACACCCGGTGCCGCTACGCCGCCGAGCGCTGCCGCACCGAGGAACCCACTCTGCGGGACATCGCACCGGGCCGCCAGGTCCGCTGCCACTTCCCGCTGCCGACCGTCCAGGAGGGACCGAGCAGTTGATCATCGATGCCTACAACACCACCCAGGACGTACGCGGCCGCTCGGACTACCTGACCGGCGCCCGGCCGGGCCAGGCCCCGCCGCCGCACGTGCCGTTCGACCCGCGGCGCATCCTGGACCGGATGGACGCCGCCGGTGTGGACCTGGCGATGGTCTGCTCGCTGGCCCAGCGCATCGAGAACGACTTCATCATCGACCTGGTCCGCCGGCATCCGGACCGGCTCTTCGGCTTCGGCCAGGTGATGCCGCAGGACGACCACGCGCTCGACGAGATCGCCCGGATCGCCGAGGCCGGGCTGTCCGGCCTGAAGCTGCACCCCAGCCTGCACGGCTACCACGTCGCCGACCACGGCCTGCTGGACCCCGTCTTCGAGGCCTGCGCGCGGCACGGGCTGCCGGTGCTGATCAACGCGCTCGACGACGCGTTCTGCGCGCCGCTGGCGATCGAGGAGATCGCCCGCAACCACCCGGGCGTGCCGACGATCATCGCCCACATGGGCGCGGTCTGGAACGTGCCGGAGGCGATCATCGTGGCCGAGCGCCACCCGCACATCTACCTCGAGACCTCGGCCACCCTGGTCAGCGACGTGCGGCGGGCGTACGCCCGGCTCGGCCCGGAGAAGATCCTGCTCGGCAGCGAGTGGCCGGGCTCCGACTTCGACCTGGAACGGATGAAGATCGCCAAGGCGATCCCGGACGAGGCGGACCGCGCGCTCGTCGAGGGCGGCAACATGGCCAAGATCCTCGGACTGAATACATGATCCGGGTCGCCCCGCCCGCGACGATGCCGCCGGCCGACACGCTGCTGCTGGCCCTGGCGGAGGATCTGCTGGGCCGGGTCTGGACGAGCGGCCGGCACGAGGTGGCCACCGCGCTGCGCACCGCCGACGGCGGCATCTACACCGGCGTACACCTGGAAGGGTCCTGCCGGCGCAGCTCGATCTGCGCCGAGGGGGTGGCGCTCGGCGCGGCCCGCGGCGGCCTCGAGCCGGGCACTCCGCTGCTGGTCGACACGATCGTGTCCGTGCAGATCAAGCCCGCCGACCAGTTCCGGATCATCGCGCCCTGCGGCGTGTGCCGGGAGCTGATCAGCGACTACAGCCCGGACGCGACCGTCTGGCTGACCGGCGACGCCGGCCCGGTCGCGATGAAGGCCCTGGACCTGCTGCCCGAGAAGACGAGGCGAGTCTGGTGAGTGAGGAGAACGTGATGCGGCCGGTGCTTTGGGACGATCAGACCTGGGTCGAGTCCGGGTCGGCGGGGGACGCGGTGATCATCCCGGTCGGCGCGATCGAGCAGCACGGGCCGCACCTGCCGCTGTCGGTCGACGCGACGATCTGCGAGGCGGTCGCCCGGGCGGTCTCCGCCGAGACCCGCGTGCCGGTCGTGCCGACGCTCAGCTACGGGGTGTCGGCCTCGCACGGCGACTTCCCCGGCACGATCGCGCTGCGCCCGGAGACGCTGATCGCGGTGGTCCAGGACGTCGTCGACTCGCTGCACGCCAGCGGCGTACGGCAGTTCATCCTGCTGAACGGGCACATCTGGAACAACGGCTCGCTCGACGTCTCGGCCGAGAAGCTGCGCGTACGGCACCGCGACTCGCGCGTGCGGGCGCTCGGATACGTCACTATGTATCCGGGGCCCGAGGTCGACGGCCACGTCACCTACGGCCGCGGCCTGATGCACGCCAACTACTTCGAGACCTCGGTGATGCTGCACCTGCGGCCCGACCTGGTCCGGATGGAGCTGGCCACGTCGCATGTGGACGTGGACTCGTTCTGGGACTACCGGATGGACCAGGTCAGCGACACCGGGGTCTGGGGGCGCGACGTGCCGGAGGCCACGGCCGAGCATGGGGCGGCGGAGTTCGCCCGGTGCGTGCGTACCACCGCCGAGGCGGTGGCCGCCGCGATCCGCGAGCCCTGGCCCGACCCGAAACACCGGCCGTGAGAGGGGCGCCGATGGAGATCTTCGACATCACCCTGCCGATCCACCCGCAGATGCTGCACTGGGGCCGCCGCCCCGAGGTCGAGATCGTCGAGTCGATCGCCGGCGGCGACGCCTCCAACGTCACCCGCTGGCGGCTGGGCGCGCACACCGGCACGCACGTCGACGCCCCCGCGCATTTCGTCGACGGGGCCACGCCGATCGACAAGGTGTCGCTGCACTCGCTGATCGGGCCGGCGCTGGTCGTGGACATGACCCAGGTGACCGGCGACATCACGGTCGCCGACCTGACCGCGGCGGGCGTGTCCGGGCAGCGCCGGGTGCTGTTCAAGACGTCCAACTCGGCCGGGCCGCTCAAGGAGCCGGAACGGGCGCCGAGTTGGGTGGGCCTGTCCCCCGAGGCGGCCCGGATGCTGATCGACGACGGCGTCGAGTTGGTCGGCATCGACTATCTGACCATCGAGAGCCACACGCGTACGGACACTTGGGACGCCCACCACGCGCTGCTCGGCGCCGGGGTGCTGATCCTGGAGAACGCCGACCTGGACGGCGTGCCGGCGGGCGCGTACGAGTTGGTCTGCCTGCCCGCGAAGCTGGTCGACGCGGACGGCTCGTTCGCCCGCGCCGTGCTGATCCGCCGGGACGAACAGTGACCGGCGAGGTAGCGCTGGCCGCACCGCACCCGGCCGCCGTCGAGGCGGGCCGGAGCGCGGTCGCCGCGGGCGGCGGGGCGATCGACGCCGCGCTGGCGGCCGCGGCCGCGCTCACCGTGGTCTACCCGCACCAGTGCTCGATCGGCGGCGACCTGATCGCCGTCGTCCGGCCGGCCGGCGGC
>Ga0307508_10001902_pt1 | contig 22898 bp, 19 predicted proteins | sample 9_EM_MG_FD_203089 | JGI IMG/M metagenome (GOLD analysis project Ga0307508, IMG submission 203089) | Populus trichocarpa ectomycorrhiza microbial communities from riparian zone in the Pacific Northwest, United States - 9_EM | ecosystem: Host-associated > Plants > Roots > Unclassified | place... | reverse complement strand
TCTATCAAATATGGTCATTATTCTTTTGATTGTTATTTTTTAAATTATTTTCTTAATTGAATTTGTTTTTTTCAATTGCATCCCTCAACATTTTATTTTATTTTTATCTCAAATTTGATCCTTATTCTTTTAATTGCTATTATTTTGTTTTAAATATTTTTTTATTGAAACTTTCCTTTTCATTCTCATCTCTTAGGCATTTTGTTGATTGAGATTTTGTTAATTGGAAATTTGATTTCATGATTTTTTCGAGTTTTCTTTCTATAAGATAATTCTAGCCTTAGAATCCGAGTTTGAAAAGTTAGCCCGAGTTTATTAAGATCTTTTTCTAGGTCCTATTTTTACAATCTTTTTTTATTTCATCCTTCTATGAAATTATCCCGATCTCATGTGCTTAGTAGCAGGTTTCATGGGTTGGCACTTGCTAATTTTGTTTTGTTAATCTATTTTTTATTATATTGTTAAATTAATCGAGTTTATTGAATTTGAATAAAATCAAATACCCGACTCTTGGATTTCTGTTATCTCTTTAAAAACACTATTGTTACCTAAGCATCATATTTTTACGTTGAAAATGTTTTGATCGGTCTACAATATAACACAAGCCACAAATATAGTAATATCTATTTACCAAATGCCAAATTGTAAAAAGCCAACAAATTAACAAACGTGACAATAAATTAACATCAAAACTATTTTATGATTGTTAAGACTGGAGGAGCTAGTTAATTAGTTATTAAAAACTAAAAAGACTAATGATATCTATTTACCAAACACTAAATTGTAAAAAGCCCTTGAACTTTAGCTAAAAAACAAACACTCCTTAAACAAAAAAGTTTCTTGACTTTCCATCCTAAACAACATTATATTTTTTAAACTTAATCCTAAAAAAATTAAATTGATGGAAAAACACATGAAAATCCTCTTAATTCCTCTCTCTTTCTTGGCAACTCGTAATAGAAAAAAAGAAAAGAAAAGAAAAAACACAACTCATCTTCAATTATTATTGATTTAATTTGACTTTTAATGGTAGTTGTTATTGAAGATAATATTAAATTAAAAATAAATTTTAATATTTGATTCCATATTTTGCTATTTTTTTCTATTATGAAAAGGAAGAAAAGAGTAAACATGGTCATATATGTTTTCTAGATCTAAGTAATGTGGGTCAGACATGATTACCAAACCCAAGCACCTTGTGTCTGCATGATTGTTGTTATCATTATTATTATAATAGTTTTTATTATTGTTATTATTATCATTGTTGTTGTTGTTGTTAGTATAATAATTATTATTGTTGTTCTTACTATTGTTGTTGTTGTTGTTATTATTAGTATTATTATTATTGTTGTTGTTTTTATTCTTATTAGTATGATGATAATGATGACTATTATTACTGTTGTTGTTGTTATTGTTATTGTTTGGGCTAGACATGTTTGTCATACCATAAGTAAACTTGAGTCGGGCATGTTTTCCAGACTCAAGTAATGTGAGTCAAGTATGGTTGCCAAATTCAAGCACCTTAAGTTTGACATGATTGTTATTGTTGTTGTTTGTTATTAGAGTGATTTTTTATTGTTGTTTTTGTTATTATTATTATTGTTATTATTATTACTTGAATCAGACATGTTTGTCAGACCCAAGTATCGTGGGTCAGACATGTTGCTAGACCCAACTAAACTTGGGTCAAACATGGTTGTCAAACCCAATCACCTTGGGTCTGACATGGTTGTTGTTGTTGTTGTTGTTATTATTATTATAATTATTATTCTTGTTATTATTATTGTTAGTATGATTATTATTATTATTATTGTTATTGTTATTTTTTTAATTATTATTTTTAGTATGATTATTATTATTTTCATTATAATTATTACTTGAATCAAATATGTTTACCAGACTCAAGTAACGTGAGACTAATGTGTTGCCAATTATAAGTAAACTTGGGTCAGATATGTTTGCCACACCCTAAGTAAAGGCCTAAAAAACATAGATAAGACATGTTGTCAAATCTAAGCAAACTTGAGTCAGACATATTTTCTAGGCCTAAATAACATAGATCAGACATGTTGTCAAATCTAACTAAACTTGGGTCAGACATATTAACACATCCAAGCACCTTGGGTCTGGTATGGTTGTTGTTGTTGTTGTTGTTCTTCTTCTTCTTCTTCTCATCATCATCATCATCATCATTGTTATTATTATTATTATTTTTATTTTTTTATATAATTATTAATATATTTGAAAAAAAAATATTATTATTATTGAAGAAAAACCATAGATTTGATTTGAAGGGTAAAATTATTATTATTATTATTATTATTATTATTATTATTATTATTATTTATATAATTATTAATAAATTTTTAAAAAATATTATTACTATTGAAAAAAATAGTAATAAGGTATTGTATGGTTGATAGACCTAAATAAACTTGAGTCATGCATATTTAATATTAGTATTATAAATATTATTAAATTCATTATTATTAATATTATAATTATTAATAAATCTGAAAAAAGATATTATTACTATTGAAAAAAAACCATAATTTTTATTTGAAGGGTAAAATTAAAAATACCGCGAGTCTGACATAATTATCATACCTAAGGTCGTTTGGGTCTAACATGATGTTCACAAATCTAACTTCTAATTGCTACTATTATAATGATTTATACTATTTTGAATCGGCCGCAACAATGCATGAGCCATCTTTCTTAGAAAATGTTGTTTTTTTATTGTTGTTTATTGATATTTTTTTATGAATACTTACAACGTAGTATAAACAATCTCACTAGTAAGAATCTAATAGAAGACGTAATTGAAAAAATCATATTAATCAAGGGTAGAAATCCAAAAAATAAATTATTCAAGGAAATTTTTTTTTGTAGATTTTTGGAGGATTTTTTACAATTTGACATTTACTACATGAAAGTAATTGTGAAAATACAAAGGAAAATTAAAAAAAAAAAAACTACGAAGTAGAACATATAGAAAAGCCCATATACTATTATGGAACTGGAGCTCTCTTTGTAAGCAAATCAACATCAAGCTTTTCCTAGTCATCATGGCTTCCCCTGCCTCCCTCTCCCGCTGGACCCGCTCATTCCACCCAATCCTAATCCTTAAAGGCTTAAACGCATAAAAAATCCCTTCTTCCCATTTTGCCCCCAAACATTTTCTCAAATCTCGTCCTTGCTCTCTTTGTTTTTCTTCTTTCTCCTTGGGTCTCCAAACTCTTCACAAATCAACGCGAACCCCTCTCTCTATCTCTACTTGCTACTCTTCTTCTTCGGTCTCTACTCCTCCTACAATTTCAATGGCTACTGTCGTTGATGAATCCAATCCTTTATTGCAAGACTTTGAATTTCCTCCTTTTGATGTTGTTGAACATAAACATGTTCGACCTGGGATTCGTGCTCTCCTAAAGAACCTTGTATGTTGTTTTTTTTTTCACGTTTTGATTTCTGGGTTTTGTTTTGTGTTATATATTATGTAGAAATCTTTATTAGTTTCAGTTCATGGGTTGATCAAAGTTTGGTCCTTTTTGATCTGTGATGGTTGTTTTTTTACCGTGTCTTTGTAGGAGAGTGATTTGGAGGAATTGGAGAGAACAGTGGAGCCATCATGGCCAAAATTGGTGGAGCCATTGGAGAAGATAACAGATCAGTTGGCTATTGTTTGGGGTATGATCAATCATCTTAAGGCTGTTAAAGACTCACCTGAACTCCGTGCTGCAATTGAAGAAGTTCAGGTAAATTGTTTATTTCTCATAATCTATGCACTTGTACGCACATGTTTGTGTGCTTATGTCCATGAATGCTAATCTATGTTGGGACTTGACTTGGAAAATGGGTGTAATAACTAAACAAAAATGAATTTTCTTGTTAGTTTGATATCAGACCATTGTCTGCTTTAATTTGTTGATTGCCCGTCTTATGAATTTGTGCACTGTATTGCCCTTCTTGTGCTCACAGCTTTGAGCTTTTGTCCACAGCCCGAAAAAGTTAAGTTTGAGCTTAGGTTGGGACAAAGTAAACCGATATATGATGCATTTAAGGCCATCCAAGAATCTCCTCAATGGACATCGCTAAGTGATGCTCAGAAACGTATAGTGGAATGTAAGTATCTTAAACTTCTTTTATCTTCTGAAATAGTATTATTTGCGCTTCCATTTTTCATCCACCTAATTCTATGTATTTTTTTCTAGCTGTCTGGATTTTGTCAGTTTGAGACTTTAGTCTAGCAGTTTCATTGGTTTGCTGAATTTATATGATGTAGCTTTAATTATTTGATTAACTTGGTCCTTGGGGGCATGACAATCAGAGAACGAAAGAAATGAGCATGCGTTAGCTGTTGATATCAACAAATAGAGATGTTCTATACCTCTAAGGCCACAAGATGCAATTTTGTGGCAGCATGTACCTGTAAACTGAATAACTGTACTAGGATTATGCAGATTTCTGAGAATGATTGCATGGATTTGAAACATGGAAGGAGGAAGAAAATAAAATTATACATCATGTTAATTGTTTTTATCTCCACTGATATTGCTCAGTTGTGATTTGAATGGACGTGGAGAGTGCTTTTAATGGTTGCCTATTTCATGAACTTGTGTTTACATGTTGGCTTCATTGAACTCCATCAATTACTAGATGTACTTTTCAACAAAATTCAGATTACTATTTATCAACTAGTTAACTCTGTCTTGCACTTGGGGTATTGCTTACCAGATAAATGCTATATCATTTGCAGTGTCCTTGCTTCCTATTTAATTGGTTTGACATAATCATTTAAAACTACACCTAAGCTTTCTTACATGCCTGACAGCTTCTGTATTTTTGTGAATACAGCCCAAATAAAGGAAGCGGTTCTTAATGGTGTTGCTCTTGATGATGATAAAAGAGAGCAGTTTAACAAAATTGAACAGGTGCTTTTATATTACCATTTTTCATTTGAAAGAAAGTCTTCTTTGCCTTCTCATTCTAGTTATTTATCTGAGAAGGATGCTTGGTTATTTGTATGTGCTGCCAATAACACATTCTTTAGTTAAATGACTAGCCATTCGACTCGCATTCCCTGGTGGGCCATATGTTTTTTTCTCTTACAAAAAAATTGTACATGCAGGCTTTTTTGATGCATTTTTGTATATAAAAAAATTCTTAGCATAAACTGAAAAGCTCATGCATACATGTAATCAAATAAATTGAGAACTATTTGTTTTAATAAACGGAAAAAAAGGTATTAATGATAACTAAAAATAAAACTAGAAAAATCGAAAGACTGGTATAGATAAAGATATTTAATCTTGTAAGACGGAACATTTACCCAGTTGTGCTTACTGAATTAATTTATTAAAATTAATTTTTTATTCAATCAAATGATATTAAAAATAGACAAACATATAAAATTGATTAAACAAAATAAAAATAAAAAAATATTATGCAAGGTTGCACATATTAGAAATATTATTTAAAAATAAACATTTTTTATTTTCAAAAATAAAGTTCTTATATACAAAACATAAAAAAATATTATAGATGAATTAGAATAATCTTTTAAAAAATTAAATATGCATAACATCATCAAAAAACATTCTCTATCCAAAAAAGGTTAAATAAGCAAAAACAAATTTACAGATGAGGGATATTAATTGAAACATAAATTTAAAAATATATATCTAAAAAATATATCATTAAGAAAAAGCAATATCATAAAAAATATAGCCCGGTTGTTGTGGTTTAACTAGTCAAACCCGTGATCTGCACTATGAACTTAATCGGGTTCAATATACTTAAATTTATATTCAAGCTATAAAAAATATGAAAAGGGAAAAACAAAGCTCAGACTTGCAGGCCTTTGGCCCAACATGCCTAGGCCAATGAAATGAAGAGCCCAGGAGTGCTGGTAGGCCATCAAGCCCAGGCCTGGGCTTATTTATATATATTTTTAATTTTCTAAAGGGGTGGACAACCTATTTTTTTGAAAAAAAAAACAGGTAACATGTTGCCCACCAAGGCAGACGATGTATCATCTGCAAGCCTAGACTCCAGCCACCACAGTGGTGGCTGAAAAATCAGGCAATTAGTTTTTTGGCCAAAAAACCCAATTTTCAAGCTGCAAGCCCAGATTCCGACCTCTACAGTGTTGGCTGGAAAATTGGGCAGCTAGTCTTTTGGCTAAAAAAACCCAAATTTCAAGCTATTTCAACCCAAAAACACATCACCAACACCCTTATAACATTCACAAACCATTCCTTCAATTCTAAATACCCAAAAAAGGTCCAAAAACCCGAAATCAAATCAGTTTAGTTTTGGCTTTCTCAACTCATATCTGGTTTTTCATGCAACATCGAGGCTCTAAACAATCACCATGAAGTCCCTCTTATCTCATGGAACTTGTGGACACCAAGAAAACCTATTTTGGTGGTCGGAAATGGAGTGAATAGAGACTTTCTTTCACATCGTCAGAAATCAGAAACCCATCTCTCTCCTCTCTCTAATCAAGGACTGAAAAATAACATAAATGAACAATGTATTTTTCATGTAATCTCTAGCACGCCACCCATGTTTGACATCTTTTTCATTTTGGTCCATCTTCTTTCAATTTCACACTTGACTAAGAATTCATATGCAATTGGCCTTCAATTAGGATCAAGTCACACAAAATAAAAATTCAAGGATCAAAATGAATTATTGAAAAATGCGTAGTGCCATCCACGGTGTTTTGTGTGTGAACAGTGCCGGCTCAACAGTAAACACCTCACGCGTTTTAGTCTTTTATCAAATAATTATCATTAGGTGTAAGTCTTAGTTTTGCATTGCTCATTGCAGGAACTGACAAGATTATCACAAAAATTTGGGGAAAATGTACTGGATGCCACAAAGAAGTTCGAAAAACTCATAACAGATAAGAAACATATTGAAGGATTGCCAGCTACATCACTTGGTTTGGCTGCGCAGACTGCAGTATCTAAGGTACAACATGTCATTATCTATGCAAGTTGGTTTAATTCATCAAGTCTAATCAACTGTTTTCTTTTATATATTATCATATCAGGGTCATGCAGACGCAACTGCTGAGAATGGGCCGTGGATAATTACATTGGATACCCCAAGTTTTATGTCTGTCATGCAACATGCCAAAAACCGTGGTTTACGTGAAGAAATATACCGTGCTCATGTAACTCGAGCTTCGAGTGGTGATCTGAATAATACAGCAATTATTGATGAAATATTGAAGCTTAGGCTGGAAAAGGCAAAACTTCTTAATTACAACAACTTTGCTGAGGTATGATTCATTATTGTGCTAAAGCTCGAAGGAAAAGCTACCTTTTATATGCTTATTCAGTTATTCATTACAGGTAAGCATGGCAACCAAAATGGCTACTGTTGAGAAAGCAGAAGAGCTATTAGAAGAGCTGCGCATAGCTTCCTGGGATGCTGCTGCTCAAGGTAACATAGTATATTTCTTAGAAATATAGTGGCATAACCGTTTTGCAATACTTTTGAAGTTTAAGTGAAACTTTGCTTGTCAAGAGTTTTGGTTATTTACGACTGTTTCTCTTGAAAACTTATGTTTATATTTTCTTAGCCAGCTTTTTTATATGAAAAATCTGCATTAACTAAAATGTCAGCACATTGGTTTGGTATGCTGTTGTCTGTTTGTGATATCTGTGGTTGGTTAAACTACAAGGTTATTATATTCTTAAAAAAGTGCATATTCTAGCACACCCTGCCTTCTTAAACATCTCAAAATTTTCCTTTCATAATGCTGCCTTTCAGCAAATTTTCACTAAGTTGGAAAGAAAATATGATGCAGATAGCTTACAGGGTTTTGTTTGGGGCTGTGAACTGTATCTTGATAAAACCTTTTTATCTTAGGAAAGTTAGGGAAAATTGAAAAAACGATGGGAGAACATGAAAAAGGGTTTGATCACTTCTAGGGGATCAATCTCCAAATTAGTCAAAGGCTTCGGTTTTTTTCATTGTTTGCCTGGAAAAGCCCTATATGGGTTACATATCCATAGTAGTCTTAATCTGTCACCATACCAAATTCCAGGTCTTAAAAGGAAAATTAAACATTAAATAGGCAAATCCTTGTGCTTAATGGACTACCAAAATTAACTCCTAAATTTTAAGTGAAAAGCCAATAATTAATTAAAATAAAAATCTAATTTGATATGGAATCACAATATTCGATCAGTGATTGCACATTCACCCTCAATGTCTTCTGCTTCTTCCATTGGGGAAATCATCAAGAGCCTGCCCAGCTGCCCTGCTTACAACAATGTCCTTTATACCACTTTCATCACAATTCCAACACAAACCTTTTACTTTCCACTCTTTAAGTTCCTAATGTGTAAGATGTTTGGTAGAAGGACAGCTGATAGGTGCATGTGGCAAGCTAGTGTTGCTGACAGCTTGCTTACCAACAACTTTGTTTGTGCACCAATGTTCTTCACCAAGCCTTTTTTTTCTTTGATCTAGCAAAAGAAATTGTGGTAGTCATTCTCGGACAACGAGCCTTGACATCACAATAGATGTCAGGGAGGAGGCCTGATATAAATGTGCCAACCGTCTTTCAATCCAACCCTAAGCTCGATTCTGACATCTCAAATTGACTTTAATAGTCCATGACAGTAGTAGTCTGGTGGATCTTAGCGAGCTCTCCATCAACGTTCTCATACTCTGATGGCTTAAACAAGAAGACCTGCAACAATCTCATTCCATTTAGGCATTCCATGGAACCAATCATACCACTGAATACCATCAATGTCCTAGCTGCTAATTTATAGCAGCTACCTCTACTTTGGAAACCAGTGTGTATGGTGATAATGAAAATACTTTTCAGCTCTAGAAATCCAGCATGTGGGATCACCTCCTTCCATCAAGGGAACTCTACTTTCATCCGCTGTGGACCAGATTCATGCTCTTCCTGGTAACCTCTTGCATGCATCCAGATCTGCTCGGTGATTAGTAACAGAAGCAGAGTGGGCCTTCCTAATGTGTTCAATTCTTTTACCTTTTTCCAAGTTCAGCTTGCACTTCAGATTTGATTTGAGACTCTTTTGAGCTTTCTAATGACATCACCTAGGATTGCAATTCCTAGATTTTGTTTTTGTTTATGGGTTAATGGCATCCACAGGAAATTTGCTTTGATAGCAACTATAAAACCCTATGGTCTTAGCTTAGGGAAGTCTGGGAAACTTGAAAAAAAAAAAGGGAGAACAAGGAAATGGGTTTGATCACTTTGAGGGGATCGAGGATCGACCTTTAAATTAGCCAAAGGATGGGAGAAAATACCATTACTATTCAGAATAATAATTACCTAAACAAGAAACTAAAATATTTTCAAAACTAGTAACAAATATTCAAAATCACATTAAAATACATGAGTTTTGGTTGTTTTTTTGCAAGGAAACCTTGACCTCGAGTTTTGAATTGCCAAAGCAGAAAACTGGAACTTTTGATTTTCTGGTGGCATCTTTGCCTCAACACAACATCCTTGAAATAGACACCAAGATCTCCTTTGTAGGTGGCATGGTTGCTCTCAATTGCATCATCAAAATAAGCATTAATGAACTCCATTGCTCTGCTAGTAAAACTTTTACCTCACCATCCTCAAACTTGGGCTCATCTTGTTCCTTTTTTAGTTCAGCTTCACCAAGTGTAGAACTTAGCTCTTTATGCTCTTTATTAACTTGATTAGAGGCCAGTTTCTGTTATCTTTTTCTTTCATTGACATTCTCAACCTGGCATCCCTTGTTTTCTTGTTTAACCTTTTCTTTGGGAAGAAACTGTGAATGTTCTTGTCATCAAAAGTTTACCGTTTTGTCTGCTATTTATGCCAATTTGAAGATTCTAGTTGCTAACTTTGCTCTTTTGAACTCTCAGCTTCCCTTTCAATTCTTTGTACTTGCTTTTTAGGACCTTCTGGTTGCTGGTCTTGTTCTTCACATTGTCACACAAGCTGATGCCTTATCTGCATAGGCATCTCTATGAGTTGTGCTAACTCTCCTGCCTCTCAAACTCTTGCTTCTTGTTGCTGTTTTATTTGAAATTTCCTCAACATGGCTTCCAATCTTCAATTCATCAAAATCTGAAACATATCTAACTTTTAACATACTACCCTACTATATAGTGTAGGCTTTCTCATACAACTCTGAAGATAATTGGATGGTAGGAACTTTTATTTAAGTATGGGTTTCATCTCATGTCAAATACTCAACATTGCTTGTTCCAATCTAAATAAGTTATGCTTGAGACCATACCACCACATCTTAGCTAATCCATCAAGTTTCATCTTCCCAAACTCACTCTATGGTCATCTTCCATATTGGTTCAGTGAGAGAATTTTTCAATGGAGTGAATTGAATTAATGAATATCTGGAACTTCAACCTCAACTCTTTTAGTATTATCCCTTGCTATATTTGGCACTGCAAACTTACCCTCTGTTTGCATGGGTAATTGGGCTGCTTGAAGATTTTCAGTTGTACAAGCATCTTGATTTAGGTAAGGCTTCCATCAAGTGTAGGATCTACATCTCGTTCAAAATCTGGAACTTGAACCTTAACTCTTTTAGTAATATCACTTGCTATTTGTTGTGGTTCAATCTTGCCCTCTTCTTTGCATTGGTAATTGGGCTAATTGAAGATTTTCAGGTGCACTAGGTTCTTGATTTTGTGGGAGAGTTGTATTAGTGGTTATTTCAATGGGTGCTTCCCTAGGACAATTTTTGACAGCCACTCAATGCCTGCACTGCATCAAGACCTCAGTTTACTTGATATTACAGAAATACCTCTATCTTCAAACATCACCTCACAATAAATCAGTTCTGATTGTGTAGCTGTCTTCTTCAGACTCTCACAACTAGATTATTTCCTTGATCTTTGTAGACATGTAAGACTTAAAATCGTTCTGATTGTTTCTTTGTCTGCTTCAAACTCTCACAACTAGATCATTTCTGTTATCTTTGTAGATATGGAAGATCTTAAAATTTTCTCCAAAAATCAAGGTGCAATGGAAGCAAATGATTTGACTCACTGGGATACCAGCTTCTGGGCTGAGAGGCTTCGTGAGTCAAAATATGATATCAATGAGGTCAGTTAGCCCTTTCTCTCTCGGCATCTGCACTCTCAGTCTGATTATAATTTAGTGTGGTTTTGATTTGAGCATGTCACAGGCTTGGTATGTCAAACTTTGATTTATGTTCTTTCTGTAAGCATTTTCTCTCAAGTTCACCTGGCTCTGAAAAATTTATATGTTCCTCCAATAACATTTTATTAAAGGTACATATCAAAGGCTGGGTGAGTTTAGTACATTATTGTTATTTAAAAGGTTAATTAGTTTTTATATATATGCTGATTTTTATGCTATTAATCAATGGTTAAAGGTGCGTAAGGAACTGATTTAATTCTTATTGTCCAAGAAAGAAGAGACTGCTATAATAGATAAGAAACCCTATGTAGAGATAATTCTTTCCTTTTTTTTTTTTACTGTGAAATACATTCCTTCTGTCTTTAAACTAATTTTTTCCTTTCACTTCATTGAATGTTTGGGTACTGAAGAATGGATGTGCGAGTGTTAATATTGTGCACCTAGTTTTAAATTTCATCCATTGCTGTTGCACAATGCCATTCAACAGACTTTTAGACCACAGCTACATTACTTATAACCTGTTGCATTATGGACAGTATGGGCTCTACCATGATGTAGTGCCTACAACAGCCCTTTACTCTATGATGGCAAGTGCAACAGCATGTATGTGATTAGTGTTCCAGATTATTATTTTCAATGTTCTAATTTCTCACCTTCTATTGTTTGCTTCATCTACTTGCCTACTTTCTGTAAGATTTATTTCTTTGTCTGGAGATGCTCGTGTCACTTGGTTTATATTCTGCAGGAAGAACTACGTCCATTTTTCTCATTGCCAAAGGTTATGGATGGCCTTTTCAATCTTGCGAAGACACTTTTTGGAATTGATATTGAACCAGCTGATGGTCTTGCTCCAGTAATATAAATCATTCACTTAATTTTACTCTGCTTTTCTGTTTATGGTGGAGCTTATTTATTTTATTCTCTGTCAATAATTATTTGTTGTTTAATAGGTTTGGAATAATGATGTTAAATTCTACTGTGTCAAAGATTCCTTGGGCAATCCAATTGCATACTTCTACTTTGATCCATATTCACGTCCATCTGAGAAACAGGGTGGTGCATGGATGGATGAGGTAGTTTCTCGAAGTCGTGTTTTGTCACGCAATGGTACGGCTCCAAGGTTGCCTATTGCCCACATGGTGTGCAATCAAACACCGCCTGTTGGGACCAAACCAAGCCTGATGACATTTCGGGAGGTAAGTTAACTTTTGACTTTTAGATCAGGGACTCAAATGTTCTCTCCAGAAACATACATAAGTTTCCGACACAATAACTCAAAATATTGGTACAAGGATGCAACAAAACATGTAAATTTTTTTACACATAAATGAAGAACCAAACATGTGTAGCCATTACATACCTGCCTTTCATGGAATGAAGAATGATATATCCTTGGCATTGATTTGCTTGATTGTTATGAAGTTATGTGTCTTTGAAAAGGAAGGTTAGGTATTGTTTTAGAAAGAAAGTCATACCGGGCAATTACTAATGGGAATCGATCAGTGAGTGGTGTGGTTTTATGTATTGTAACCTAGTTATAATGATCAATGACACTTCTTGCAGGTTGAGACTGTATTCCATGAATTTGGTCATGCCCTCCAGCATATGCTAACCAAGCAGGATGAGGGTCTTGTCGCTGGCATCCGGGGTATAGAGTGGGATGCTGTTGAATTACCCTCCCAGTTCATGGAAAATTGGTGTTATCACAGGTAATGTAATGTGAACCTCAGTGGAGATCGATCTTCCATAACATTCAGCTGTAAAATTCTTTCAAACAGCTCTGAGGAAAGAAAAAGGATTAATTTCTGTGAGTATAAGGTTCTTGATTATGAATACGACTTTTAATAATTTTGGGCATGGCTCAGTACCACAAACGCTTAAGCTTCCTGTTTTATTGCATTCTTTCTTATGGATAAATGCTCCTTGGCTACAGTAAACTGGTTTGTTTCTTATAGCTTCTTTCTCCTCACTTACATAGCAAGACATTGGAATTGTGGTTTCCAATGACAACTTTTATGATGTAACTTTCATCTATAAATTCATCATTGTTCTACCATGGAAATTTGGATGTATATGAATATTCTTGAAGGACATCATGTATTTAGATAGTATCAATTACAAATTTATGCAACGTGAATGTTTTTACATGTGTTGTTTCAGGGAAACTTTGATGGGCATTGCAAAGCACTATGAAACTGGGGAAAGTCTTCCAGAAGAAGTGTATTTGAAGCTTCTTGCTGCAAGGACTTTCCGAGCAGGCTCCCTTAGTCTTCGTCAGGTAATTAGTTCATAACAGTGCTTTCCCATTGTTTTCCTTTTGTACTTTTTTGGCTTTATGTTATTGTATGTGCTATTTTATTTTGTTTTCTCATTAGCATTCTGTGGATAGTGTATTTCTTACTAGAACCTTCTTTCTATATTAGGTTTCATTTTCTTTTCCCAGTGTAAGGATAGTAGCGATACTCATTTCTTTTACCATTATACCATTATCATGTTTACCACATTAAGGAGGATTTATTTTTACACCTTGTATTCTAAATCCATGGCAAAACAACAAGTGGGATCCACATGCCTTTTTTATATATATTTTAAGCAACTTCTTTTCCTCTCCCGGCACCTTTCAAATTCTACAAAAAGCCAAATTCCTCACCTCCACTGTGGTGATCTACTTAATGTTCATCGGTTTCATCAAGGCATAAGGGCAAATCACATTCTCTTTCCTCTCATAATTATCACAATTCTCAGTTCCAGAGATTCTTATGGCTTTGAAACTGCAAATTGAGAACTTGCAGGTTCAAACTTTTCCTGAGCACAAAATCACCTCAGCTGTATCTTCTTTCTACAAAAACTAAGAGAAGCTTGAGAAAAACACTATAGAAGTTAGTCATTTGGTCTTCAAATCTTGAGCATGCCATTATTGAGTTTCTTTTTAAAATTTGAAAAAAGAAAAGAAAAGATTGAGATATTTCAACTGGCTTTCTTTATGTTTCTCTCCTTGGTGCCATTGTATCTACCATAAAACTTGACTTTAGGATTTACTGCCGGACACAGTAAGGGAGAAACACCATGGACTTTTCTTTTTTCTTATTTTTTTTTTGGGCAGAGGAAAGAGCTTGATATCAGGATTTCAAGAGGGAGAGGGTGTCCATTACAATTAAAAAATGTCATGTGGAACCATTTAACATTTTTTTTTTGGTAGGTTTAGAAGATAGGATCATGGAAATAGCTCCCATCACATTATATGTGGTTGCTAATTTCCCACTTTTTCATGAGTGAAGATATTATGTTTAAACACATGCTGTATTTGAAATAGTTTAATTTTTGTGAATGCATATTCACTCACTCCATTTATATTTCAGCTAAGATTTGCAAGTTTAGATTTGGAGTTACACACGAAGTATATACCAGGTGCGTCGGAGTCTATCTATGAAGTTGACCGGAGGGTTTCTAAAAGGACACAAGTGATCCCTCCTTTGCCAGAAGATAGATTCCTCTGCAGTTTCAGTCATATTTTTGCAGGTTTGCTTGACTATAATGTTTATATGAATCTCAGTTTTAACTTCGCTTCATACCTTTTTATAGTGCATTGATTTTTACTTTTTGTGAATACTAGGTGGTTATGCAGCTGGATACTACAGCTACAAGGTACGTGTTGAAAAACACACACAGTAACTACAGTTAACATTGAAAAGGATGTTGCAATGTTAGCTATGCTAATACTTGTCCAAGTCATTGTTGGTTGAAAAAATTGAATATCTTAAAAGCTTTCTTCCCCAGCTTTTATATGGTCCTTTTGTAGGCTTTTCATATGTGACTTGAATGTTAACCTTCTAAAGGTTCAAACACGTTCTGGCTTGAGCTTGCACAATTCTCTGTGTTTTTTTTCATGTTTCTGACATTAAAAGGATGAGGAAGTTGGACTGCAATGTGTATTTTGTTTTTTATCTCATTTTGTCACCCTTTGGCATGATATTTAAAGGCAAGTCTTTTTTGCAGTGGGCTGAGGTATTATCTGCAGATGCTTTTTCAGCCTTTGAGGATGCTGGATTGGATAACGACAAGGTATGCATAAATGGCTGTCCAACCGACCTTTGCAGTCTTGCCACTGATCATTTACTTTCAATTTCTTGTCTTTGATTTATGTGCATTGATTAGAATAGAATTCTTACAGTCTTTTCATGTTTCACCTTGTTGATTATTTATTTGTGCTTTCTCATGGTGTGGTGTAATCTTTATCAAGAGATTAATTGGAGTGTTTGAACCTTCCGTGACGAGTCCTGCCTGGAGCTCACCAAGCTAACAAGCTAAATATCTCTATTTAATCTCGTTGATTTAGGGGTTAATTATGAATCGTACCTCAAAATCATAATTGATCCTTGTGATAAATATCTATGAGTTTTGTCTTGGAGATCTTGATAAAATGGGTTTGACACTGGAATTCGGTGTAGAATTTGAGATGGTATCTGTTACAAGCCTATCCCACATCAAATAATCACAAGAATATAAAACTATATAAAAGATTGAGAATGGGCCGCCCACTATCTCAAATTCGGTGTAGAATTTGAGATGGTATCTGTTACAAGCCTATCCCACATCAAATAATCACAAGAATATAAAACTATATAAAAGATTGAGAATGGGCCGCCCACCACAAAGCTTAAGTCTTTTGAATGAAACCTAGACTCAACTATCTAATTTAATAGGATCCCTGACCTCTTTAAGTTTGAAATTGTTTATCTTGTTCCACTTGATATCTAGAATTCAGCAGGAACCTAATGCTGACATGAACAATTTATTTACAAAACTGACTGTCATGAAAAATTGTATCTCCTTGAGTCTTTTTTTTTTTCTTTCATTTGCATACAATGCAAGTATAGCCTGGAATAATGGAACTCTTTGATGCTACAGGCTGTTAAAGAAACAGGGCACAAGTTCCGGGAAACCATTCTTGCTCTTGGAGGTGGAAAAGCACCACTAGCGGTCAGTAAAAACTATATTTATTGCTACATTTCATTTACTTGTGCCCGCCCCCTCTCTTCACAAGATGTCAATTAGAGCACTTTTTATGGTTTTGCTCTCTTCTTATTTCCTTTCCCTTTGATACAACTTCAATTTTTGGCCTATAACTGTGCTAGTTTATCCAGTTTAACTATATATCTTTGTTTAAATAAAAATCCAGTTTTTTGGCCTGATTTGTGCATAAAAAAAGCATATTATTATAACTCCAATCAGTACCCAAAACTTTTAAAAGCTAATAATTCCAGCAAGTGATTAAATGTATGATTCTTGCCCCTGACACCAAATTCAACATAAAAGAGTTTCAATGGTAAGTTTTCTTTTTTAATGCAAAGTTCCCTTGGAAAGCTTAAAATAAAGAGAACATATAGCCAAGATAGTGACTTAGGAAACTAATGCTAACAATATGCTTCAATAGAAAAGGAAATAAATAACAATGAGAATACTTGTATAAAGACAGGATTGGCATAGGAACAAAAGGAGACCAAAAACTATGAAGATGCCTAGAATAAATTGCATCACGATTAAATGTATTTGGGTGAAGCCTCTGCTCTTTGTGATGTACTCTAGCTTGTATATGGATTCATGTCGGTGTGCTAGCCAATTTCTCATGTACAACAGGAATCTAGAGTCCAAAATAACAACTGGAAAAAAATAATTCTATAACCACTAAAAGAATTTTCAAGTTGCTTCAGGTAGCCATAGTTCTGCTGTTTTTTTTTTTTATTCAGAAACTTTTTACTATCTAAATTGTCAATTTCACCTGGTTTCCTTGTAAATCATAGAAAAATATTTAGATGAAACCATTTATGTTGCTTTAAATCACCTGCAATTGTTTTTCTTAAAAATCTAGAATCAAACTTCAAGAGAGCTGTTAAAACCCTTGATAATAATAATAACCTAAATTTGATAGAGGAACAACTTTGGACTTTTTTTAGTTTGGCATCATTGAATTGTAAAGCCATGCGTCAAGCTGAAGAGATCATAGTTGAATCCTATGTGGTGGTTTGCTCTGAGATCTCCATTTTTCTTGGTGTATAAATAGATTATTATTTTTCCTTACATTTATTATGCATCATTATTGGCTTCAGAAACGTAGTTTTCCTAGCTTTTTGAATCTGACATTCCTTGTTTTGATTTGTGTCCAGGTTTTTGTCGAGTTCCGAGGGCGTGAACCTTCTCCAGAGGCACTGCTCAGGCACAATGGCTTGTTATCAGCGACAGCTTCAGCATTGTAGCATTTTCATATTAGTTGGTAGCCATGATGCTCGTTTAGTAGGCCACCTTTGAATTATCACAGATTCATTGCTTTTCTTTCTTTTAATCGAATGATAAAACTATTTCTAGTTCCCGAGGACTGAGGAATATTTCTATAATCAGTGTCCAAGCCCCGTTTATTTCGTCTAATAAACTATTATCGCCCATTAAACTTGGAAAATGATTTGATTCAAGCAATAATAATAATTCTCCATCCGAACTCCTCTTAGGTGGTTCTTGTAGCGTTTATTTTTGGCTGCTTTCCTATGCCATTTTCTTTTCATGCAATGGCATTTGCTTATGGAACAGAGCCTAGCAGCTTCTATATAACTAGGATAGATAGCAATCTGGCCTTGAAATAACTAAATTTAAGCCATTCAAACCATCATAATAAATAAATTGTCTCGAAGTAATCTGTGATCGGTCTCTGTGATCTGTTTTTGTCTCCTGTTGTTGGTCTCAGTTCTTTTGATCTTGGGTTTCGTCTCTGCTCTTGGAATCCTCCATGGGTTCTTGTTTTCCTGTCTGCTGTATTTTTCTCTATCCTTGGTTGCTTGCCTTCTGCTCCCAAGGCGTTTAATCAATTTCTCTTGCCATGTGTGCGTGTGTGTATATAAAAAAAGGAGCTCTTCATCAGCTCTTCCTGATTAAAAAATAAAATCAAAATCAACTGGGTTGATTATATGTTAGCCTACTGCTTGGGCTATCTAGGTTGACAAGGATCCACTTCAGCACTGCTTTTAGCAATTCATTCGAATATGCATAGTTCTGATCAGAATGCTAAATCCGTATCGCATCCGCTAAAAGTTATGCTGAAAAACAGGTTTTTGACTTGAATAGTAGAGAAAAAATTAATTAAAATTTCCTAGCAAATAAAATCTGCAGCCAGTTGCATAATCTCTTGTAAAAGAGCAATGGAAATTTACAGTCTCTCTTGTATAATCTTCTGCCATATAATGCGACTCAATGGATCTTCATTCAAAGATTCACATCTCATCGGGCCATCTACTATCTCGGCTCTAGAGGAGCCAAGGCTTGTGTGTTGATTGGTGATGGGTCTGGTGGCGTTGGAACCGGTGGTGATAAAGCGATCTTCTTGTCTGTGGAAATTGAGAAGCGATTGGAACCAAAGCGATTGGACCCTCCCAAGCTGTATCCTCCCAAACTGTCTATGGACTTCATATATTCAGATGCGTTGTTTTCTATGATCAAAGCATCCTCTAGCTCCCGAACAATGTCAGTCATGCATGGTCGATAAGCAGAGAAGGGCTCAATGCATACTAGTGCTACCTCTACCACTCTCCACATTGCCTCTGCATGGTACCCACCCTTTATGCCAGGATCCACAATTTCATCAATCCTTGACTCCCTTATATATGGCTTTGCCTGCGGGAAAGTCATTTTCTTTGGTTTACAAGGAAATTCAAGCAGATGCTAGTAATACATGACATCGACAAGACAGGCATCGTGGCCATCGGCGTTTTAAACATAAGAAAGCTTGACCAAGAATACGTACCCATTCAACTAAGCTCCACTCATTTCGTGGCCTGTGTATGTTGAGAGGCTCCCGACCACTTACGATTTCAAGTAGAACCACCCCAAAGCTAAAGACATCACTTTTTGCAGAAAGATGTTGTGTCGAGTAGTACCTGAATAAACTCGGATTCAGAGGTGTGAAATGGAACAAAGAAGTTTTGATTTGATTAAATTTATATTTATTGAAGGAACTTTGAGGAACTGAATTCCAAATCAAGATATATAGCTATGAAAGATGTGTACTCACTCTGGATCCAAGTACCCAGCTGTGCCTCTTACTTCCAGTGAAGCACCACTGTCTCCTTCTTGAGGAGCATACTTTGAGAAGCCGAAGTCTGTCACCTTAGCATTCATGCTATGATCCAGAAGGATGTTGCTTGACTTGACATCTCTATGTATAATGCAACGGCCAGAAAATGTGTGAAGATATGTCAAACCTGAACAACAATAAAATCCTTCAGACATTTTGGCAACCTTTCCCCAATATGTAAAGCAATATCGTGTTTTTCTATCCATCTTCTGCTTTCCGTATGATAACTTAAGAGGTAACGAAGTAAAAAATGCTGAATACCCCAACATCACTTGCCTCGAGCAGCACCAAGAGCAATAGAAAGTCTGGTTGGCCAGTCAAGAGTTTTTCTCTTTGCTGCTTCTCCTGTCAAGGAACCAGTTGTTGAGAAGATATCAATGTCATAACAGATTTACTTAGTAGTGTTTTTTTAACTAGAAAGTACCATAGAGGCGATCTTGTAGAGAGCCATTGGACATAAATGGATAAACGAGAATTTGTTGATCATTTTCACAACAATAACCAAGAAGAGGCACCAGGTTCTCATGCCGAAGAGCTGATAGAAGGGTTAGCTGTAACATGGACAATGAATGTCACTTGTCAAATATACTTCACTGAATTATCCCAACAATAGCCAAAAAGAAGATAATTCGTTGATCTATAAATAAATCGAAAAACATGAGTACGATCCATGTCTACCTCATTATCGAATTCCCGAGTCCCCTGAGTTGAAGTAGATGACCGGACCTTAACTGCCACTTCCTGACCATCTGGTAGAGTGCCACGGTATACGGATCCAAACCCACCTTCACCTATTAAGGTTTTGTACTTGTGGGTCACATTCTCTAAGTAATCTAGTGGAAAGGATTGAATGTTTATCGACTTTGACACAGTGCTAGCTACGGAGAAAACAGCATCTGCATTTTGTATGAGAGAGATATTTGTTGAGATGTTCATAGAGATTTCTCAATCAAAAAATGTACAGAGAGAATAAATATTCAGTTGAATTTACTCGACAGCTGCATTGTTTTGTCGTAGATTCGAATGAATGATGATAAATGCATATTATGCTTTAGTATAAGCAAACAAATTGATGAATGTATGCATGTCTGTATTGGTATGTGTGTGTACATGCTTCGAAATCATTTCTACTAATTTCAGGCTGGAATTTATTATTTTCAGGATTTGTATTGCACAGTAGATAAAGATCATTAAGATATTTGTTTCCATACATCCGTATTTTCCTTTGTATTCTGTATATTTTCAGGCCTCAGTTCCGGATAAATGCAAGGAATTTTGGCAACAAAATTGAAGTACAGCTTTCTTAAAGTAAGAAACTGAAATTTTTTACTGTAAAGTTAGTCAACAAGAAGAAAAAAATCAGTCTGCTTCACAATTTATCTTTTGGAGATAGGAGTGTGAAAGGATGAGTTTACTCACTCTTTGTCATTGGGTTTGATTTCCTATCGAAATTTCGTCGTGTCCTTGACTTGTTTCTGCAGAAGCAACTGCAAAACATTCCGACTGCTAAGGTGAACAGAAATGATCCACCTGTAATGGCTCCAATGACAATTCCTAGTGTTTTTTTAGTAGATCGCTGTCTACTACATTTCCCAGAGCTGAAATCGAAACTAATACCGTTAGTCTTTCATTCTTAATGCTAGATTGGCATTTACATTAGGGCTAATATAGTAGATTTCATACTCTGTAATGAGTCTTGAACCGTTGGAAGGAAGTTCTGTGCTGGAGAGAGGATTGCATCCGAAATATCTAGTGATGAAGAACATAAAAGTAGTGAATTTACAATGGCACATTTTTAAAATATGTTAACGTAAGATGTACATCTCTTTTTATTTAAGTAAAAGACATGCAGCATCTCTTGACTTACAATGTTTTCAAATTTGTAAGGGAGGCAAGAGAATCTGGAACAGATCCAGAAAGATCATTGAAGCTCAGATCCCTGGTAAGTAAATGTAAATCAAATAGCCTTTATGTACAAACACAATATGGTAACAAAAGCAAACCATTTGTGCAACTCCAGTAAACTTGCTACAATAAAACTGAAAAAATTGCTTTGTATGAAGGATAAGGTCATCCAAATATGCAAAAGAAAACAAATTTGTGTCGAATATAATCAAACGCCAGATGGAGCTTTACAGCTTTATTGATTCCATCATTAAATATATATGTATAACTTGATGGAACACAATGGCCAAAATCATAAGAACAAGAAAATTACACTGATGTCAACACTGAGGATTTCGGGAACTCTGGGATCTTGCCAGTGAAGCCATTGTAGCTAAGGTTCCTGCATTACCAAAAGTGACAGAAATAAGTTGCTATCATTGCCTAGAAGACAATAGCACTAGCAAAATAATAGATAGCAGCACAATCAATCATACAATTCCTTTAGGTAGCTCAGCTCAGTAATACTGGCTGGAATTGGTCCTTGAAATTGACTTGAAGAAATATTCCTGAAGAAAGAAAATGATGTAAGGTGTTGATTGTGCAGAATCATTTGATCTCACATGAACAGGATTGTTTCATAAAAGAGGGGTGAGAGACTTACAGTCCTGTGATTACAGGTAAGGACCCACTGATGTTCTGGCATTTCAGACCTTTCCATGGAGGAAAGCATGGATCTCCTGACCAACTCTGCAGCAGTTCATTCTCCTTGTTATTCAGCATCAGTTCATTTCTCACCTTCATGATCACTTCCACTGAAGACAGAGGTTGGTGATTTAGTTGTCAATAAGCAAGCTGGCGAAGTAAGTGATGTATGGTATTTGACATGACATGTAACCATTGAACTTACCATCTTGCTGGTTAGTTCCTTGAATCCATTGCAAGATCTCGTAGGCATTTAAAATAGGTCCGAGGTCAGATGCATTTTCAACCTTGACTAAGGTCAAGTTTAGAGACCTGCTTGCTGTGACATTTAGAGCAGCTTCCCTATAGGCTGACCCATAAGCCCAAATGTCAAATTTCCCCAGCTTTATTTCATTATTAATGTAAATGTCAAATACCCTTTGGCCAGTTTTTATAGATTGATTGAGCTCAAAAAAGTAGAGGAACACAGTGTAATTGGAATCCTGTGTGTCAAGTTCATTGTGCAGGAACTCCAGTCTGTCTGTGTGGGTTAGTGCTGTTTGGAGAACTTTGGCTGGCACTGTTTTCTTAACATCATGGATGTAAGTGGTGGAATTAGTCGGTTCCGATAAGGAAACCGTTTTGGGGTCAGGCCTTCTCCAGATTCTGTCAAATGAGTCATCTGGGTACCTGAAATTGGTAGGTCAGTATGTGCTTTGGTCAACAACGGACAAATATTCAATATATTACAAGTACATGTTACACCAGAAATTCCTTGTGCATAATAAGGTATCAGAAAAGGTTTCCTATAATGTTTACAATTAAGAAAACAAAATTTTGGCTTTCCAACAGAAATGGTTCTCTATATTTACCGTCCTTTCGAGGACAAAGTTTAACAGACTAGCCAGGCAACAACCATTTTGACACCACTTAAAGTTTTTGCCTAATGTTTTGGCCATGTCTTTTGGCTCTATCTCTGGCTTTAGCACCTGTAGTTCTTCTCTAAATTCTTTCTTTTGCTTTTCTTGTCTGTACTTTTACCAACTATTC
>Ga0307508_10001901_pt1 | contig 22900 bp, 17 predicted proteins | sample 9_EM_MG_FD_203089 | JGI IMG/M metagenome (GOLD analysis project Ga0307508, IMG submission 203089) | Populus trichocarpa ectomycorrhiza microbial communities from riparian zone in the Pacific Northwest, United States - 9_EM | ecosystem: Host-associated > Plants > Roots > Unclassified | place... | reverse complement strand
TCGGTGACTTGCCGATCCTGGGCGCGCTCTTCCGCAAGACGACGACGATCAAGAAGAAGACGAATCTGCTTTTGATCATGACGCCTCATGTGATCCGCGACCAGACGGATTTGCGCCGAATTTTCGAGCGCAAGATGCAAGAGCGTCAAGAGTTTTTGGATCGCTACTTCGTGTTCTCGGGCCAAGAGTGGACGCCGCCGCGCGATTGGACTCGCACCAACGGGCTGGTCGAGGACATTCGCAAGTCGTACGCGGAGCTCAAAGAAGACTACGAGACGCAGCAGGCGGCCGAGCGCCCCGAGACGATCGATCGCGAGCCCACCGTGCCGCTCGATTTGCCCGGGACGCCGAAGGTAGGCGGCAGCGCCGCCGTAGAGGACATACGTCGTGCTCCGCCACGTCGCGCGCCAGCTGCTCCCGCGGCGGCTCCGGGCGCGGTCGCGCCAGCACCGGCCAAAACGACGCTCCCGACGAGTCTCCGGTGCGCATCACGCCGATCGCGCGCAGCGTGAACGTGGAGCGCGTGGAGTAAAATGCAGGAAGAGCGCATGCTCGGAAACCTGCTGGTGCGCCAGGGCGTGGTTTCGCCCGACGCGCTCGAAGCGCTGTTTTCTCAGCAGCGCGAGAAGGGTATCTCGCTCGGCGACCTGCTCGTCCAATCGAAGCTGGCCAGCGAGGTAGACTTGGCGCGTGCGCTGGCCGCGGAGTGCCGGCTGCCGTTCTCGGAGCGCATCGACAACGACGCGGTACAGGCCAACCTGGCCGGGCGTCTGCCGATCGGTTACGCCAAAAATCACCTGATTTTGGTGACCGAAGAGCGTGACGACACCATCGCCGTCGTCTGCGCAGATCCGCTCGGGGTCGACGCCGTCGACGGCGTTCGGGCCATCTTCAAGAAGCCGGTCTCGCTCTCGGTCGCGCCCTCCAGCGTGGTGCTCGACGCCATCAACCGCGTCTACGAGCGCCAAGAGACGATGAGCGAGTTGAAGAGCGACGAGGGCATCGTCGACGACGGCGAGCAAGACATCCTCGACTCCGACGACGACGCGCCGATCATCCGCTGGGTGAACGCGCTGTTTTCGCAAGCCGTCAAAGAGCGGGCCAGCGACATTCACATCGAGCCCGAGGACCGCGAGGTGCTCGTGCGCTACCGCGTTGACGGTCGGCTGTTCATCGCCAAGCGCGCCAGCCGCCAATTCATGAGCTCGGTGGTGGCGCGCGTGAAGATCATGGCGGGGCTCAACATCGCCGAAAAGCGCCTGCCGCAAGACGGGCGCATTTCGCTGAAAATAGCCGGCCGCAGCATCGACATTCGCGTCTCTACCATCCCGACCAGCCGCGATCACGAGCGCATCGTGATGCGTCTCTTGCACAAGACCAACGTCCTCTTGGATTTGAAGGACTTGGGCTTCTCTGATCGCGACTACGGGCTGATGGATCATCTGATCAATCGTCCCGACGGCATCATTTTGGTGACGGGCCCCACCGGTAGCGGCAAGACGACCACGCTCTACGCCTGCCTGAACCGCATCAATCACCCCGACGTGAACATCCTCACCGCCGAGGATCCGGTCGAGTACGAGATTGGCGGCATCCATCAGGTGCCGGTGCAGGCCAAGATCGGCCTGACCTTCGCCAGCGCCCTACGCGCCTTCTTGCGCCAAGACCCCGACATCATCATGGTCGGCGAAATTCGCGACAAAGAGACGGCGGAAATCGCCATGCACGCGTCGATGACCGGCCATTTGGTGCTGTCGACGATTCACACCAATGACGCGGCCAGCGCCGTCAACCGCCTGGTCGAGATGGACGTCGAGCCGTTCTTGGTGCGCTCGAACGTGATCGGTATTTTGGCGCAACGGCTGGTGCGAGTGCTGTGCCCAGCCTGCAAAGAGCCGTACACGCCGGAGCCGTACGAGCTCACGCAGCTCGGCATCGATCCGGAGCGCACGCGGCGACGCGACGAGCGCAAGCTGTCGCTGCGCTATCAGGTGCACGGCGCCGACTACGATCCAGTCGGCTGGCGTAGCCCGGGTATGCCCACCTTCTACAGGCCAAAGGGCTGCGACAAGTGTGACAACAAGGGCTTCACCGGACGCCGCGGCATCTACGAGCTTTTGGTGATGGAAGACGTGGTGGCGGCTCACATCCTGGCCAAGGCCGACGCGCAGACCATCAAGCGCGCCGCCATGAGCCAGGGTATGGACACCATGCGTGACGACGGCGCGCGCAAGGTACTCGAGGGCAGAACGACGGTCGAAGAGGTGGTCGCGGCGACGCAAGACGACGTCGTGATCGACGAGTGAGCTGAACCATGGCGGTCTACGAGTTTCGCGGAATTCAAGTTGCTACCGGCAAGCCGGTCAAAGGCTTTCGCGACGCCGACAACGCCAAGTCTTTGCGCGGCGTGCTGCGCAAAGAAGGCGTGCTGCTCACGCTGGCCACGGAAGAGGACCAGAAAAAGAAGGACAAGGACAAGGGCAAGCTGCAAAGCTTCTTGGCGTTCTTCAGCCGCCCCAGCTCGGGCGACGTGGCGATCATGACGCGGCAGCTTGCCACGCTGGTGCGAGCGGGCGTGCCGCTGGTCGATTCGGTGGCGGCGCTGACCGATCAGGTCGAAAAAGAGCAACTGGTGCGCGTGCTGACCGAGCTGCGCGAGAACTTGAACGAAGGTACGAGCTTCGCCAAGTCGCTCGGCAAGCACCCGACGGTTTTTCCGCCGCTGTTCGTGAACATGGTCGCGGCTGGTGAGGCGTCGGGCACGCTCGAAGGCGTGCTCGAGCGCTTGGCCGACTTCATGGAGGGCCAGTCACGGCTCAAGGGCAAGGTATCGGCGGCGCTCGCCTACCCGATCTTGATGGTGATCATCGGCGGCTTACTCGTGGGCGTGTTGATGGTGGCGGTGGTGCCGAAGGTGACGAGCATCTTCGACAGCTTGGGGCACGCCTTGCCCTGGTACACCCGCCTGCTGATCTTCGTGTCGGACACACTGGCGGGCTTTTGGTGGCTGATTCTCGGCCTGCTGGGCCTGGGGATTTACCTGTTTCGGCGCTGGAAAAAGACGCCCCTCGGCCACATGCGTTGGGACGTGATTCGGCTGAAAATGCCGATTTTCGGCCGGCTGACGCTGCTGGTCGCGGTGGCGCGCTTCTCGCGCACGCTGGCCACGCTCTTGGCGAGCGGCGTGCAGCTGCTCAAAGCCATGGAGATTGGCAAGAACGTGCTCGAGAACGTGCGGCTCGAGCAGGTGGTGAGCGAAGCCATCGGTTCCATCCGCGAGGGTGAGAGCATCGCCGTCCCGCTGAAGCGCAGCGGGGAATTTCCGCCGATGATGACGCATATGATCGCGGTCGGAGAAAAATCCGGCCAGCTCGAGGCCATGCTCGAGAACGTGGCCCGTAGCTACGAATCCGACGTGGAGACGCGCGTGGTGGCGCTGACCAGCTTGCTCGAGCCGATCATGATCGTGGCGCTGGGCGGGGCGGTCGGCTTCATCGCGATGTCGATTTTGATGCCGCTACTGCAGATGAACGAATTGGTGGAATAGCCATGATCCTCAAGCGCGAAAGTGATCGTCGCATTCTGTTCCCCTGGGAGGGGCGCGGAGGCTTGCGGCGTTTCATCGAGCTCGGGCGCGTGCGCCCGATCGCGCTGGGGCTCGGGCTTTCGACCGTGCTGGTGCTGATTGGCATGCACGAGCACCGCGAGGCGGGAATCAGGCGGACGAGGGCGACGTTATTGGGTGTGCGACCCGCGATCGAAGCCTACATGGCCGACCACGACGGTGGCTGCCCGCCGGCGCTGTCCGTGCTGCCCGAGCAGTATGCGCGCTTCAAGGAGCCGCCCAGCGACGCTTGGGGCCACCAATTGAGGCTGATCTGCCCGGCGGAAGCGCAGGGCAAGAGTTACGTGCTCGAGAGCGGCGGGCCAGATGGTGAGCCCGGCGGTCTGGATCGGATCCAGTGATGACGAGGAGTCGAGGAGTAACGACATGGTGATGCATCAAGCTTTGGGATCACGGAAGGTGCTGGTAGCGCGGCTGCGACGCTTGCGCCGCAGCCGCGGCGTGACGCTGTTCGAGGTGCTGATCGTGGTGGCGATTCTGGCGATGGTGGCCGGCGGCGTGGCAGTGTTCGCGCTGCCGCGCTTCCAAGATTCGCAGAAGAAAACCGCCGAAAGCGGCGCGCGCACCATTCGTATGGCGGTGCAGCAGTGGCAAGCGGCCAACAACGAGACCAGCTGTCCGACGGTCAGCCAACTAATCCAGGACAAGCAGCTCGATTCCGGCCAAAACACCAATGACCCGTGGGGTCAGGCGTACAACCTGAACTGCAGCGACGACGAGGTGACCGTGAGCAGTAACGGGCCCGACAAGAAGAAGGGCACGAAGGACGACATAGCGGTGCCGAAGGCCGCGGCGACGCAGGCCGAATAGGAAAGGCGGCGTGACACGTGTCGGCCTTCGGTATGTCTAGCCCAGAGTGGGCGCTGCCAGCGCGGCGTCCACGTGGGCCGAAGGCCAGCCAGCGTGGGCTCACGCTGGTCGAAATCGTGATTGCGGTCGCGCTGATAGCGCTGCTTTCCGGCAGCCTCATGTTCGGCAAGAACATGCTGGTGGGTAGCCGCGTGAAGAGCGCGGCCACGCTGATCGTGGCGAGTGTGCGCTATGGGCTGACGCGCGCCAACGCCACCGGCAAACCCACCCGGCTGGTCATCGACCTCGACAAGAAGCAGCTGTCGCTCGAAGAAGATTCGACGAGCCTGATGCTGCGCGAGAAGAAGAGCAAAGATCAGACGGGCGGCGCCGAGGCCGCGACGGCGGCCGAAACCAAGATCCGCGCCGAAAGTGAGCGCATCGTCGAAGGTCCACACCAGGCGCGGCCGCGCTTCACGAAACTGTCCGGCGTCAAAGGGCCGGTCGAAGGCCTGGCCGCTGGCCGCGCGCTGGGTGACGGCGTCGAGATCGTGCGCGTGCGCACCGAGCACGACGATGACGCGATCCGCGACGGGCGCGCCTACATCTATTTTTGGCCGGGCGGCACGACCGAACGCGCCATCGTGCAATTGCAGAAGCACGGCGACAAGGAGCCGTCGCTGACCATCGTGCTGAGCCCGCTCACCGGGCGCGCCAAGATCGAAAAGGGCGAAGTAGACTTTCCCGAGCCGCGCGGCGTGGATCAAGAATACTCGGAGCGCGAGGAATGAGCTTGGTAGCTGCATCTCCAAGCTTGCCAGACGGCGCTCCGAGAAGCGCTCCAGTCGAAAGCGTTCGGAGCGAACGCTCCGAACGCTGGATCGCCCTCGCCAGTCTTGGCACCAGCAGATCACGATCCACGAATGAGACGCGAGTCGCGAAAACCGGCGAGGCCGGGCGCCCGCTGTGGTTCAAAACGCGAAAGACGCAAGGCCCACTAAGACCTTCGGCGGAGCGAGAAGATAGAAAATCGCAGCGAAAAATAAGAGGACTTCAAGAAGGGTTTACCCTTCTTGAAGTCCTGGTGGCGATTGCCATCTTGGGGCTGGGTCTGACCGTAATTTTGAGCTCGCAGGTTGGCCTTTTCACCAGCACTTCGCGCGGCGCGCACCTGACGGTGGCCAGCAACCTTTTGCGCTGCAAAATGAGTGAAGTCGAGCTGATGCTCGATCAAAAAGGCTTCTCGCTCACCGACGAGAACGACGAGGGCGAGTGCTGCGCCGACGAGAGCGAAGGCTATACCTGCTCTTGGAAGATCGAGCGCGTGGAGTTGCCGCCGTTGCCCGAACCGTCCGCCGATCAGGACGGCGGCGCGGCACCGGTAGGTTCCTCGGGGCTGGCGCTCGGCGGCCCAGGCTCGATTGGCGGTCCGCTCGGCTTGAACGGTCCGCAGCCAGGAGCCGCGCCAGGCGGGCTCGGAGCGCTGGGCGCGCTAGCGGGCCTGGGCGCGCCGGGCGCAGGGCTCGCGCCAGGCGGCAAAGCCGATCCGGCTTCGATCATGTCGCAGCTCAGCACGGGCGCGGGCATGTCGGGCATGGAGGGCATGGTGATGGGCTTCGTGTACCCGAGCCTGAAGCCGATGCTCGAGGCCAGTATTCGTCGCGTCACCGTCAAAGTGATGTGGAAAGAGGGGCTGCGTGCTCGCGATCTCCAGGTGACGCAATTCCTGACACGCCCTCAGGAAGGCATGCTGGGCACTTCCGACCAAGTCGGCCTCGATCAGACGGTGAATGCTCTGCAAGGCTTGATCGGCGGTCCTGCCGCAGGCACTACGCCCGGGGCCACGCCGGGAGCGGCGACGCCCAGTACCGGGAGCATCCTCAAATGAAGACGCCGCGCCATACTCGGCTCTCGCGCGGTTTCACGCTGCTCGAGGTCTTGATCTCGATCGCGATTTTGGCGTTCATCACCTCGCTGCTGTTTGGCGCATTTTCGGCGCTCAAGCGTAGCAAAGACGGCCTGTCGCGCGTTCAAGATCGGCAGCGCGAAGGCCGGCTGGCCATGGCGCGCATCACGCGCGAGCTGCAGAGCGCTTACTTGTCGGCGCACATTCCGCTGAACACCGCGCTGCAAGTCCAAAAGACCATCTTCAAGGGTGACCACGGCACGCCAGCCGATCGCGTCGACTTCACGGCGTTTGCCAACAAGCGCATGGATAAGGACTCGCACGTCTCCGACCAATGCGAGCTGTCCTACTTCGGCTCCCCCAATCCGGACGGCTCGAACACGATGGACCTCGTTCGGCGCATCGACACCACCATTGATCTCGAGCCCACCAAGGGTGGACGCATCGAGGTTCTGGCCACCGACATCGAGCTGTTCGACCTCAAGTACTTGGACGCGCAAACCGGCCAATGGCAAGAGACCTGGGACACCAGCCAGACCACCGGCCAACCCGACCGCCTGCCGCTGCAGGTGCGCGTGATTCTGGTGCTGAACGGCGGCGCGCGCTCGGCGGCTGAGCGTGGTCGCAGCTCGATTCGGCTCGTGACCAAGGTGGGCCTCAACATGCTGCAACCGCTGACGTTCGCGACCCTCTGAACAAGGCCATGCTGAAGCTGTTCTCGCCCCTGCTCCGTCGCTTGCTCGCCCGGCGCGCCAAGCCGAGCGCGCGCTTGCGACGCCTTTTGGCGCGGCGCCGGCGTCGGGGCGTTGCGCTGCTCCTGGTATTGAGCTCGCTCACGATTCTGACGGTGATGCTCACGGAGATTCAGGACGAAAACGCCGCCGAGCTGTCGAGCGCGCTCACGGCTCGCGACACCGTGATCGCCGAATACGCCGCGCGCAGCGCCGTGAACCTGTCGCGTTTGCTGATCGCCGCGGAGCCGACGATTCGCAAGACCCTGGCACCGCTGTTCATGTTGACCATGCGCGGCGGCGGCGCCCCGCAGATTCCGGTCTGGGAGTTCACCGATCGGGTGATGGGAGCGTTCAATGACGCCGACGGTGCGTCGGCGTTTCAGTCGCTCGGCAGCTTCGACCTCACCAAGGGCAAGAACCTCGGCCTAACCGGCGCAGGTTTCGAGATCAAGGTCGTCGACGAAGATTCCAAAATCAACGTGAACGAGCCTGCACGCGGCGGCGCGTTCGGTCAGTCGCGCCTGGCATCCGAGCTGATCGGCTTGATGGGCGGCCCCCAGAACAACAAGCTGTTCGAGGGGCGCGACGCCGACGGGCAGTTTTCGGATCGCCAAGCCATCTGCGCGGCGGTGATCGATTGGGCCGACCCCGACGCCGAAACCTACGTCTGCGATCCGAACAACCCGACCGCACAGTCGGCAGCCGCCGAAGACTCATTTTACGATCTACTAAAGCGCCCCTACTCGCGTAAAAACGCCGCTTTCGACAGCCTGGAAGAGCTGCACAAATTGCGCGGCTTCAGCGACGATTTTTGGGCGACCTTCATCGAGCCCGATCCGGATCGGCCCGAGAAGCGCACCGTGACGGTGTGGGGTCAGGGCACGATCAACGTCAACACCGCCAACGCGCAGACGCTGCTGGCCTTCGTGTGCGCGACCGCCCCGCAAGCTCGCGTGTGCGCGGACCCGACCGAAGCGCAGAAATTTCTGATGATGATGACGATGCTGCGCAGCATCGTGCCGGGCGTTCCGATCTTCTCGTCGACGACGATGTTCCTCAACACACTCAGCAACAAGGGCCAGTTTGGCCCGATGCTCGAGGCCATGGGCATGGAGCCGGTGCCGTTCCTGTCGCTCGACCAGGCTGGCAAGATGATCTCGGTCGAGAGCAAGCTGTTCAGCATCTACGCGACCGGCACCGTCAAGGTGGGCAAGCGCGAAACGCGCGTGCGCGTCCACGCCGTAGTCGACTTTCGGAACGCGCCGCCGCCGGGGGCCGCCACCACGCTCGCGCAAATGGCGCAGGCCAACAACGCCATGGCCGGGCCTGGCAACGTGCCTGGCTCCGCCTCGGGACTGGCGCAAAACCTCGCAAATGGCGCGCCCGGCACGACTCCCAATGGTACCACCCCCAATGCTGATCCCAACGCCGCGCTGGCGGCACTGCTCAAGCCCACCCCAGGCGGCAGCATAGTCCACTATAAGATCGAGTGAGCCAAACCAGCGGGGCCGAGCCTCCGCAGAATAAGACAGATGGCAGGTTTCGTAGGCATCGACATCGGAAAAACCCACGTTCGCGCGGCGAGCTTGACCGTGGGCTACAAGCGTTTGGCGCTCGGTCGGCTGGAAGAGGTCGCACTCGATTCGGCCGAATCGCTCGAGCGCGCTGTGCAGCTCGTGTGCGCGCCACTGTTGGCAGGTGCCGACGGCCTGGCCGTGGCGATCGATGGCGATGAATGCTTCATCAATCGCATCACCATTCCGGCGACCGCGGCCAAGCGGCTCGAGGAGGTGCTGCCGTTCGAAATCGAGGCTCAGATCCCCGTCGATATCGACGAGCTGGTGTTCGACCATCGCTCGCTCAGGCGCCGGCAATCGACCGATCCGGTCGTGGTGATGACGGCGGCAGCGCGCATCGAGGCCGTGCGCGAGCGCATCGAGCTGGTGAAGAGCGCCGTCGGGCGCCAGCCGGACCGCGTGGGCTGCGGGCCGCTTTCGCTAGCGAATCTGGCGTCGGTCGTGAGCCAGCTGCGGGGCCCGGGCCCTATCGCGCTGGTCGATTTGGGCGCCCAACGCACCGAAGTGACGGTGCTGGTCGGTGGCGAGGCGGTGTTCGTGCGCACGCTCTCTCAGGGCGTCGCGGGGCTACCGGCTACGGCGAGCTTGCTGTCCGGCGAGCTGCGCCAAACATTTTTGTCGGCTTCGATCGCAGTCGGCAGCGATCTTCAGGCCGCGTACTTGCTGGGTGGCGGCGCTGCAGCGCAGGGCGCGGCCGAATATCTGGCCTACGAGGCCGGCGTGCCGATCACGCCGCTGCCGGCGCTCGAGCTCGAGGGTGTGAGCGAGGACCGAGCGGCGAGCATGCCGCGCTTCGCCAAGGCTATCGCGCTGGCGTTGGGGGCGTCGGGCCGTTCGCGAGACGTGGACTTGCGTCAGGGGCCGCTGGCCTTTCAGCGCGGTTTCGGCTTCCTGAAAGAGAAGCTGCCCGTGCTTTCCGGGCTGGGCGCGGCGATCGCCATCAGCTTCGTGTTTTCGAACTGGGCGCAGATGCGCGCGCTCGAGCGTGAGCACGAAATGCTGGCGGGCCAGCTCGGCAGCGTCTCGAAGGAGGTGCTCGGCGAGGCGGTCAGCGACGCCGACGCGGCCAGCGAGGCGTTGTCTCGCGCCCAGGCCAGCGAAGAGGCCGATCCCATGCCGACCGTGGACGCGTTCGACGTCATCGTCGAGCTGTCCAAGGTGATTCCGATGAGCATGGTGCACGATGTCGAAGAGTTCGACATGCAACGCGGTCACGTCAAAATCTCCGGCGTGGTCGGCTCCACCGCTGATGCGCAGAGTATCGCCACCGAGATGGGCAAGCACCCCTGCGTGAAGGACGCCAAGATTGCCAAGATTACTCAGGTGGTGAACAGCGACCGACAGAAGTACGTGCTGGATCTCGACGTGCGCTGCGGCGACGACAAAGCCCCGAAAAAGAAGGAAAGCGGCGAAAAAACCAGCGATGACGCGGGGAAGGGAGCGCCGCCATGAGCCTGGCCGAACGACTTTCACGGCTCGAGCCGCGTGAACGGCGCTTGCTGGGCATCCTGGGCGGTGTGCTCGGTGCCATCGCATTTTTGGCCGTGCCGATCGCCATCGCTGCCAGCGTTCATGGCCGGGCCAGCGAGAACGAGGCTCTGCGCACAGCGATTTCGAACATCGACGACGCGCGCGAGCACGTCGCAAAGGTCCAGGCAGCGCGCGACGCCGTGGCGGCTCGCTACGCCACGCCAGCGCCGCCGCTCGCCGCTTTTCTATCGAAAATCGCCAGCGACGCCCAAGTCGAGATCCCCGAAAGCCAGGATCGCCAGGCGGTGCCGCACGGCAAACGCTACGACGAACGCTCGACCAAGATCGTGCTGCGCAAAGTCGGGATGCTGAAGCTGGTCCATTTGATGGAGGGCATCGAGAAATCCGGCCACCCGGTGACCGTGTCGTCGCTCAACATCAGAAAGCGCGCGGTCGAGCCCGATTCGTACGACGTCGACATGGTGGTGAGCGCTTTCGACCGCAAAGCGGCGGAGCCGAAGAAGAGCGAAGCCAAGCCGGACAGCAGCGCCGGGACGACCGACAAGGAGGCTGCCCCGTGACCCCGCGCGTTCGCCAAATTTTGAAATGGTTCGGCTACGTGGCGTTTTACGTATTCTCGCTGCTCGTCTTTGCCTACTTGACGTTCCCTTACAATCGCCTGGGCGACCGTATCGTGCAGGAGTTCAACGCCAAGCAAACGGGCCCCAAGCCGATGCGCCTCAGATTGGGGGACATGAGCTCGTACTGGCTGGGGGGCGTCGAAGCGCAAGACATCAGCTTGACGTCGCCGGGCGAGCCCGACGAGGAAGGCAAGCCCGGCAAGCCGAAGGTGCTGAAGATAGACTCGGCGCACGCCTCGATTTCCTTCTTGAGGCTGCTGATCGGTACCGTGCGCATCTCGTTCGGTGCCAAAGCGTTTGGCGGCGAGCTCTCGGGGGCCACGTCGAATTCGGACGAGGGCCGTCAGCTCGAGGTCGAGCTCGAAGATCTCGATCTGGGTCAGGCCCCGATGTTCGGCGACATCGTAGGTTTGCCGCTGTCCGGCAAGCTGAACGGCACCATCGATTTTTTGATGCCCGAGGAAAAGCTGTCGAAGGCAGACGGCAAAATAAACCTGAAGGTGAGCGACTTGGCAGCAGGTGATGGTAAGGCAAAAATTCGCAACACCATCGCGCTGCCGCGCCTGGAGGCCGGCGAGCTTGCGCTGGATGCGGAGGCTAAGGCCGGCAACCTCAAGATCACGAAATTCGCCGCCAACGGCCCCGATTTGACGCTGGACAGCGACGGCATGCTGCGCCTGCATGACGCCTTCGATACCAGCCTGCTCAGCCTGAATGTCTCGTTCAAGTTCCAGGATCGCTACACCAACAAGAGCGACATCACCAAGAGCCTGTTTGGCTCGGGCACGATGCCGGGCCTGTTCGATCTCGATCCGCAAATGAAACACGCCAAGCGCGCCGACGGCTCCTACGGCTGGCGCGCCAGCGGCGCGCTCGCCCACTTGAACTTCATCCCGTCACCAACGTCACTCGGCGCCGCAGCGGCGAAGCCGACCGTCAACTGACGGCTCCCAGAGATCGGGAGCTTGGGGTGCCAAGGCGTCTCGGCCATTGCGTCGCAGTTCTCGAATTCTGAACGCCGCCTCGCAGCGCGACGCAAGCGCGTCTGCAGCGTGGCGCCCAACCCGCTCGCCTCCTGATCTGTTGATCTCTTTGTGAAAAAAATCTGGGGACTTACCGAGCCGTTACGAATCGACGGCGATGCCGAGCTGTTGGCGCAGGTGGAAGTATTGGCTGCTCACGCTGAACAGCACGAGCTCCTTTTGGCGCTCGTCGGTACCGACGGAGCTGGTGCTCTCGTCGGAGGCCTTGATGATCTGCGTGGCGGTCTCGAGGTCGTGCGACAGTAGAAACCCGACACGATCGGCCGTGAGGTCGACGCCGCGTACCCAACGCTTCAAATCGAGCGCGGCACCTGACGTGAGCAGCTTGGCTACCACCCGCGTCAGGTGGTCGCGCGCCTGACCCGTGACACCCGCCTCGAGCGCCTGCATGGCTTCGGTGACGGCGCCTTCCAGCTCGGGGCTGACCGGGAACTGCGGTGAGCTGAGCTTGATGGCAGCGAACAGCCAGGCTTTGAGGATGGTGCCGCTCGCGAGCAAGTGGCGCAAATAGAGGCCTGGGCGGAGGTACGTGAGTTGCTGGCCGGCGATGAACGCCGCCGGTTGCAGCGGCACGTCTTGACGCAGCGCTGTTTGACCGAGCACCAGCGCCGGCTCGTGCGTGAACAGGAACGAGAGCCCGCCCGGATCATTCGGGTTCTCGAACGCGGGCGGTACCTGCATGCCGAGCACGCCCGCCGCGTAGTACAAGCTCTGACAGACCGGGGCGGGATGCTGCGTGACGTCGACCAGGTAGCTGGTGTCGTAGCCCAACTCTTGCGCGCTCTGGCTGCGGCGCGCGATCACGGCCGGCTCGATCAGCGCGAACACGCTGCTCAGCAGGGTGTCGGAGTCGGGGTGCATGACATGGATCAGCCAATCTTCGTCGCTGAGCGTGGCTTGCGCGGGCGCTGCCGTCTCGCTCTTCATGCGCTTGTAAAAGCGCTCTTCGTCGGGCTCGGCCAGGTTCAGCACGCTGAGCGTCTGGCACAAGCACCAAGAGGCGTCGGCCTGCTTCGTCTCGGTGTACAGGCGGCGCAGCGCCTTGTACGACTCCGGACGAAACGGATTTTGCCTGAGCAGCAGAGCCTGGCTGGCGATGGCCTTATCCAGGTATTTCTCGGGGTCGGTGGCATACAAGCCGCCCAGGTGCTCGGAGCGGTCTTTATTTTCTGGCTCGAGCGTTTGTGCGGCTTCGTAGGCGTCGATGGCTTGATCCATCAAGCCCAGATTCTTTTCGTACAGCTCGCCCAGCTGCTGGAAGCTGTCGAGCATGGCCGCCTTGTCGTCGCCGGCCGTGGCGGCGTCCAGGCGTCGCTTGAGCATTCGCTCCACGCCTTCCCAGTTGCTGCGCTCGCGCTCGAGCTCGGCGGCTTCGGTTAGCGCTTTGTCGAAGCGCGGCTCGAGCGTGAGCAGTTGCTCGTACAGCTCGAGCGCGCGGTCCAGGTCACCGGCTTGGCGCGCCGTGACGATGGCGGCCGTGTGCAAGTACTTGACCTTCTGCTTCGGGTCGTCGACGAACTCGGCCAGGCGCAGCACGACTTCGACCAGCTTGTTCCAGTCTTTCTCTTCGCTGTAGAGCTGCATCAGCTTGGTGAGCAGCTTGCGGTCGTCCGGGCGATCTTCGAGCGCGGCGACGAAGCTCTTGGCGGCGGCGGCGCGGTCGTTCAGCTTCTCGCCGGAAATGTCGCCAATCTCCAGGAGCAGCTCGACTCGCTGATCGCCCGTGGCCACGTCCAGGTGGCGCGTCTTGACCTTGATCACCTCGGCCCACTTGGCCTCTGCCTCGTAGATTTTCGCGAGCGCCATCAGCGGAGCGGCGTTGCCCGGGTCCAGGTCGGTCGCGTCTTCGAGCGGCTTCTTGGCGTCTTCGAGGTTGCCGACTTGGCGTAGCGACTCGCCCAGTCGGTACAGAGCTTGGCCGCGCTCGGTCTCGCTCATACGAGCGCCGAAGCGTGACAGCAGGTCGCGGAACAGCTCGGCTGCGCGTTTTGGCGATCCGTTCTCGAACGTGACCAGGGCGACGCGCTCGAGCGCTTCTTTGTCGTCGGGCGCGATGCGCAGCAGGGTGTCCATCGGCGCCAGGGCTTTTTCGGTGGAGCCGGTTTGCGACAAGGCGTCCACGTAGTGCACCAGCACGCGAATGGCCTCGGCCGGTTCGAGCGTGTCTGCTCGGCCGACGACGCCCTCGTAGTGCTTGGCGGCCTCCAGCGCGCGCTTGGCTTCGAAGGAAATGTCGCCGAGCACCACCAGTGCGTCGAGGTTGGTGGGATCGAAGGCTAGCGCGCGCCGCGCCGCTTCTTCCGCGCGCTTGTCGTCACGCACGCCGTCACGCAGGAGCCGCGCCAGCTGCCCGGCTAGTTTCGCTTTAGCCAGCTCGCCTTCGGTTTGTTGCAGCTCGCGCTCGATCAGCTGCACGGCGGCGTTGTTGTCGCCGCGTGCTGCAAACGCGCCGCGCAGTGCGGCCGAGGCGACGGCATCTTTCGGGTTCGCGTCGAGCGCCTTCTGGAAGCGAGCGATCGCGCCGTCTTTGTCACCGTGCGATTCCAGCAACTTGGCCGCGCGTACCCATTGTTCGGATTTGGCTTCCGGGGTCGTGGCTTTGGCGGCCAGAGCCTCGATGGCGGCGACCGCCGCTCCGGAGTCGCCGCTCGATTCGCGCAGCTTGGCCACGGTTTCGAGGGCGCCTGCGTGGTGCGGATCGATTTCGAGCGCTTGCTCGTAGGCAGCGATGGCCCGGTCGGGCGAGCCGATCTGCTCGCTCAGCACCTTGGCGCGCGCCAGAAGCAGCGCCAGCCGTCGCGGCGTCTCGCTGATCAGCTTGATGTGCCGCTCGTAAATGTCGGCGACCTCTTCCCAGCGCTCGAGCGCACGGTACAGGCGCACCAGCGCCGTGAGGGCGTTCTCGTTGTGTGGGTCGAGCTTGACGACGTTCTGGAAGGCGTCGGCGGCTTGCCGCAGATCGATGAACTCTTCTTCGTGCAGCGCGGCCACGCGCTCCCACAGCGTGACTTTTTGGCGCGGCGTAGCGGCGGCTTCGATTTGGAGCCGCAGGTTGTCGAGCAAGTCTTGGAAGCGGCCGAGCTTGGAATGCACGCGATCCAAGCCGCGTAGGGCTTCGGGGTGGTGCGTGTCGATCGCGAGCACGTCTTTGTAGCGACGCACCGCCTCCGTATCGTCGCTCAAGTGCGTCTCGTAGAGCTCGGCAATGCGCGACAGCGAGCGCAGCTTTTCTTCGCCGCGCTGCGCTTCGGCGCGGCGCACTAGGTGCTTGACCAGGTTCATGTAGTCGCCCGTGCGCTCGTAGATGCGGCCGATCGCGTCGCTGGCTTTGGCGTGACCCGGATCGTCCGCCAAAATTTGCTCGTAGAGGCCGCGCGCGCTGGACGTGTCGTTCAGGTATTGCTCGAGAATTTCGGCGGCTTCGGCGCGCAGGTCGCGAGCTTGCGCGGGCGTTTTTGCCGCGTCGGCGCGGCGCGTCAGCACCATGCCGAGCTCCTGCCACTGCTGGGCCTTGCGGTAGATCTGGGTCATGCCGTCGAGCGCGGCGTCGTTGCTCGGCTCGCTTTGAACCACGGCTTGAAAGCAGGGTAGCGCGAGGTCGGGGCGTTGCAGCTTGTCGATGTACCAGCGGCCGAGGCGCAGCGAGATGGCGCTATTGAGCTCGGCGGGCAAATCCGCTTCGGCGAGCGTGCTCTGACAGCTCGAGAGCACCTCGCCCCAGCTGTCTTGGTTCGTGCCGCAGAGCCGTTCGATCTCGCTCAGCACGGCCGGCTGCTGCGGGTCCTCGCAGAAAGACTGCGTGAACGCCACCAGCGCCTGCTCCTTGTCGGACTGTTCGTGCGCGTACACTTTGCCAATTTCGGCGAAAGCGCGCGCCCGTTCGGCCCTGCTGTCCGCTTTTTCGCTCTTGGTCAGCAGCATCTCGATCAGCTCTTCGAACTTGCCGAGCTTGCGCCGCACCTCTTCGAGCGCGCGCTCGGCAACCTGATCGTCTGGATCGATAGCGAGAATCTCGACGTACAGCGACTCGGCCAGCTCCGGCTTCTGCGCGGCTTCGCGGTAGCTGCGCGCCGCCCGAAACAGCAGGCTCTTTCTGGTGTCGACGGACTCGTCCCCGGCCCCGGACACGGCATCGGCGGCCATGCGGAAGGCTTCGGCGACTCTTTCGGCGGCGCCTTCCGTGCCGGCGGCGGCTTCGAGCTCGAGTGCGGCCTCGTCTTTCGTGGGGTCGGCCAGCAGAGTATCGACACGGCGGTCGATCTCGTCGGACGACAGCTGCGCGCGCTTTTGCTGGGCCAAGCGGCCTTGACCCTCGAGCAGCTCGAGCACGGCCTGGGCGTCTTTCGGTCGCCGGCTCACGTTCTTGTCGAGTAGCGACAGCAAAAGCTCGTCGACCTCGCGCGGGATCCAGCCGCGAGGAGCGACGCTGCTCGGCGGCAGAGGATCTTGCATCAAATGACCGAAGGCGGTCTCGAGCGCGGGCTTGTCGCCGAACACCGGCTTGCCCGTCAGAATTTGATAGAGCACGGCACCGAACGAATAGATGTCGCTCGCCGGATCGGCGACCGAGCCACGGATTTGTTCCGGCGACACGGCGCTCGGCGAGCCGACGGTGCTGAACAGCTCCGTGCGCCCGTTGCCCGTGCGCGCGCGCGCTCGCAAGCGGTCGGAGCCGGCGTCCACCAGGACAACTTGCTGCGAGCCATCGCTGGCGCGTACCAAGAGCAGGTTTTCGAGGCGCAAGTCGCCGTGCGCGACGCGCTGCTCGTGCAGCGCCCCGAGCGCTTCGAGGATGCCCTTGGCTAGGGGCAGGGCTTCGTTGATGTGAATGGGGCCGGTGCGCGCGAGCCGCTGCGCGAGCGGCTGAGCCTCGAGGTAGTCGTGCACTACGCCGGTGCGCCCGTCGGCTTGCACGGCGAGCAGGCCAGTCGGCAGCCCCGCATGCACGATCTTGCCGGCCAGGCGCGTGACCGTGAGAAAGCGATGCAAACCGCGCGCGTCGCGCGTGGCTTCTCGGCGCAGGAGCTTGAGCCGGTATTCGGCGTTGCCGCGTTTGACGACGTAAGAGATGGCGAGTCGCCCTTCGCCGAGCTTGCGCAGCAGCGTGTAGCCGCCAAATTCGCTGCCCGGCTTCAGCTCTTCGTCGGTGTGAACCCCGGTCAGCCGAATGTCGGCCACTTGGGCGTTCACGTTGACGCGCGTCGCCAACAACACGTCGCAGAGCGCCTCGACGGCGTCGTGCTCGACGCAGTGCGAGGTCAACGCGCCGGCAAAGCTGGCCTTGGCAGCCGTACCGCCGACCCGCTCTGGGTCGAAGCCCAGAATGTCACGGCTTAGCGCGACGAGCTCGTCGAGCTCATACAAACGCTCGAGCTCCGCCCGAAGGAGATCCGCTTCGATCATCAGAATATCTCGGTCCTTGCGCCCGCGCGGCAAAGGGCGGGACGCCTCGAAATTGACGGCGGAAACATAGCTCGGGTTGTTATCCCGGGCGCCTCAAATTCGCTCTACTTAGCGGAAAATTTCCGGCATTTGGCCTGCCGTGGCAGGGTTAAACCCACATGGTCTCCCTGTTTGCTCAGCGCGTCTTGCCGCTTGCGGTCTTGGCTGTGGCAACGGTTTCGGTACCCTTCCTGATGCTGTCGCCGACCGGTTTGCCCCGGCTTCGGAATCTGGAGGAAGAGCGGCGCCGGGCCAACGAGGAGATTTCCCGCCTCGGTAGTCAGATCGGCGCGCTTCGTGCCGAGGTGGCGCGCATCAAAACCGACCCAGCAGCCGTAGAGCGCGCGGCGCGCGACGAGCTGGGCCTGGTAAGAACCACCGAAGTGGTCTTCCAATTTTCGGACTAGCTGGGGCAGGGGCCCCAGCCCGACAAGACACGCGGGTCTTGGAAGAAAAGATCACGATCGGCGAGGGTAGGCACCCCCCACGAGAAAAAAACCGGCGAGGCCGGCGACGGTGGGGATTCACATCGCAAGGGACGCAGGGCGATGCTCAACGCCGCTCTTTGCGCACCCTTCCCGCGTTGGAGGTGACCTCCGCCCATGCCGAGCCATCGAAGCCCGGGCCTCAGTTTCTCGGGCCCAGCCCCAAAACGATCTATTTGCAGCGCGGGGATGCTAGCTTGAGCTGGTGACGGTCGAGCTTGCGCGCCGGCTGATCGAGAGTGGAGTCCCGCTTGCAGATATCGAAGCGGCGCTCTTGCTGGTGGTCGAGCGGGGTTTGCCCCTGCCCGAAGCGTTAGCCGAGCGCGATCCGCGGCTGCTGGCTCGGGTCGAACAGGAGCTTTCGCGCTCCGAGCTGCCCTCCGTGCTCACGGTGCGCGCCTCACCGGAGCTGTACGGCCGGCTGCCCGTGGGCATGTGTCGCCGGCTGCTGGCCGTGCCGGTGCACGTGGATCCGCGGACCGGCCGGGTCGACGTCGCTGCGGTCGAGCCCCTCGACCCGCACATTGCTCAAGAATTCACCTATCACCTCGACCAACCCGTGCGAGTGCTGCAGGCCTCCCACGAGGCCGTCAAGGCGGCGCTCGATCGCTTGCAACAGGGAAGTAAAGTTTCAATTTTGCCGCCCGGCAAGGTGACAGACCGCGGGCTGGGGAGCAGCGACGCTCCCATCCCGCTGGTGAAGCTCGACACCGGCGCGCGCAGCGACGCCCCCATCCCACTGGTGCGCCGCTCGATGCTGCCGCAACGCGCGCCGAGCGCCGTTCCTTCGCCCCGTTCCGTTCCGCCGTCGGGGGCGGTGCCTGAAGCCGAGGGTGTGGCGCTCAGCTGGCGTTCCAAACCGCCACCGACCGATCTCGTGCGCGGTGCCGAGCTCGAACGCCGAGCAGCGGCGGCCAAGCTGCCCCAGGTCGCTCCCGTCCGCGAAGAGAGCCCAGTCTCGACGGGGGAGCTGCTCGAGCAAGCCAGCTCACCCGATGCCGTGCTCGAGCTCTTGCGCGACTGCCTAGCGCCGGCAGCTGCGCTGGTCTTTGCGGTCAAGAACGCGAGCTTCGACGGGCGGGTCGCGTCGCCTGGCGTCGAGGCGCGCAGGAGCGCCAAGCAAATCTCGCTACTGTCTCACCAGCCCAGCGTGCTCGAGACGGCGGTCAAGTCGGGGTTCTACTTGGGGCCCATCCCCAACACACCCAATCATCGTGAGCTCCGCGACGCGCTGCCACCCGATGCAGTGCACGAAGTCTACGTCACCACGATCAGCGTCTCCGATCGTCCGAGCCTGATTTGGCTGATCGCGGGCTTCGAACGCTCGCTCGATCTCACGCGTCGCGCCGATGAAATCGCGATGGTCGCAGGTCGCGCGCTCGCGCGCATTTTGCGCGAGCGCAAGCGCGGCGGTTGAAAGGGCACATGACCTCGGACTTTCGAGCGCGCTTCCAGCAGCAGGTCTTGGCCGAGACGGGCAAGACGCCCGAGGAGCTTGCCAGCCGGACGCCCGCCGGCGTCACGCGTCGTCTGGCTTACGACGCCGAGGATTTGCAAGGGCTCGAACACCTCGCGGCGCTGCCCGGCCAATTTCCGTACGTGCGTGGGCTGCGCGCCAGCATGTACGGCGGCCGTCCGTGGACGATTCGACAATACGCCGGCTTCTCGACGGCCGAGGAGTCGAACGCTTTCTACAAAGAGTGCCTGGCAGGTGGGCAGAAGGGACTGAGCGTCGCCTTCGACCTGCCGACGCATCGCGGCTACGACAGCACGGACGCGCGCGCGCAGGGCGACGTGGGCAAGGCCGGCGTGGCCGTCGACAGCGTCGACGACATGAAGCTGCTGTTCGACGGCATTCCGCTCGGCGACGTGAGCGTGTCGATGACCATGAATGGCGCCGTGCTGCCAGTGCTCGCCTGTTACCTGATCGCGGCCGAAGAGCAGGGCGTCAGCTTGCGCGTGCTCAGCGGCACCATGCAGAACGACATCCTCAAGGAATTTCTAGTTCGAAATACCTACATTTACCCGCCGCAGAGCTCGCTTCGCATTTGCGCGGACGTCATCGAATACGCTGCCCGCGAGCTGCCGAAATTCAATCCGATCTCGATCTCCGGCTACCACATGCACGAAGCCGGGGCGACCGCGGAGCTCGAGCTGGGGCTCACGCTGGCCGACGCGCTCGAGTACGTGCGCGCCGTGACCGCCCGCGGTCTTAGCATCGATCAATTTGCGCCGCGGCTCTCGTTCTTCTTCGGCATCGGCATGGACTTCTTTACCGAAATCGCCAAGCTGCGCGCCGCGCGCCTGCTCTGGGCGAGCCTCTTGCGCGAGCGCTACACGCCGCAAGACGCACGCTCGCTCGAGCTGCGCACCCATTGCCAAACTTCCGGCATCAGCTTGTCGGCGCAAGAGCCGCTGAACAACGTCGTGCGCACGGCTTTCGAAGCGCTGTCGGCGGTGCTGGGCGGCACGCAGAGCCTGCACACCAACGCCTACGACGAAGCGCTGGCGTTGCCGAGCGACGCTTCGGCGCGCGTGGCGCGCGCCACGCAGCTGATTTTGCAGCATGAAACCGGCGTGCCCGGCGTGGTCGATCCGCTGGCTGGTTCCTACTTCATCGAACGATTGACGCAGGACCTGGTCGAGCGTGCGCGCGCCGTACTGCTGCAGATCGAGGCGGCCGGCGGCATGGTGCGGGCCATCGAATCGGGTCTGGCCCAGCGCTTGATCGAGACCTGCGCGGCGGAGCGTCAAGCCCGCGTCGACCGCGGTCAAGACGTGATCGTGGGCGTGAATCGCTTCCAGGCTGCGCAGCAGCCCAGCTTTCCGCTACGTCGCGTCGACTCGGCGCGCGTGCGGCGGACGCAGGCCGAGCGTCTCGCGCAGCTGAAGCGGACTCGCGATTCCGCACGGGTCGCGCGCTGCCTTGCGCAGCTTACCGAGGCGGCGCGGGGCGGGACCAATCTGCTCCCGCCGACGCTCGAGGCCATGCGCGCGCGCGCCACGTTGGGCGAAGCCTGCGAGGCGTTGGTCACGGTGTTTGGCCGCCACGCTGCGATGAGCCATGCTGTGACGGGCGTGTACCAGCAGCAGTTCGAAAGCGACGAGGTCTGGCAAAAGCTGCGCGCGCGCACGGCGGCGCTGGCCAAGCGCTTTGGCCGGCAGCCGCGCATGCTGGTTGCCAAGCTGGGCCAAGACGGCCACGACCGCGGCGCCAAAATCATCGCCTCAGGCTTGGCGGATCTGGGCTTTGACGTCGATTTGGGTCCTCTGTTTCAAACGCCGGCCGAGGTGGCGCGCCGGGCGGTCGACGGCGACGTGCACCTGCTCGGCATCTCGTCGCAGGCCGGCGCCCACGACGAGCTGCTCCCGGCGCTGCTGCAAGAGCTCTCGGCGCTCGGCGCAAGCGAAATTGGCGTGGTGCTAGGCGGCATCGTGCCGGCCGAGGATCGTGAGCGCTTGCTCGGGCTCGGCGTCAAAGCCGTGTTCGGCCCTGGTAGCGCGCTGCCGGATATCGCGGCAGAGCTGCTTTCTCTGCTCGAACGGACAGCCCCGCTTGATGGACGCGCCGGTGGCGGCGGCTGAGCTCGCCGCGCGTTTGCGGGTTGGCGAGCGCCGCGCCCTCGCGCAAGCCATCAGTTTGGTCGAGAGCACGCGCGCCGATCATCGCAGCCAGGCCGAAGCTCTGCTCAGCGAGCTTTTGCCATTTACGGGCGGCGCGCATCGCGTCGCGCTCACCGGCCCGCCCGGCGCCGGAAAGAGCTCGCTGGTCGATGCGCTCGGCGCACAGGCGCTGCTGGCGGGGCAGCGCGTGGCGGTGCTGGCCATCGATCCGGCGAGCGCGCAAAGTGGCGGTAGCCTGCTCGGCGATGCCGTGCGCATGCAGCGGCTGGCGGCTTCCGAGCGGGTTTTTCTGCGCGGTAGCTCGAACTCCGGCACGCTGGGCGGCACGGCGCCTGGCACTCGCGAGGCCGTCTTACTGTGCGAGGCCGCTGGCTTCGAGCTGGTGTTGGTCGAAACCGTGGGTGTCGGACAGGCCGAGCAAGCGGTGCGAGAGGTGTGCGACACGCTGATCGTCGTGGCTCTGGCGGGTGCCGGCGACGAAGTACAGGGCATCAAGCGCGGCCTATTCGAGGTGGCCGACGTGGCGCTCGTCAACAAAGCCGACGGCGCGGGTGAAGCCGCCGCGCTCGCGTTCGCGACGCAGCTGTCCGGCGCGCTCGCGCTCCTCAGGCCGCAGAGCGCGCCGCACGTCGCCGTGGCGAGCGCGCACACCGGGCGCGGCATCCCCGAGCTCTTGAACCTGCTCGCCGCCCGCGTGAAGTCACTGCGCGACACTGGCGAGCTCGGGCGCCGCCGTGAGCAGCAACTGAAGCAGGCTTTCTCCTCGGCGCTGTCACGCGAGCTCTTGGCGCGAGTCGCCGCCGACGAGCGAGCCTGCGAGCTCTTGCCCGAGCTCGAGGCAAAAGTTCGCTCGGGCAAGCTCTTGCCGACGGCCGCAGCGCGCGAGCTGGCAGCGGCGCTGTTCGGCCGCCGCGCGCAGCCCTAGCGGGTGCCGAAAAAGTGTGCTGCCCAGCTGCGGCCCGCTTGCAGAAGCTCACGTGTCGTCCCTCGGTAGCACCGTTAGGCACGTCTAGGGCTGCCTCCGTCCGGAGCGCTCGTCGCCATGAACCTGGAAGATTCACAGGGAGTCGGAGATGGCGGAGGACCGCCGCCCTGATGCAACGAAACGGGTGCACGGCCCTGCCGAGGTGGGGTTAGAGCTGGGGAAAGTCACTTCGTACCCGAAGTGACTTTCCAGACGCGCGAAGGGCCCAACCTCCACGAGTTTCTTCCTAGTCCAGCCCCCGCGACGGTCGCGGATTCTTCAAGCGTGAAACTCGGCGGCCACCTGAGTTTCAGGTCAGCGGGCCCCCGCGACGGCTCGCGGATTCTTCGGGCGTGAAACTCGCCGTCGTCTTCACCTGAGTTTCAGGTCAGTAGGGCCCCCGCGACGGTCGCGGATTCTTCAAGCGTGAAACTCGCCGTTGTAGCCACCTGAGTTTCAGGTCAGCAGACAGGAGGACGGGAGGTCCGCGCGGTTTTACCGGTTCGCGCGCCTTCGGCACCACAACTGGAGACGAGGCGCGCGGCGTCGTAAGGCGGCAGCGCGAACCGCAAATTTCTCGCCTCGCGGACCTCCCGTCCT
>Ga0307508_10001900_pt1 | contig 22900 bp, 31 predicted proteins | sample 9_EM_MG_FD_203089 | JGI IMG/M metagenome (GOLD analysis project Ga0307508, IMG submission 203089) | Populus trichocarpa ectomycorrhiza microbial communities from riparian zone in the Pacific Northwest, United States - 9_EM | ecosystem: Host-associated > Plants > Roots > Unclassified | place... | reverse complement strand
GCGCGCCCGCCCGCCCCGCCCGCGCCCCGCCCGCCCCCCCCCCCCCCCCCCCCCCCCCCCCCCCCCCCCCCCCCCCCCCCCCCCCCCCCCCCCCCCCCCCCCCCCCCCCCCCGGCGGATTGATCGTTGGGTTGGATTGGACGGGAGCGGACTGGATTGGGCTCGAGCTGGGGCTGGGGCTGGGGCTGGGGCTGGATCGGATCGGATCGGATCGACTGGTGAGGAGTGGGATCGGACGGACCGGATTGGATCCGAGCCGCCGCGGCCAGTGCGGGCTGATGACACTGGGGGGGGGGCTTGGAACGGACAAGCCGCGATATGTACCACTCGGCGGCGGCGCCTCTCTCGCAGCTCCGCACACAGCACGCTGGTGTCGCCACACACTTTGCCCCCCGCAATACTGGCGACAGTGGCTGGAGGGGATCGGAGCGCCGAGTGCGATATTGTGAGGCGCTGAACGAGCTGTCCAAGCCCTGCGCGGGGGTGTGTATGGTAGAGGTTTCGTGTGCTGGCGCGGACGATGCCCGGCTCTTGGGAAGCGAGCGCTTGGCCTCAGAGCTGGCCGCGGGCAGCCCTCCGCCGAGGTTGAGTCACCCGCGCTCACCCTGACTCCCACCCCTCCAAAGGCCTCTCCCACCCGCTTGCGCTCAGCTCTGAAAACATATGGAACTGGCACCGTGTCGAAACGAGAATTGAAAGCTGCCGCTGATTATTATTATTTTTGCATGAAAACTACCGCTGAAAATGCATACCCAATTTGGGGTAGCGAGTGATGATGTGTGACGCTCCCTAACTGTTTCTCGCAACGTGTGCTATCCGGCTCACATGGGCGGATGGGCGAGTCGGAGATGGACGAGGTACACAGTCCAGGTGGGCTAATTCCGAGCGGGTTGGGTGAGCAGACGGCTATCGTCGTCGGCAGGACGGAATTTTTTAAGTAAACGTCCTGGGAGAGCACGTCGGAACGCAGACCGCCGATGCACCCAATATGCAAAATAGCAAAAAAAAAAAAAACTGAAAAAAAACCCCCCCCCTCTATATCCATTTCCTGTTCCACCAGGGTATCCATTGCACGTAGCCTGCATGAAATCGCAAAAATAAAACGAAACAGAATCATGAAAAACAAGTCCCGCTAACGCTCCTCTCTAGTAACACACAAGATCGTTACAAAATCATATCTGTATCGTCCGTGACCGGCGGCGCGACAATGACCGGCGCAGTAGCGTCGCCAAGAGTCTCTTCCAGAGCGCCACCAAAGTAGTCGTTCATCTCGGCGTCCAGCTCCTCGACCGTCTTCCTGGGTCGGACACTGCCACTGCCCCCAATGCCACCACCACCGCCAGTTCCTGCACCGCGTGCAACACGACGACCGCCCCTCTCCCTCTCCCTCTCCCTGACGGGTCGGGGACCACTGTGCGTCCTCTCACCACCGGCACCACCGCCTCCGCGGCGTCGTTCCGGTGGAACGTACCTGTCGATACCCGGCGGCGTCGGCTTCCTCGTCGGATCCCTCCTGTCATCCTTGATCACCAGGTCCTCTGGATGCTTGATCTTGATGCGATCGAAGAGGCCCCTCGCAGGAAGGGTCATCAGTGCAACGGTGATCGGCTGGCCGTTGGCATTGGCGCCGTCGTAGTCGCGCACGGCATTAACAGCGTCCGCCTCGCGCGCGTACGTGACGAAACAGGTGCCCTCGCTGCGGCCGGCGCGGTCGTAGACCATCTCCAGCTTGAGAACGCGGCCCTTGCGGCGGAAGAGGTCCTGCGCAGGGGCTTGCATTAGCCAAGACGGATCATGTCGACGACAGGGTCGGGGAGCCGTACGATCAATTCGTCTTCACTGAGTTCGTAGTGGATGTTCGAGACCTTGATCTTGGTGCCATGGACGGTACTGGTCCTGTCAATGCCAACACTCTCCTGTCGGGGAGGAATTTGCAACCATACCCTCTGGCAGGCACGCCTCTATCCGCCCTGTCGACCATATCGCCACGGAAACCACGGTCCGTCTGTTCCCTCAACGGCCTCTGACGATCGTCGTCATCGAACTTGTCGTGTACCCACAGCCTTGCGCGCATCCCGTCAGCGACTCCTCCTACAGTCCACTTGGAGCGAAGGCAATAAACCTGGACTCATCGTAACCAGTCTTTCCAGAGTTAAACGCCGGCTAAAACATCGCGTACGTCAGCACCCACCGTTCGTCGGGGGAGGGTCGAGGAGAAGAGGAGGAGCACGCCTGATCGCGGCAAGGACACTTAGCAACGGCGCGTACAGAGCATACAGGCGTGTCCCGAGAAGAGAAAGAATGGGAAAATATACCTTTCGAATACCGCCGCGAGGAGTACTGCGACGTTGACTTCTGTTGCTGTTGTTCTGCTGTTAATCGGGTTGGGTCGCGTCAGTATATCCCGTCGCCCGGCTCTTCTCCGGCTTCGGGTGGGAATTACTCTCTCACGGACAACTTCGTCCAGAGCTCTGTCCATCGCGGCAATCTCTGTGCAAAATTATTTGGCGTCGAGAAGTGGTTGACGGATGTGAGGTGGAGGGTAGAATTTGAGTTGGGAAGGAGCGAAGGAGGAGAGATATGGAATTGCCAGCTCTACTCGTACCAAGGTTTTGCTGCGGCTATTTGCCAAGCCACGACGCATACAGAACGGTTATCTAGTGGCTGATTCGGTTACATAGTGCTTGCAACTCCCAAATATCAATCGCACGGAGATCTGTACGGTATCAAAACAGACAGCTGTGCAAGCTAATCAACATGAAGAAAAAAAAACTGAAAAAAAACTCCTGTATCACACATCAGCTTTCCCCCGCTCTCATGGGCCCTAATTGGATATTCAGAAACCAAAACATGTCCAAGTACTCCAGCCCCAACGGTCACTACAAACTACCTCGTGAAGAAAAGCAGCCCCATTGAAGATGGCAGCGGTGTCCACATTACACAGTCGGCTCACAGTAGTTGGCCGGAAACTGTCCCTTTCTCCCATTACACTCCCCCTCCCACCAATCTATCCAGGCGGTCAGTTCGGCATCATGGGCGGCGGCGGAAGCAGCTCACTCACCATCAGTACTCTCCGTCTTCTTCAACACCTTGATTCTCTCGCCCTCGCTAAAACTGAGGTCGCCACAGGCCTGTCCTTCGAACGTGAATACAGCCTTGACCCACACCTCCTTCGGACCGGCGAACTTCTTCTTCGGTGGCGGTGGCGGCGGTTTCTTCTTTCCTGCCACGATGCTGACCAGCCGGCTTGGAGAAGGTGACCTGCCTCCGATCGAAGGGCTGCGCTGTGTGGCGAAACGGCCGGTCCTGTTCGCTTCTAGAGAAGGGCTTCTGGGAGACATCGAATGAACACTTCCCTTCGAGCCTGGGATGGCTAATGCGGATGGCGTCAATCCGGCCAGTGGTGTGGGAGTGACCGAACCGCCTCCATAAGAGCCGCCGTACGATCCGATCCGGGGCCTGTTGACGCCGTTACTACCCGGTCGTGGCCCGGGCAATGGAGGTGGCGGAGACTCATCCCTTGCTGGCGCGTGGCTTCCGATCTTGGGTGCGCCCCCAATTGATAGCCTACTACTAGGCATCGGCGGTGGAGGCGAATGGTCGCGCTCGTCCCGGGAGTACCTGCTGGAAATGCTGGTGCTCGACCTGTGCTTTGCGAATCCTGGACGGTTGTTTTCACTGCCCCTCGATGGAGGTGATCGCCCGCCGTCAGATGTGATCGACGCAGATGGAGGTGGCGGTGGAGGCGGTGCCTTCCCCTTCCCCAGTGGTACACGGGGCAACTTGGACAGCACACCCTTGTCGGGAGCATAGTTCATCGGCAGAGTGACGGCCTTGCCTTTCAAGATCAACCGCAGCTCCGATTCGACCTGCTGCTTTACCGGCATGAACAGTTCCTCCCATTCAGAGATGACGACGGCATTGTCGGGGTCGGAGAAGCCGTTCTCGGTAGCATAGTGGTACAGTTGCGAGTAGGAGTGCTGGAGGAGCGTGTACTGGATCTGCACCGCGATCTCGACGACCAACGGGAGGAATCTTGTGATGCCCGAGAGTAACGGAGGGACGCTCTCTCGGATATAGTCGTCCGCGATCGAGTAAGCCTGCTACAGTCAGCCGGCAATCCCACTATTTTCGTATGCTCGCCCTACAATCTTTGCCCTCTCGAGCTCGGCTTCACTCTTCTGCAGCGCCGCGTAGTCCCTGCAACCCCGTCAGCGCCATCGCCCAGCAGCAGCAGCACGTTTCAACCGTGATGAGAACTACTTGTCTGTCTTCGCCTTCTTCAGTTTCAAGTTCTCGGTTGCCTTGCTGAAGCGCTCGTAATCCAACTTCTTATGCTCCCTCTTCTCGACAGCCTTCTTGATAGGTTTCAACATCGCCTAACCCACAGTCGTTCATCAGCCTCAAGCCACTCACGCGTGTTGGGGGGGGGATCATGTACTCTGCACTCTCCCAATGGCTGCACGAGCATGGTCTCGACCTTGGCGACTTCGTCAAGCATATCGTCCTTCAGCTCGTTGTACGATGTATGCAGCATGGCGACTCTCTTCAGGATCTCTGGCGCCGCTGGTTCCGGCGGGATGGCTGAGTCGCCCGTCCGCGGAATCGTCTGGTACACGTCGTGGAAGGAGTCCATGAACCGCGTCTGGTTGACCAGTATATCGTTCCAGGAGTCGCGCCAGGTTTTGGTGTGTTCGAGGAGCTGCCGACACACATGTTAAGTCGTCGGCATCACCAACCCCACCTCACCTCACCACTCCTCTCTGTTCCAGGCCTTCTTACCTTGCCGAGAAAGAGATCCATGTCCTCGACCTCTTTCATGATCATTGAGACGCTGGCATCGTCGGCGGACCGCGATTGGAAGCGGCCGATCTGGCGGTGTATCGTTTTCGACATCGTTGCCGAATGCTGTTGTTGTGCGGGGTGGGGGAGGTTTGTTCGGCGACTGTGATAGAGCAGTGGGTAGAGTAGCGAGATGAGGGAAGCGATGGACCTCCCGAACCCTCTTTTTTTTCTTTTTCCTGCACCCGTCGAATTGAATGGAAAATCGACAAGTCTCTCTCTCAACTTCCACTTCCTCCTCCGCCGGAAGTCGTGATGGGTAGGTGGAATTGTTGTGAGACGGCTGCGTTCCCTTGCCCTTTGCTTCTCTTCCAGGTTGGGATGGGGTGGTTACGTATACCAAGGCGCCTAGCTGCCTGTCAAGTAAGGCGTGCCGCAAGGTGCAACCTCGTAGGCTGAGACTTTATCTCTCCCCTCCTTCCCGCCCTCCCTTCCGCTCTGCTATGATGCTCATCTTCAGGACCGGGTGAAGCATACACGGTCTACTTGCATTCCCTTCTTTCGTGAACGTCAATCGCGGAGACGAGCCAACTTGTGGTTACTTATAGATAGTGGTATGTACCGTATCTACATATTGTGGAGACGGTTACTATATATAGGTAGATACGCAGCAGATTCAAAACATCCTCCTACATACATACGTACATAGTTATCTACATAGCTGCATACATATCTACATGGACACCGAGATAACTCCTGTCCGCGACCCTTCGCACAAGTTCCCTCCTGTACCTGCTCCCTTCGCCAACCATATCACTTGTGAGACCGGACCACAAGGCAGACACCAGATAGAAGTAGTTCCCGGTCGTTATACTCTGCTCTACATATGATAGCTATTCGCTCCGCTAGGACTGAATAGTACATATGGGGAAAGCAAGGAACATGCAGCTGTAAGGGGCACTCGGGCTTGGCAGGTGTACAAGACAGACGGAATCACCAGAGCTCTAGTCTGCGGGTATGTAGCTATCTAGCGTAGGTGTCCGGATACCGCATCCTTGTTTCGTTTATCGTCCACGCCGTCTATATAGATATGTGGAGTAGAGTATGTATCCCAAAATCTGTCCATTTCTAGAACCCAGCCTAACCTCCCCGCGCTTTCCGCATCCTTTCCTCCGCCGCCCTGGCTCGCCTCTCTCGGTCCAGCCTTATGCGCGCTTCCGGTGTTAAACCTCTATTCTCCTCTTCCATCTTCCCCAATCCCGTGACCACACCGCCACTTCCCAGTGCCATGCCCCTAACACCCCCTTTCCCCTTCGCTTTGCCCTTCTCCTCTTCCTTCAGCCTTGCAACCTCCCGTTCCCTTCTTTCCTTCTCCTGTGCTTTCTCGAGTTCCTCGCGTCGCTCGACTTCCTCGCGTTTCAGCGGTGCGGGGACGGCGGCGAGGTCCCATTGCCACTTTCCTTCCCCGAGTTCTCCGCGCGCGATACGGAAGGCGTCACGCGTTGGCCTATCGCCGGCGAGCAGGAAAGGAGGCTTGCCGTCTGCGTTTTTCAGCGTCGGGTCGGCAGAGCACTTGGTGAGGAGTGCGGTTACGACCGCGGGTTGATTGAGTGATGCGGCGAGGTGCAGCGGGGTTGGGGAGTGGTGGTGCTGGCTAGCGGGATAGAAGGCGAATTGCGGTGGGAGGCTGTTGGATGAAAGGTAGGAGATGACTGCCGAAGCTTTGGAGCGTCGGATGAGAGCGCCGAGCTGTCCAGTATGCATGAGGGCCGCTTCGTCTTCCGGCGAGAGCTTTGGTTGTTGTTGAGGTGCGGGGGAGGCGGGCTTCGGTTTTGGCTGCTGCTGAGGAGCGAGCGAGGCGGCCGCGAGGGCGGCCTCGTCGACACGGCTGACCTTGACCCGTGTGAGCTCCGCGAAGCAGCGGGTAAGCTCGCTCTGTGTTGCTCGGCGCGTCGAAAACGGGAAGCCCCTAATGCGCGGATCGTTGCTCTTCATCGGCGCATCCTCGTAGCCAAACAGCGTCCGGCGATTCTGCATTCCGGTGGCTCTTATGAACAGTAGCTCTGCGGTGTCGAGATACTCCTTCCATCCCGCGAGGAGCTCCCTGACCTCGGCTGTCAGTGCCATCTCGTTATGACGCCGTATCGAAGCCCCGGCGGAGTGTGCGGCGCCCTTCGCATTATCGTTCGCCGACTGCGATCCACCCTGTTTCCGTCTCGTGGTGTACCGATGGAAAGTTTTGTGCGCCAGCACAACGGGCTCACGTCCTCCACCCTGTCCCAGCTTCGGCGCAAGACTCAACATCATAGCCGCAAAATGCCCTCCCCCGATCATACACATGAAGACGTGCGGAGTTGTCCCGTTCTGCAGCTGCATCTTCTTCAGAGCATCCAGGTAGCCCTCCTTTGTCTCCTTGGCCGGAAACAGGGCACGGTACACTCCCAGCGACACCTCCTTCTCCAGCTTGGGGGAGGAGAACCAAACGATCGGGGCATTCCCGGCGCCCTGCTTCCTCCCCCTCACCTCTCCGCCTCCGCCATCTCCGTCCGTGATCACAGCCTTCCGTCTCACCAAGCTAACGAGGCGATCGTCGTCTCCACCTGCCGTTTCTTCTTCATCGCTGGATTCGCTGCCGGAGATGCTCTCGCCCTCGAGCTGCTGCTCGAGTAGCCGTTCGAACTCATTTTCTCCCACCGCTGGCTGTCCCCGCGCCTTGAGCTTGATGTTGAAGCGATGCAGGTCCGACCGGTAGTGCTGCCGCTGCTGCTGGACATTGGGGGTGGTAACGGAGCAGAGCGCACATGAAGTGGCGCTCCCCGGGGTTTCGTAAACGGGCGCGGGTTCCGGTTCTGCGGGCTCGAGTTCTGTAGTGGCGCCAGCGGATGAGGATTTAAGCGTAAGCGCGGAGAGGAGGTGCGTGGGGAGGTCGTAGACTGGGGAATGTTAGCCCGAACTCTCTTAATCTGGTCTCGCACGGATGTAGTCCGAACCGTAGAGCGGGCGTCTTAGGAATTCGCTTTCTTGAGGTTGTGAAGGAGCTGCCATTGCGATCGGAGCCGTTCGGCGTTGGGGACAGACCACAGAGTTGGTGTTTGTCGTTCGTTCGGTTATGACGAAAGATGCACATGGTGGGTCTGGGTTAGTTGACTAACTAGACACAACCACATTCCCATGACTCATGTATCACCGACGATGAGTCGTGCCAATACAATCTACTCTACATATGGATCGTAGCAAAATTTGGTCATCCCATTCATTAGAATAGAGTACAACTTTGATACAAATCATCGACATCTACTGCTAAATCGCGCTTTCCCGGATTCCAAAGACAACTTACATCGAATCCACCAACCCTTCAAGATCTGCAAAAACGATCGAGTCCCATGATTTCCCCAACGCCGTCAACAAATATGTAACATAAAACAGCACAAACGTTCCGATACGGATATCACCACACGATTTCATATCCCAGGAGCACCTCGGTATTGGCGCCTTCCCAACCGCGGTTGCCGGCGGCGCTGATGAGATACCGACATGTTCTGTCGACGTCTGTTATGACTTGTCAGTCCGCGCCACGAGTACAGTATAGAGAAGATGGATGGAAGACATACGCAAATGCGATACGACACCACCATGATGTCCGGGAATGATCAAAAACGGCGTCGTAGGCCCCCCTCTTCGTTCCTCCCATCTTAGATCCCACAAGCGCAGATTGTCGAAACTTGCACAGATGAGATGTCTTCCATTGGGCATAGCTGTCATGGCGGTGACACTCCCGCTACCAAGCGGGAACTTGAGTGTTCTGGTAGGAATAGAGAGACCTTTATGAACCGAGTACTCTTCGACGCAGCCGTTACGGCGTCCAGCATAAACGAAGTTGCCATCCGTACTCCAGACGCTGCTCATGCACCAGGGGGGGACGTTACGACTAGGTTGGGAAACGGCGATGGGAAGGGGCATGCGTCGGTCCCAGAGACGGAGGGTGCCGTCCATCCCAGCGGCGAGGATGGTGTTTTGGTCGGTTGTTGAGCCAGGTGGGTGCGGTGGTGGTGGTTGTGCGCTCGGTGGCGGAGATGGTGCGGCCGCGGCGACGGTATTGCTGTTGGTGGTTATGCTGTTTGACGAGTTTGGCACGGAGCGGTCGTCGGGCGGCTGCTGCTCCCGACTCGCTGAGCCCTCGTCGAAGCCGTTGACGATAGCTTGGTTCATCTCGCTCATCTCATCACCCATATCGTCATCTCCGAAAAGAGAGCCAAAACTGCGGATGCTCTCGGCGGGAGAGCCAGGAGCATCTGGCTTATCATGGAGGGAAGGTGCAATACCATTTGTCATTGGCGCCGGTGTGCCGGACGGGTCTCCTACGCCATTCTTGATCACCTCGCGAGAAATGTCCTCCCACCCCACATCCTGTGTGTACGGTCTAAAAGCGACGGACGAGATCTGTCCCGCAGATCCTGAGAATTCCCGCACCACCTTTCCCGTGTTGAGGTCCCAATCGTAGACATTTCTGTCCCACGAGCCGGAGATGACGGACTTCTCGTCCGCGGCCAGAGTGAGTACCGAGACGGCCGAGGCGTGTTTCCGCAGGGTGTGGATGATCTTTCCCTCGTCGTGACGAACCGATTGCAGGTTGATTCCACCGCTCTGTAGTCCTCCGTGTCAGCCGTCCGTCCCTCCCCGTGCTAGATATCTGCGGATTCCCACCTCAAGGCCACTCAGCAACCACAAGCTCTGATTATGTACAGCCAGGGAATAAACCGGGCTCAACTTTAGATCGTCGGTGGTCTCAGGCACATGCAGATAGTTGCTCTTGACCGCCGGCTCCTCATTCTCCCAATATGACAGCAGTATGCCTGCACGAGTAACACTATCCACGAATGGGTGTCTCTGGGCGACCGTTAATGGCACTCTCCCGTTCATACTCCCGAACCAGTCGAAGCGCCGAATGAAGCCGTCGCTTCCGCCTGTAAAGATCCACCGCATACATGGCGTTGCGCAGAACGCATTGATGCTCGTCGACATTGGCGCAGCGACGTACGGCACGATATCGTAGGAGGGCGCTGTATCCGCACCGGGGCGTGGTAGTGGGAGGCGACGGTTCGAGGGCGCATCCGTAGTCGATCGCGAACGTGGCCGCTGCGGTTCTATTCAAACCGATCCATCAGCCAAAGTCAATCCGACATTCCCCGAGTCTTGCGGACGCACCCTCTTCCTGGTCAGCGTCGGGCTCCTCGTCCTGTACATCGTCCTCGTCGTTGTCGTTGTCCTCCTCGTCGGGCTCAGGCTCGGGCTCGGGCTCGTCCTCGTCCTCGTCCTCCTGGTCCTGGTCCACGTCTTCCATTATTTCGTCCTCGTCCGAACCGCCACCTGCGCAGGTCAGCGAGCGCGCGCGCGGCAGAGGCGGGGGGAGCCGCAGGCCATACCGTTCTCCAAGCTGTGCCCTTGTTCCCGTTCGTCGTCCGAGAAGGAGTCCATCGCGGTACGTGTAGCTAGCTGAAGAGTAAGGGAGCCGCGGTATCCGAGTCGCGTCGAGTTGGTCGGATATAAGTTGCGCTGTCGCGGCCACGATATCGAGAACAGCGTGAATGAGTAGAGTTCGCGAGACTGGTCATGCATTGGCTGCCTCCACGGGTACGGGAAGCGACAGGGTCTAGCGGGAAGTGCCGAAGAGCGGGATGAGCACACCGCGGATTCAGTCACGTATATCCCCAGGAGCCAATGTAGGGATGAGGCAGTCGGCCGGTGATGAGGCAGAGTGGCAGACTCTTCCTTGTTCTCGAGGGGCTATTGACGCCACAATGCTTTCGGTCCGCGCAATTTTGTAGTTCTCTCCACTCTCTCTGTTCCTTTGTGGGCCTATCCCCGTACCGGCAGACTGAATGGAAGTACGCCTTGATACTTCAAACATCGTTGCTGAGGATAGTAGGGGCCAAGGTACGCCAAGTCAAAAAAATTCACAACAAAACACCACAACACAACGCCGTTCATTGAATCCGAGGAAAGCGTGGGAGGCCAAGGCCCACCCGGACAAGGGGCCCCGCGTTTCTCTCACTTCCAGCGGCAATAGTGGTTAAACGGTATGTAACTTCGTTTGCATATGCATAGCAAGAGCGGTAGGTAGTTACATATCACCAAAAATGACGATGTCCTACGATCGACACCGAAGTCTACGAATTCTAGGGCTCACTCTCACATGTGTGGTTACAAAAGCTCAAGAACTTGATACGGTCTATTCCAGATCACCCCCGGGCTCTGGCGACCTTTGGGATAGGGCTTTCAGCAAGAACCGTGGTGATTGTGGGGCGTCAACACGGACATTTTGGGTTATCACTCGCACCCCCCGCTGATGTGGTGTCTTTCACTACCTAGGTGCTTACAGTTTTTGATAGACCTAGATGGCGTACGATACACCGCGCAACAGCTTAACACTTCTTCCCCACGCCTCAGCCTCTTCCTCTCTCCTTTCCCGCTGCACAATGGCGACTAGGAGTTTGTAGTAAGTGGAAAGGAGTTTTTTTAGGAGGCAGGAGAGTTGCAGAAGCCCGGAAGAGTGCACAAGGTTTGGAAGTGATGGTTCCTAAAATAGCTGAACCAGAGACGAGGCCTAAAAACCGTGAATGATGCCGATCCACACTCGGATGTGCAGAGCCTGAAGGAATTGGTGCGCTACCGACTGTGTGTCGGTCAATCCAAGGACACCCCGCGAAGGATAGAAACCAAATGGCTCCAGTACAACGCCCATGGTGCTAGAAAATCCGATATCCATCGAAGGCACACACAAACCAAGAGCCACAGATCTGACGAGACGATCGAGCTGTTCACTTTAACGGGAGCCCCATACATAACTACTCCGGATCGTCCAACGCAACACGACTTTGCCTACTATCGCACCATTTTAGTAGTACGATAGGAAATAACATGAAATAGGAGTGCAGTGATTGGATGGCCTCGAAACGCTCACCCCGCCCCGTCCCCAACAAGTGAGGCTGTGATGGGAAGGTCACGTGTAAGATCGATTAGATAACCGGATTTTATGTCCGTAGATTTTTTTTTGGTATAATCATACTTGATGTCCGTAGAGGGGCTATCGTCTGCTCCAAGAAAACCACCGAACAGACAGGTCGCTCAAGTTTCGTCGCCATTCGATTCGCCGGTTGGTCGTAATCCAATATGGAGTATTATCACTCTGCGGCAGGACGTCTGACAAGTGGACGCATCGGTTGATGGGTCGCACGCGATTAATAGATTAAAAAAGTAGTAACAACTTACTTATGTAAGTGTGCGGCTCCTGGAGTCGCCACCGAATAAGAAATATCTACTTACATTCTAGCCCCGCACTTGCCTCGAAGTCTTGGGTGTACATAAACAGCCGCGATTGACGATGCGGAGCTAGTTAGAATCAGTCAATTTATGTATGCAACCCGAAGTGAGATGAAGCGGAACGTGACAAGTGAGTATAAAGACGAGTATGTACCACCGCAGGCTTCTTGCTTCTCAAAGAATCCCTGCCGCTAGCGTAAAGTCCGACCGGTCTACGTCCCAATCCACCGTGACAGCAGCTGCACTTTCATCCCCCCGACCCCCACAAACCCTCCCTCTCAACCCCACCCTTGTATTCCTTAACTCTGATCAATCAACCGACATCCGTGCTGTTGGGCTGCTTCGCCGCCCGTTCGATCGAGAGACATCGAACTCCTCACAGCGCTGCTTACCCCGATTCTACATCTACAGATACCGCCGCCCTGCACACTCGAGTGTGGAGGCTGACCGTGTTATACTTGTATACCTGGTCACTTTTTATTGTTTGTTGAGCGTAACGGGGACAATGGACAACAATAATCAGAAAAAGGAGTGCGACGGCAACCAGAAAACCGGCCAGGGAGACAGCAATCATAGGGATACGGGCTGGGAGGTGAAGCCGGTACGTCCATGCAAACAGAAGCGCCTTCGGATGAGCGAGGCCCGAGAACTCCGCCGTGGAAAGAAACCATCTCCACAGCGTCCAGAGCTAGACTTCACGCACAATCCTCATCTTTCCGAGAAGTTCTCGACCCGACGCGATGGTGGGAATCAGGATCAGTGGACTTCGGAGAAGGACCAGCTGGCCCGGCTGGGACTGCCAGCTCTCGGTGGGAGGGGGACATTGGAGGGTATCGGATTAGTACCCAAAAATCCACTAGTCGCCCAGTGAGTAGCAGCCTCCCATCACGGACCGTTCGCGCAGATGATTTGCTTTTGTGGGATCACCGCTGACCTTCGTGATGCTTGGTTAGGTTCGAATACGAGGTTCCGACTTTCCCGGGCGCTCCATGGAGATTCGTTCCTGAGGTGCCCACACCAGAAGAGCTCATGAAGGATGACGTAGAAGTGCCCACCAATGTTATTGATGGGTGCTACGATTCTGTCGACGATTACCTGGGGACTCACTACGAGCTTGTGCGGGAAGACACACTCGCCGGGCTGCGAGCCGCTGTCCAACACGTTCAGAAAAATCCGCTCTCCGATGACACCCGCGAGATCGCTATCTACGATCATGTAAGTCTGCCGACCTTGAGTGAGTGGGGGAGCTGCGAGTACTAACCGAAAGCAGGTGGAAATTCAAGGATTGACGTTCGTCGCCAATATTGGTATCTGTACGAAAGTGTCGTTCTGGCTTGGTCGCTCCGGAAAGCAGATTCGGTGGCAACAAAGCAAACGCCTCATCCCTGGTAGCTTGGTCTGTTTGTCGAAGGACGATTTCAAAACATTCAGAGTGGCTACTGTAGCTGCACGACCGATGTCGGGCGTCGAAAAGAATCCCCCCGAGGTTGACCTCTTCGTTGAAGGCGACGGACTCGAAATCGATGCCAAAGTCCCGTGGTTGATGGTGGAGTCCAGGAAAGGTTACTTCGAAGCTACGAAATGGGTTCTCAAGGCTATGCAGAGGATGACGGAGCAGAATATGCCCCTGAAGGACCACATCGTTAGCCTTGATGGAAACGTCGGCGCACCTCAGTATCTGGCCGAGAGTCCAGTGTACAACCTGACTTCCATCTTTCCTGAGGCCAAAGATCTGGAGTCTGTCGAACGTGTCAACATACTCGATGACTGGCCCGCAGATGTCAAGAGTAGCTTGGACGGCGCTCAAACCGATGCCCTTAGGGCGATTCTCACCCAGAGGGTCGCCGTGGTGCAAGGCCCTCCGGGAACCGGAAAGACACACGTGTCCGTGACGGCATTGCATGCAATGTTGGCTAACATGACGGATTCCGATCCGCCGGTGGTAGTGGCCTGCCAAACAAACCATGCGCTTGACCAGCTTCTGCGACATGTCTACAAATTTGAGCAGGACATTATCCGTCTTGGTGGCCGAACCCAGGACCGCGATGACATCAAGTCTCGGACCATCTTCAACGTGCGGAAAAGCTCAAAGATCAAAGTTATGGGCAGAGGCATGCAGGCCATCCTGAAGGAGCTAGATGCCACTCGTCAGAAGATCATTCGGTCTCTCGAGCCGCTCGCAGCTGACTTGATCTCACCAGATGCTCTCTTCGAGTTCAATTTAATCAACGAAGCGCAGAAGAAGAGCTTTTTCGACGGTGCAAGCGGATGGGTTCACGCTGCAGGGGACGACAAGCCAACCTCACCGATCGCCACATGGCTCCACAGCTCCCTCGAGGCGTTGCCTCAGGCCCCTGATGTCGGTATTGTGGTCGAGGACCCCGATCTGGAATACGAAGCGCTTCTAGATCTGGAGGCGGAGTTCGTGGGCAACAGCGGTGACGACGACGAGGTCAGAGATGAACTCAGCGGAGTCTACTTCCCCCTCAAGCGCTCGTACGAGGTCAAAATTCCGGAGGGAATCGAGCCCAAGGATTTCGGTCGTGCGCTGCGAAAACAGGATGTTTGGAAACTTCCCGAGTACATGCGTGCTGCGGTGTATCGCCACTGGGAATCCCAGGCGGTCAAACTCATCCAGACCAAACTGCAAACGATGAGCCGCGATTACCAGAAACTCTCCCACGAGCTCAAAGTCTCCCGGATGGAGAGGGATTCGTTCTTGATATCGCAGTGTAAACTCGTCGGAATGACAACCACCGGTCTCAGCAAGTACCGCACCTTGGTAGCCTCCTGCCAGCCGAAGGTCGTCATGATCGAAGAAGCCGCCGAGTGCCTGGAGGCGCCGGTTGTGGTCGGTTGCCTGCCGAGTGTCCAGCACTTGATCCTCGTCGGAGATCACAAGCAGCTGAAGGGCAAAGTCAACGAGATAGGCCTCATGAGTGATCCTTACAACCTGGACACTTCGATGTTTGAACGCTGGGTACGTAACGAGATGCCGTACGTGGCTCTTCAGACACAGCGTCGTAAGTGCCCGGTTCAATGCGAGGTTGGAGACGGTTAACTGACGAATGCGCGCGCAGGCATGAGGCCCGAGATCCGCGAGATTCTCGAACCGATCTACCCCGACCAGTTGAGGGATCACGAGTCTGTGCTCGGTCGAGAAAATGTCCAAGGGATGGGCGGCATCAACCTGTACTGGCATTGCCACTACGGCGACGAGGAGACCATGCCAGATTCGCCCTCCAAGTGCAACCACTTCGAGGCCGAATCGATCTCCAAGTTTGTCGAGTACCTAGTGCTGAACGGCATCGATCCCAGCAAGATAACCATCCTCACCTTCTACACGGGACAGAGGCAGTTGCTCGCCAGGACGCTCAGGCGGAACGTCAACTTCAGGTTCACCAACTTCAAGATCGCCACGGTGGACTCGTACCAGGGTGAGGAGAACGACATCATCATCCTCTCGCTCGTCCGGTCCAATCCACACGGCAACATCGGATTCCTGTCGAACGAGAACCGGGTGTGCGTCGCCCTCTCTCGCGCCCGGCGTGGCTTCTACATCTTCGGCAACGCGGCCATGGTCACCCGCGCCGACAAGCTCTGGTGGGACATCGGTTCGGTGCTCAACACGCCGCCAGCGAAGATAGGATACACGCTGCCGTTGACGTGCCAGCAGCACAAGGAGCTGACTCTGATCGAGGGCCCTCACAGCTGGGACGACATTTCGGGAGGCTGTCGTCGGCCCTGCGCGGCGATGATGGCCTGCGGCCACGTGTGTCCGCTCCGCTGCCACCCCTTCACCCACGAGCAGTACCGGTGCCTCAACCAGTGCAAACGCATCAGCGTGAGCTGCGGCCATCAGTGCGTGAAGCTCTGCTACGACGAGGAGTGCGCGTGCGCTCCATGCGGCCCCTTCAAGGGGGGTGCCCACCCGCTGGAAGTGTCCCTGGCCAACCTCCAACTGCTGGCTGCCGACGACGAGGACCTGCCGCAGGACAGTCTGGAATTGTGCGAGGACCAGACGCAAGACGGTCGGGAGTCGTGGTAAAAAAATAAAATAGAAAATAAAATAAAGCTGTGGATCTAACTTCCAGCCCGCCCTGCTACCTCTTTCTATCTTTTCAAACTCCCTGTTAGTTTCTTCTTCTTCTGTGTTTCCTCTCGTTACGGATTCTTAAAATAAAAAAAAATAAAAAATGGCACGGGAAGGAAACTTGGGTAGTACTAGAGATGGAAGTAGTGGTGGTGGTGGGGGTATGTGTGTGTGTGTGTGGGGGGGAGGGGTATTCCGATGATGGTGAAGGTATTCGACGCTTGATCCTTTTGCTTTAAATTCTGTTTTCTTTTTCCTTTCTTTTTTCTTTCCTTTTTTTTTCTGTTCCTCCAGTCCTGACAATTTGGATTCATAGCCTTCCCCCCCCCCCGAGGCGGTGGCGACGAGATGGGTAAAACGGTTGGCGATGGATATGAATATCAAACTGGGGAAAGGGGGGGGGGAAGAGGAAGAGGGGGACTTGCTTAAGTGTGTTACTTGTTACTCTACATACCTACCTTACGGAAAGGAACGGCTATATACCAACGGGTGTCACTGCTTGAATCTCCATTTGCGTTTGTGGCTGTTTCCATTTCGACGACGACGGCCGGAAACTGTGAATGGTGAAACGGTGTGTCCGAAAACGCAAGATCCGGCCCTGCCGACGGTCGAGAGAAAGACAAACACTCCTCGAGCGAGCCGTCCCGTGGCCATAGTGCAAGATACCAAAAAAAAAAATGTATAAAAAAATGTATACATATAAATAACGTACTATAACCGATCCCCATCCACCCACCCTCCCCACCTCCTCCTCCCTCCTCCCAATGCCGTCCACCACCTTTCACCCCTTCCAATCCATCCGCCTCACCTGCTGGCGTATCCCCTTTTCCTCCGATATCCCCCCCCCTCCAATCCTTCAATAAAAAATAAATAGAGAAAAAAAAAACACGCAAAAAACCCCCAACCGAACCAGACCGGATCCCCCTACCCCGTCCCCCCCGCCCCAAACGCAATTAACAGTTGAACCCCTCAATGAATTCACAATCAAATATATAAAAAAAAAAGCCAGCAAAAAGGACAAACCAGAAAAAAAAAACAAATCCCATAAAACAAAAAAAAAAGGAAGGAAAAAAAAACTGCGCCTTTTTTGTCCCGGTCGTAGCAAAAAAAAAAAAAGAATCAATAATGAAAAAAGGTAGAATGATAAAAAAAAAAACCAAATAGTTGTCCTCATCTTACAGAAACGGAACAGAACAGAAACTCGGAAACGATCGTTCACCTGACCCACCCCCCCCTCCCCACCTCTGCCCAACCCCCTCCTTCCCTTTCCCCGAGTCTTGTCCAACCCGATCAAACCGAACCCCCCGAATTCCGGTCCCCGTACCAACGATGCTGATGAACGATGATGGCTCTGCTAATAGGCCCCGAGAACGGAAAGAGGAATATAAAAAAACGAAACGGCAAGGGAAAAAAGAAAGAGAAAAAAGTATAAGAGGAAGGAAACAAAAAGCAAAGCGTGAATCTATCCCAGCCCACCCAGCGTCCAATCGTGATATCTCTCGGTCTCGTGTTCATCCGCCCTTCCTTTCTGCATCCTTAGCTGCCACTTCCCGGACGTTGGGCAGCGGACGCCTCTTCTTGGGCTTGCACGTCCTGAACGATGTTTTCGCGGTGCCACTGGTAGCAGCACCCGCGCCATTGGTCTCGCCGGTCTTCGCCTCCACCTTGGTCTCGGGGGATGGTTCCTTCTTTCCTTTCGTGGGCGTAGATTTGTTGCTTCCGTTGCCCTTGGACCTGGCATTCCCACGTTGCTTCTGCTGGCCGGACTTCTCTGGCGCAGGCGTCGGAGGGACCGGATCTTCCCGGGCGTGACTGGCAGGACCGTTCTTCTTCTTCGGCCCGTGATTGCCGCTGACGACCGGCTTCTCTTCCCGCTTGGCCGTGTCCGCCGACGACCCCAAATCCTGTGCCTTGGATGCCGAAGCCTGAGGAAGTGGCGTAGAAACCTCGGCAACGGGTGATAGCATCAATTCCTCCTTGACCACAGCCTGCTGCCCCAGACTGTGGCTGCTGAACAGTTGCTGAACGGGAGCGCGCTGCCGCACGCGCGGCGAACCTGAGCCGCCCTCTGCCGCACCGCTCTCCGAGTTCGAACCGTCCAACGCCGACATGGCGGTGGTGGTTGTGGTGGTGGCCGGGGAAGCCGGGACGCTCGAGTGGGAGGTCGAAGGCTGGTTGTGCTGCCTAGGGGACGCACGGAGTGTCGCGTCCAATCGCTGGTTGTGCACTTCGATTAGCTTCTGCGTGTACAGCTGGCCGTTGATATCCGTTCTTGCCGGAGTACCGTTGACACCGTTGACTGCCGCACCGGTATCAAACGGAAACACGAGATCGCCGAGAGTCGGGCCCACGAATGGATGGGATACGGCGACCCCCTTCCGACTCGCGGGGCCAGCGACAGTCCCTTGCGGCAGTCCCAGCAACGGGACAGGTAACCGCTCGCTCGAGGCCCGCTTTTGCCGATCCACAACGGACTTCTGCTCCAAAAACGTCTCCTCCGTCCCACGCTCGTCCTCTCCAACGACGACGGCAACGTCCGGTTGCAGTGCCTGGCCTATCGTGTAGTACCCAACGTACTCGTCGGCCTCCTCTTCCGGTGGCGTCTCTGGCTGGTTGCTGTTTGACGAATGGTCGGCAAAGTCGTCATCTTCGGAGCTCGCAACACCGGTGGTAGGCATGTTTCGACCATCTCCATTGATGGGATATAACGGTGGTGGCTGCGATTGCGATCGCGAACCGTTGACGTAGCCCCCGCTCCGCCGACCACCACCACGACCCGCCCCAGGTCTGTTACCGTTCACGCCCTCGACCATAGCCGCTGGCGTACGCGGAGGCGACCCCGAGGCCGCCGGCGCATCGCTGCCTGCGACACCCTGGCCGCCCAGGGGAAAGCCATTGTAGAACTGGTTGAGTCCGTAGAGATGAGCCAGGTACGGCCACGTAAGGTACGGATTCGCGACTTCCCGAGAGGGTGTCGTTCCGTTGGCCTGCGACTGGGACCCGCTCTGGTGCTGTTGCTGCGAGTGAAGCTGCGCGTAGTATTGCGCGGCCTGTAGCAGTTGCACCTGAGCGTGCGCCTGAATATGGCCCTGAATGAGAGCCAGTTGCTCTGCGGTGGTTGGCACGAAGCTGAACATGTCGGTAGGGTAGTACGCGTTATGCTGCTGTGGCTGCTGCTGTTGCTGTTGCTGTTGCTGCTGCTGCTGCTGCGGCGGCTGCTGTTGTTGTGACTGTTGCATCAGGTTCTGATTGAAGACAGCACCATTCGAGCCCCGACGGTTCTGGTTGTTGTGCCGATTGTTGTAATGGAATCGTCCTCCCTGTCCTCCCCCCCCTCCGCCACGCTGGCCCCCCATGGGGAGCCCACCGTTTCGGTTCTTGTGGCTCGAGTTGCTCCTGGACAACGTGACCGGCCGTGATGGCTGAGGCGGTGGCGGTAGCGGATGAATCTCCTCCGGCGGATATTCAAACTGCTCGCAACACTCGGCCAGGTCACCCTTCTCGGCCAGTAGCCTGTGTGCCCTCCTGAACTCCAGATGGATTCCGCGCATCGAACAATCATCCGCAGTGTTGCCCAGATTCCGGGTGGTGTTGAAGGGCTCCTCGACGCACAGCCTGTTGTTCTGCTGGTATACCCAACCCTTGTCCTCCTTGGCCAGCAGCGTGCCCGCTCTCACGGATATCACGTACTTCTCGTAGTCCAGATCGTGGCCGTACTTCTTGAAGAATGCGAACAGCAACTCGCCCAGCGTCTCCTTGTTGTTCTTCCCCCAGCCTCGCAGCACCTCGATGTCTTCGGCGAAGGAGACATCCACGCCGTGATTTGGCGGCTTCTTCTTGTGGGGGAGCATATGTAATGACGGCAGCACCGGCGGTTCGCGCGTCTGCAGAAAATTGAGAATCATGCAGATCCATGTGTAGGAACTCAGGGTTCCTCCGATGGCTGAACCCGCACTCGAATCAGCACCCACCCAACCCTCGTGTCCTCCTCTCGTTTTTTTTCCCGCACTCACCAGCATTGTTCAACACTCTTTGTTTCGTCCAGTGCTTTAATATCAGTGCCAGCGGCTGAACTCGCTCATCGATCTCCACATAGGTCTTAATCATTCTCGTATTATCGAGTGCCAGGGTGCTGTTGACATTCATGTCGCAAGCCACCAAGTACTCCGGGTCCCAGATCTTCACGATCGGCACCTTGGCTCCCGGTACACAAACGATCCTGTGCATACCACCTGGACAAACGAACGAGTCAGAACGCCTGTCTCGTTCGTCCGCGAGGAGAAGGGGGGGAAGGGGAGGAAGAGGAAAGAAAAGCTGCTGAGATGACTCACGTTTTGCTAACGCCGTCGCCAGTTTGCACGTCGACTCGATCTCTTTACATTTAGTGGTAATGCAGACATCCACTGGGGAACGAACGAAAACAAAAAAAAAAGGATAAGCCTCGATTCAGATAGTGGGGAGAGGTTGGGGAGGGGGGTGGGAAGGATGGAGCGGGTCGCGGCCATCACCGTTGCCTACCGTCTGAGTCTTCCATGCAGAGATGATTCTCGGTGGAACCAAAGGCATGAACCTTCGTGTCATGGCCGGGCCACTCCTCGTTCAGTATGCGCGAAAGCTTGTCCAAGAATTGCCGTCTCCGATCTTCGCTCTCTTTGCTCGGTTTCAGCCTCTCGAACTCCAGTTCCATATCTCTGGTCAGAGCCTTCTCGCGAGAGAGCGGCAGTTTCTCCAGCAACGGCCTCTCCGGCTTGAGCCTGTCGCTCCCCAGAGAATACGGGATGCGTCTCTTGGCATCGATAAGCAGCGTCTCGTACCTGCAGCCGCTCATCGGTGGCGGTGGTGGTATCCGGGAATATGTTGTGGTGGTGGCAGATACGGGTTCGGAAGCAGCCGAGCGGGGCGAGTCAAGCATACAGGTAGGTGGCGAGGGGCTCCGCGACACGCCGTTTGTCGAGTGACGTTGCTGGTAGTTTGGGGTCGAAGGCATCGACATTGAATGGGGCGAATGCCTGAACGACGATCTCTGACCTGCTATCGATTGTTGAACGACATCGTTTCTCTTCCCCTGCATACTGAACGGGCCACTTTTGGGATTGAGGTGGAGCTGCCTGCCGTCGTTCTTGCGTCCATTAGCCAGCCAACCGCCACAACCGGTACCAGTACTCGATCCTCCGTGGTGGTTCTGTTCGATCCGCCTCTCCGGCGACCTCGACTGCTGGCGCCTCCTGTGCGGCGACACGGCTTTGCTGCTGTTGTTGCTGCTGCAGCAGCTGCCGCTGCCGTGGTGCTGGTGCTGGTGCTGGTGCTGGTGGTGGTAGTGGTGGTGGTGAGGATTGCTTGACGGCGATTTGCTCCTGTACCGCGTGGCGGCCACCCCCGTAGCGGGACCCCTAGGATACAGGGGAGGTTTCAGCGGACACGACGGCGGCGGGTGCGCTGGCTGCGGCGAGAGCAGAGGCAGGAACTGGTGCTGGATCGTGGGCGGAGGCTGAGGGAGGGCAATGGCGGCGGGCCCGAAGACAGCGGACGTTGGCGAGCCAACCGAATGCCTCCGCCGCGAGGAAGCAGCGTCGACGCCGTTGCCGTCGTGCGGAGATATGAGCAGCTGGGAAGAAGGGGGAAATCCGCTGGCGGAATTCAGCGTCATAAACCGCGTCCTGCTGGGCGTCGAGGAGTGGCGGATTGGGCTCGGAGGGGGGTCCGAGGAGACGGAGCGGCGGAGAAAGGCAGCGGGACGATCGATCGGGGAGCGCAGCCGATCTGGAGCTGGGCGTTCAGAAAGCGGTTTTTTTTTATTTATTTATTTATTGGGAGGGGGGACGGACTGCGCGGACGGCAGCAAGGAGGTACCGGACGAGATGGAGTTTTTTCGCCCAATGACACCGCGGGGGTGCAGCAGGGATCGTTTTCGACCGGCGAATAAGGGTTAAACCGACAATAGGAGGGGGGAAGCCGACAGGCTGCTGTAGTCGCTGAGAGAAGAGCGAGAATACGACCGACGACGACGGGAGATCTCAACCGCCTTGCGGGGGGGACGTGATGCTGACGAGAGGAGACGAGAGGAGACGAGAGGAGACGAGCAGTGGCCGGGCGAGCAGCTCAAGGGTGGGGGGAATAGGGCTCAGCGGTGGTGGAGGGGTAAGAGAAACGAGTGGTCGTGAGAGGGGGGGAATGGACGGAAGAAAAGGAGAAGGGTGGACGGCAGATGCTGAGGGGAGGAATCGGGGCAGAGAGTGTTCAGAGGACGACGGGGTCAGCCGGGGCGGGGCAGCTGAAGATTGAGGGGGGGAGGGAAGGGGAAGAAGAGATGGGTGTGGAGGATTGCAACGGAGGAGGTGGTGGAGGTGGAGGTGGAGGAGGAGGAGGTGGTGGAAGCGGTGAGATGGGTAACTAGTATGCGAAGTGTGAAGTTGGGCTGGGCATGGGTGAGTGGCAGCGCAGTGCAGCTGGAAGGACACTGAATCGACCAGACCGCGCGACAGCGGACTGGGGGGGGTTGGACAAAGTTAGATCGACGACCCAGGACGTCTTTGTGCGGTTCGCCCAGTCGCCGCTCGGCCTCCTCAGAGCGTATTCGCGTGTGTCAGGGAGAAGCTGCGGACGAGGCAGCGAATGTGATATCGGGGCGAGGTGTGGATGGTGGTGAAGTCGTTGATCCCCGGTGGGAGGGAGGTATAGTTACGGAAGGTGAGAAGGGGCTCGGCTT
>Ga0307508_10001899_pt1 | contig 22924 bp, 26 predicted proteins | sample 9_EM_MG_FD_203089 | JGI IMG/M metagenome (GOLD analysis project Ga0307508, IMG submission 203089) | Populus trichocarpa ectomycorrhiza microbial communities from riparian zone in the Pacific Northwest, United States - 9_EM | ecosystem: Host-associated > Plants > Roots > Unclassified | place... | reverse complement strand
CAACACTTTGCTACCGGTATCGGCCTACGCACGAAAATCTGAAGTTTTATTGGTTTTATTGGTTTTATTGGTTATCTTCTGTACGGACGATTGGAGTTGGTACTCTTTCCTAGCAGGTTTCTCCCACTGGGTTTACTGTGTAGGTTTTAATGAGGCCAACGGGGAGTATCGGGCATATGTTCTCTCGTTTCTTTTATGCGCTTGCTGCTTTGTTTTCACGGAAATACGGAACGCAGCAAGGGAGGAAGTGTTGTAATATCTCACTCGTTGCTCAGTCATGGCGGCAGGCATGGACCTGCCCCTATATTCTCCTTTCTCTCGAGGCTTCAGCCTTACTTAGACAATACACACGTTCATCACTTTCAACAAAAGGAATAAGATTTCTCACCTCAATGAAGAGAAATCGGCACGAACATCCTCACCAAACACTACCCCTGAAACCCACACCCAAGATCTAAGATTATTCCGCTGTGAATTATCGAAAGTAGCCTGATTACCTTTGATTCTCTCCACACTCCGGTTACGATACAACCCCAGTGTCACACTATAATCTTGATCTCAAAATCACCCTACTTTCATGACCTACGTCGAAGACCACCTTTATCTACTCGAACTATCTACCTTTCTGGAACCTAAGTCCCAATACGCCTTCGACTACACATTCCAATCAATGGATAGCGTGTTAGCCAACTACGAGCAGTGGGATACATTGAGCGACGGACCCATCCCTACTCCCTACCAAGAAGGCGACTACGAATTCTGGAACTGGTATACACAATACTGGCTGAACTGCGCCTACAGCCACAAGAATGCCAAGTTCACAAAAAATGAGCTCCAGGATCTCTGCGACTATTACTTCACCGATGACAAGACCATTTACACCGGAGACTTCCTTGACGGTTATTAAACCATGACGACCTCTTCGGACTTTAACATGCTCCAGCTTGAGGCCCCCCGCGACCTGCTCCAGATCACCGACAGAACACCAAGGTCAGAACAGGCGGTGGAAATAGCCAACCCCGCAGTCTGGGTCAGGACCCTGGTACACCAGCAACAGCAAGCCGAGAACGACTTACAACGGCTTACGGAGCTGTACGGTGATGCTTATGATAGAACCGACCGACGAACGCAGGAGATTAAACAAGCCTATCAATCCTTGGCAGAAGGCACTAGGTACGTATATGACCGAGTCAATGCTAACGAGAAAATAGCGGAAGAATGGATACGTAGTGAGCTGTCAAAAGCGGCGAACACATACCAATCTCTCGCCAGAAACGTCTGGCAGGCCATCATCGAACGGACCAACGAGGCCAACGAACGACAAATATGTCAGGCCACTCAGCTGACCCGGGTAAATGACGCCCTGTCCTTTCTGGCAGAAGCCAACACGGCCCAGAATCAACACCTGGCCAACTTTCAGGGAAACGTGGAACTATGGGCAGCCGCACACCAGAAACGGGTGGCCACCCTGGAAAACCAACTCCGGGAAGCAAGGGTGGAAATCCAACATATTGCGACCAGAATCCCGCTACCCACAACGCCACCAGTGCCAGCGGGACCACCCGCATGGAGAAGCCCCATCCGGCAGACCAGCACCAGTGCCCCATCAGCCCACACACCACCAGCGTTGGGAAGCCCGCTACGTCTGAACCCGGAACCGAGGCCCCGACGACAGAGACCCCCAGCGGTACCCACAACGTCCGAGATGAGGCAGCGATTGGAGCAACTCAGACACCACATAACCCCGAGGCCACCAGCGTCCGAGCCCACGTCGGGACAAGGAGGGAATCCCCCCTCAACACCACCTGGATCGTCTGCAGGACCCCCCTCGGGTCTGCCATCCGAACCGCCTCGACCACCCTCCAGGTATCTCCGCTCCCCTTCGCCACCTAGAAATCCTCTACCTACGATTACCACGCTGAACCTCGTACGGCTAGTGTCAGAAGGAGTGGAACGGGCTCGACAGGACCGACCAGCGCGACCCGAACAGGGCAATATGGCCTGATTAAAAATGAAAAACCCGGAAACCTTCGGCGGGAAGAGTTCGACCGCCTTCAATCAGTGGTGGGAAGCGGTCACCAGGTACTTAGGATTCTACCCCAAGACAATGGACCGACAAAAGATCGCCTGGACCGGAACTCTTTTGACGGACACCGCCTTGGCCTGATACCTGCATCGGTACCGGGAACTCCAGGACAACGATACCTGGACCAACTAGGCGGCAGCCATCCGGGCTGAATACCATAACGAAAGAGAGGCGGTGGATGCCCAGCTCAAGTTAGGGCAATTGAAATACCAAGGATCGATCAGGATGTACATAACGGAATTCCGCACCCTGAACAACATCGCGTGAGCTACGGGGGAAGGCCTGAAAGAAAAAATCGACTTGGCAATGCCAGACAGCATATTGGACATGCAGTTCAACCAGAATCCAAAAGATCTCGTGGAAGACGAGCAATTCCTACACGCCACCTATAGGGCAGGCATACAAGTGGAAAAGAAGAAAGCCCTCAAGGGAGCAAGAGAGCTGGTGAAGGGTACACAGCCACCCAAGGACGACCGACGGAAGGATGGCCAGGTCAAAGGAAGCTCTGACAATACCAGAAGAGGTAAGGGAAACGCAAAAGAACCTAACCTCCGGAGAGACGGCGCCGCGGAACAAAAGAGCCAGTACGGCGGCCAAGGAAGATGGGCTTTGAAAGATGCTGCACTCACAGGTGTACCGGCAAAAGAACAGGAGGAATACAGCCGAGTCCGGGAGGACTGCTGGAGATGCGGCAGAAGCAGCCACAAGACCTATGAATGCTTCTCCTTCAATACCAGAAAAAGAACGGCACTAGCTCCGGCCCCCTAGAAAGCCTCGGCCGTAGCACAGGCAAAACGGAAATGATCAGAAGAACCGGAGGAAGCAATGCCAGCCAACAAGCAGCAGAAGGTAGCAGCAGTCGAAACAATGGACACAGATGCCGTACGACCACTCTGGGAGGACTCTGAGTCGGATTTTTAAAGGGCAGAGTCCCGCCGCAACCCCTGGCCTATACAATAATATGTGGAGCGTCCCAAAAATGAAAAAACAAGGAACCAAGCGCGAGAACCCTGAAGAAACCGAACAGGACGCCCCGCAGCGGCACACACCCAGTAATCGAAATGATGATACATCAGGGCAATACAAAGCACCGAGTCAGAGTGCTACTGGACACAGGCTGTTCAATAGCTTTAATCAACGAACAAACAATGAGCCGACTCGGCCTGGAGCGAAAGAAACACCAACACGCCCGCAGCATCAAGAACTTCACAGGAGAGGCGGTCCAAGGAGCGGGCCAATACTATACAAAGCCCATGCTCCTCCAGCACCGAAGACACTACTCCAGGGAAAAATTCGAAGTCTCACCTATGGACCCAGAAATTGACATCTTTCTCCCTTTCGAATGGATAACGGCACACCCACCACAAGGTGCCTGGACGAACGACGAGATAAGGTTCAACAGCGCCCAGTGCCTGGAAAATTGTACTAAGTACGAGGTGGGGCAGTTCTCCCTAACCTGGGACGAGACGGTAGCAACGGACCCAGCGGCCCGCCTCATAGGATACGTTTCGGCTGCATCAGACGAGGATCCAATCAAGGCAGTACCGCAGGAATTCCGTCAATACTTAAGAATAATGGGGAAAGAGGTAGCGGACGCTCTCCCCGAGTATCGCCCGTACGATTGCAAAATTGACCTCCAAGAAGGCAGCACGGCTCCCTGGGGACCTATTTACCTGCTATCGGAGGTAGAACTCCAAACTCTCCGAGAATGGCTAAAGGAAATGGAGCGAACAGGAAAAATCAAACACTCCACATCCCTGGTAGGCTCCCCGATCCTCTTCGTACCCAAATCTCACGGAAGGGGACTCCGCTTATGCGTGGACTACCGGACGCTCAACCGCATCACAATCCCAAACCGTTATCCCTTACCGCTGATGCAGGAACTACAAGATCGAGTCCAAGGAGCCCAATGGTTCACAAAGATGGATCTCAAGAACGGATTCCACCATATCCGGATCCGGAAGGGCGACGAGTGGAAGACAGCATTTAGAACTCGCTACAGCCTCTTCGAATTCCAAGTTATGCCGTTCGGGTTAACAAATGCTCCGTCCACCTTCCAGGATATGATGAACCACATATTTTCAAACATGCTGGATGTCGGTGTGTTAGCCTTCATGGATGACATACTCGTTTACGCCGACACCGAGGACCGGCACGACAACACGGTAAGAGAAGTCCTGAAAAGACTGCAGGGAAACGGCTTAGCAGTCTCACCGGAAAAATGCGTCTGGAAAACCCACGAGGTGGAGTTCCTGGGCTACATCATCGGTCAAGAAGGGATCAAGATGTCACAAGAAAAAGTGGAAGCAGTGCTAGGTTGGCAAAGACCGAACTCCCTCACGGATGTCCAATCATTCCTCAGATTTGTCAACTTCTACCATCGCTTCATCCAAGACTACTCCCAAGTAGCCAGACCCCTAACGGAGTTAACCAAGAAGGAGGCAGGAAAAGAATGGGCATGGAATCCGGAAGCAGAAATGGCCTTCAAGGAACTAAAGTAGCGCATTACAACAGCACCAGTCTTGGCACACTTTGACGCAGCAAAGCCGGTGATCATCGAAACTGATGCGTCAGATTTCGCAATCGGAGCCGTACTATCACAACGCAATGAGGAAAACCGCCTACACCCGGTAGCGTTCCACTCCAGGAAGTTCCGGCCAGCGGAGATCAACTACGAAATCCATAACAAAGAACTTTTGGCGGTAGTAGACACCTTCAAACACTGGAGACAGTACTGTGAGGGGGCGACTCACCAGGTCCAGGTCTACTCGGACCACCAAAACCTGGAGTACTTTACAACAACGAAAGTGCTAAACCGACGGCAGGCTCGCTGGGCTCAGGAGCTGGCCGGCATCGATTTCAGAATCTATTACTGACTGGGAACCCAGAATGGGAAACCAGATGCCCTTTCTAGGCGTTCGGAGTACCGCCCTGAAAAGGGGGGGGTAGAAAACCAGCCGATAATGTCGGTTTTGAAAAAAAACCACTTCGAAGAACGACTGGCAAGCACCTTCATCTGCTCATCGGCCCGATTATCATTGCTCCCAGCAAGAAAATGGTCAAAGGAGTTCTTAGAAAAAATCAAGGAAGAAGGAAAGAAAGACAACAACTACAAGGAGGCAATGGCAGGAAAGCCGGTACCGAAGGACCAGAAGGCCAAGGAAATAAGAATCAAAAACGACCTGGTGTTTCGAAGGAACCTACTCTGGGTCCCGAACGGACTGATACAACAGATAATGGAATCAGAACACGACACCAAGGTAGCCGGGCACATGGGCCAGGACAAGACCATTGAACTAGTCCGACGAAACTTCTGGTGGCCGAAAATGAACGAGCGGATCATCGACTTTGTCAGAAGCTGCCCGGAATGTCAGCAGAACAAGACCTCCCGACATTAGCCATATGGACTATCCTCACCACTAGAGCTTCCATATGCACCTTGGCAATCAATAGCCATGGATTTCATCACAGAACTTCCGGAATCAGAAGGATGCGACCAGCTTTGGGTAGTCATCGATCGATTCACCAAGATGGCACATTTCCTCCCACTACGAAAAGGAGGGAAGATGGCGGCAGACTTAGCGGTCATATTCGCCCAGGAAATATGGAAGTTCCATGGCCTCCCCACAGATATTGTGTCGGATAGAGACTCCCGCTTTACTTCCGAAACCTGGAAAGATTTTCTTTGACTATCCGGAATTCGGCCCCGAATGTTGACAGCGTTCCACCCGCAAACCGATAGACAAACACAACGGCTCAACCAAACAATCGAGGCCTATCTCCGAGCATTCGTTGGCAAGGAACAAGACGACTGGGTGCGATTGCTACCAATGGCGGAGTTCACGTGTAACAACTCTATCACAACGGAAAACGGTATGTCCCCATTCTAGGCTAACTATGGCTTTCACCCTGTGGCCATGGACCCAGCATCGACGGAGCCTCTCAACCCGGCCAGCAAAGTATACGCCCATTGGATGAACACCGTGCACGACGAATCCCAAAAAGGGTTGGAAGAAGCACAGGAACGAATGCAGCGATATACGGACCCAACACGAAAGGAACCCCCAACATTCCAAGTAGGGGACTTGGTGATGCTCAGCAGACACAACATCAAAACGCGCCGACCCTCGAAGAAACTGGATCATAAGAATCACGGTCCCTTCCAAATCGAGAAAATCGTTTCCCCGCTCGTGGTACTACTCACGCTTCCCCACAAATGGAAAATACACAATGTTTTCCATGTGTCACTGCTCGAACCTTACCGAACCAGTAAGCACCGAGCACCTCCGGATCCATCTAAGGTGTTGCGAGAGGCCGACGACATCGAACAGTCAGAGGAATACGATGTGGACGAGGTTATGTCCTCGGTCGAACACGGCCGGGGAAACAACAAACGAATCCTATGCCTTGTCAAATGGCTTGACTATCCGGAACGTAAGGATTGGACGGAAGAACCATTTGACAACTTCTCAGTAGGCAGCCTGGAGAAACTCCGGGAGTTTCACGAACATAATCCAGACGCACCAAAAGACTACCGACTCACCGAGGACCTAGCGGTAGTGGGCTGAAGGGACAGAGGACTCCCGCACCACAACGAGACCGACAAAAGGACCCGCTGCTCCGGCAACCACAGAAAAGCCGCTGACCGGGCACCTGACGAGGAGTGCACGTGAACGAAAAAACGTTGAGAGTCAGGAAAACCGTTCAAAACAGACGTGTTGACCTCTTGGCGACCGACTTGGACCGGCGGAACCGGCACAGGCGTCACATAAGCGGTGAAGTGAGTCCCCGATAGTGCTGTCACTGCTCCGGCATACTAGTCTCCCCCCGGAAGGACGTGGGCGCGGTCACTACCGAGTATACAGGTTACTAGCACGAAGGACACCATGCCTCTCCCGATTCCCTGGGCCGACTGCGACCCTGGAACCCCACCGAGCCGGCCAAAGCCTTGACGCAGCGCGACGGCGAGTACGACTCAATATGACCCGACAGTACGAGTATGCACCGGCCAACTCAGAGGGCCCAGTCATGCCGACGGATTACAGAGTCATGTCCTGATCTGGTGTCTGGGAGGGCTGTAGGGGAGGAGGACTACAGTCACGGTAAGTGGCACCACCTGTCACGGCAACCACATCACAAAAGTTACCCCACGGAAAAACGCACACAGAAAGAGACAGGCTACTTAGAGAGAAAGAATTAGCACTCGGGACGAGGCTAAGGGAGAGGGGAGGTAGTGTTACACCTGAACAAATTATCACGAGTACGTAGCTAGGAGGAGAAGATTCTGTGGCTAAAGGACGAAGGAGGCTCAGGCCATGGCTAGGGAATCAGAGAGTCTAGACGGGAGATAAGGAAATGGAGTCTAGCCCTCGGTCAAGACACCGGCCACAGGAGTTGGAACTCCGAGAGTGAGGGGAACAATTTGTATAAACGAGCAGCTGCCTTTCTCATGCAGTTCCGGAAGTGGCCCCACTACCTTAGGGAGAGGAAGCCACGTCACCTCAGGGTGAATGGAAGCACTGGACCGGAGACCCCACTCGGCTGCATGGCCCTCATGCAGACTACCTCACCTCAGGGTGAGCGGGGAGCTCTCGGGCTGGAGTCCCCACTCGGCCGCATCACACATGCAGCAATACAAACGGAAACTCATCTCCCTTATCTACACCCCGACCATGATCAATGAATCCGCCCACGTTCCAAAAGAGGGGCAACCACCTCAGAGGAATCCAAGTCCGACCCACCCGTACCTCGAGGAGGAGACACACGCTTCCCACCGAGAAAAAGTACGGTCCAGATCACCACTTCTCACTCGCGCACTCGTGGATAAAAGGAAAAAGATTTCTGACCTCAACGAAAAGAAATCGGCATGAACATCCTCACCAAACACTACCCCCGAAACCCACACACAAGATCTAAGATTATTCCGCTGTGAATTATCGAAAGTAGCCAGATTACCTTTGATTCTCTCCACACTCCGGTCACGATACAACCCCAGTATCACACCCATACTAAAAGCTACTAGTTGCCGTATACCAGCAAAAATGTCAACTTTTTCTGGGTACAATATAACTCACAAGCGGTTGTGTAGGACGCGCGAGGCGGATCTGGTCCGGTGGGTATATGAGGGGAGCCAGACCATCTGTCAGTTGTTTGAAGAAGATCGGACCTTAACTTGTTAAGTTACAGAGACGTATTCTTCAGTTAACTGCGATTGCTGTGGCACTTGTACTGACGTCACCAGACATTTCTGGAAGCATCTAGACTCATAGATTGCGACCACGGATGCACCTGAGAAGCATTTAGCCAGTAAGGGCTGCGATCAGGAGCACGAGGGTGACGATGCCTATAAGGGGGTGCAAACAAAGATTGTTCGCAAGCGCTCAGATCGAAGATCTTCTGGGTCCATACCTATCAATCAGTGCTACGTCCCAATCAACCGTATCTCCCTCGGACGAGGAGAGACGCTACTGCATAATACCGAGGTATTGTGCTTCCTGAGTTAGCCCTCGTGAGGACGGCCAAAGAGTCGGTGCAACATTTAAAGAGCGCCAGTTTCCTACGTAGAGAGGCATCAGCAACGATCAGTCAGAAGTTGAGCCTTAACAATATTACATTGTTTCTGGGATCAACTCTCTAGTGGTCTTTCAAACGCGAATCTCTTAGTGAATTTTCCCATCCGCTCCCGTGCGAATTCTTCGGAACTACACAGTCACTCTGCTGCCATCATACAAGTGTTGCCCGCTCAAGGGTGATAGACTGTTGGTGACCACCTGGGCGATTGTGCCGTTGGTGAAACACCCGAGTGTTACACGCTCAGCATTACTCAAATTGCTCATTCTTCACACGTACTCGGCGCCGTTGCTCAATTGTGAGTCTTGCACGAAATTGGCCCAAAATTGCTCCGCTCAGCTTTGATGCTTGCCTCACAAATCATTCGTTCTTGACACGTGCTCGGCACCATTGTTCGATTGTGAGTCTTTCATGAAATTGGCCTAAAGTCATTCCACTCAGCTATGATGCTTGCCCCACAAATTGTCTGTTCTGCGAATTCACTCGAATCACTCCACTCGGTATTACCTGAATTGCTTGAATTGCTCCACTCGGTGTTGCCCGAATTGCTTGAATCGCTCCACTCAGTGTTGCCCGAATTGCTTGAATCACTCCGTTCAGCTTCGACACTTGCCCCGCAAATCGTCTGGTCTGCGAATTCGCTCGAATCACTTGAATTGGCCGTTTTTGGATGAATTCCATTCGGTGTCGTTGATCGTTACTTGATATCCCTTGCTTGCTTGTCAACTCGGTTCGGCTATACTCTCATAGTGAGAGGTAAATAAACGGGTCTCGATATCGCCAGCTCCCACACTTACTGCTCCCTCCACCCCAGCAGCTACTTTTGATGCAAGAGTTATCGACTGGTTGCCGTTTCTCTCACTCTCATACAGGATTGGCTCTGTGGCACAAATCGCTGTCTTTGCTTCTCTCACAGAATTCGGTTTGTAATCCTTCACTTCTGGTTCTCCTTCGCTCATCTCGCGGGAAGAAAATTACAAGGATTCATTGGAATTCGCTTGTAGTGAAAGTGTTGCTACCAGCTGAGGGGGATCAGGAAGCTTGTCCATTCTAGAGAGCAGGGAGGTAGTGGATCCTTATAGGAAGGATCCACCAAACCTACTATCTAGACTAGCCTACTCCAGGCTAGCGTCCTCTGCCTAGCATTGGTACCCAAGTCCCACTCCTACACATGACTGAAGTTGGACAACCTGATAAAGTTTGATGGAAAGCCAAAAACTCCCTTCTGCATCTGGTGGGATACAGTTCACAACTGTTGGAAATACATTTCGCCACTCCGGCATGGTGGAACGTCGACAGCAGCAACTCATATGGTGGTGCACTGATGGTAGCAACTCTACAGCAATGGTGGTGGCAGCAATGCTATGGGGAAACACTGTAGCAAGGGGAACCTGGTGATGATGGCATGGCATTCTTTCATTGCAACATCTTTCTCATCCTTTCTCCTTAAGACTTATATACTTATCAACAGTTGAAAATACAAGCAATACTTGACAAATCTACCTTGAGCTGATCCATTACATATCAACGATAAACACCATCTCACTCCCTCTCTCGGTCTTTTCTCTTTCTCTCTACTCGTGAAGACTCTCATAAAGGGACTGTGATCAGGTAAGATTTTATAAGTTATGAGCGTGGAGCTATAACTGCTCTACAGATATCACATTGGGAGAAAAAAAATTCGCGCTGGGAGCATGTACATGCTTCCAGTGCTTGTAACACTTTCACCAAAAACCCCCTCTTGCATAAGTGGGAATTCACACAAATCAGTGTTGCAACGAAAAATATTCGTAACAACACAGACATTAACCATTTCTGTTACCAATGTAGGTTGCATTCATTAACGAAAACCCTGTACTACAAACAGAATCCCATCGTGTAGAAGATACTCTCAGTATGGCTATGGCGATGCCTGCCATCTCCAATATCAACACAGATCACCTTCTTTAACGAAAACCCTATATTACGAATAGGATCCCATCGTGTAGATGATACTCTGAGCCTGGTGATGGCAATGCCTGCCAGCTCCAATACCAATGGAGGTTGCGTTCATTAACGAAAACCACATATTACAACTGGGATCCTATCGTGTAGACGATACTTTCAGCATGGTGATGGCAATACCTGTTATCTCCGATAGCAATGCAGGTCACATTCATTAACAAAAATCCCATATTACGAATGGGATCCCATCATGTAGATGATACTCCCTGTGTGGCAATGCTGACGCTCACTGTCTGCTATACTCTATGTAGTGTATTGCTACAAACACATCACATTTATTGCACACGCCGCATCCAACATCACATGTACCAATAGATTCTAATAATGCTAACTGTTGTGTTGTATCTCTATTCAACGTATACTACATATCATCGTCTGCATCCGCAACCTCTCCATATATTCCGTATCCTCATCAAACATGCCATCATCCTCATTGTCAACTATGTCCTCCTCAAAATCAGCTGTGTCATCCAGTGAATGCTCAGTGGTGCTATTGGTATCATTGCTATTGAGGATAATCACGAATAAGACTCAGCGAGAAGAACGACATACTTCATGAGATTGTTAATGCAGCTCTCCAAGTGACAGACAGTGGGAAGTTGTACAATATGACATGATGAGTACCATGTTAATGACGATAGAGGTGAGGATAATGCCGGCGGCAAGGATAATTGCTAATAAGTCACGACGAGAAGATCAACATACTTTGTGAGATTGTTAGTGTAGCAGTCCAAGTGACCGACAGTGGGAAGTTGTATAATACAATACGATGCTACAAGTTCGATTCAGTGAGGATGTCAGTGAAGAGGTTGCATACAGTGTGTATAATAGCAAGTAAGATTTGTCAAGTGTGATGGGCATATGATGAAAGGCAAAGAAAAAAGGAGGGGAATTGTGGCCCATGCAGTCATATTTTGGAAGCTGAGCTGTAGTTAGTAATCCGAGTTCTGGTAAGCGTGCTGAGCTGTGGTAAGCGTGCTGAGCTGTGAGAAGTGTGCCAAACTGTACAAAAGTGCAGGCGCTAGCAAATGCCAGTCACCTTAGAAGTTGCATGCGAAATCACTTGCAATGTGTGAAACTGGTGAATTCCACTCCCATAGTCGTCGATACCCTGGACACACAGTTTATATTCTTACAATCATTCCCTGTCATATCAATTCAGTCTGACCGAAAATGTAATGTGTACTAACTTCTGTTTTTCAAGGTAGTGATGCAGAAGAGTTGAATCATATGGCAAGCATCGGAGTGTTGCATTGTATGAAATCTCTACAACTGGTATCAGCAGCATCACCATGCTGCACAGTAGGAGCTAGTATGCAGAAGGTTTCAACCAGACTAAATCGATATGATAGGGAACAATTGGGTGAATATAAACTGTGCGGACTGGGATGACAACAACTATGGGAGTAGAATTCACCAGTTTTGCATATTGCAAGTGATTTCGTATGCAACTTCTAAGATGTCTGGTGTTTGCTAGCACCTGCACCTTCATACAGTTTGGTACACTTCCCACTACTTGGCATGCTGACTACAGCTCGCCTCACTAACCACAGCTCCGCTTGCAAAATACGGCTATACAGGCCATAATTCCACCCCTTTTTTCTTCACCTTTCATCTTACACCCATCGCACTTGACACATCTTACTTGCTATCATCTACACTGCATGCAACCTCTTCATTGCCATCCTCATTGACATTGTACTTGTTGTATCGTATTGTACAACTTTCTGTCGGAAGGTCTGCTGGTGGAGTGAGCCTACTAGCCGTCAGGGTTGTTGGCTGTCGGAGTGTTGGCTTGGTGGTTCCTCGTTTTAGTTGCTTTGTTTGTTTCTCTCTTTCTTTTTCTGGTAGAGTTCTTCACAAGAAAGACATCTCCCATCTTGATTGCCTCCCTCTTGTCGTCTTTCCTGTGATCTTTCCGCCCACACCCGCCTACTGGTTATGAGCCCTACGCTCTACACACGCATCTAACCTTGGAAGATCATCATACCATTTTTTTTCTCAGCCTCTACCTCCGAGAAGTGGACCAACTCCCGTAGAGCCACATCATACGACCTCCCCCCCATGAACGCAACGATGAATTCCCAACTGCAGATACCTGCCATCAACAAGTTGGATGGAACCAACTACAAGGAGTGGGCCTTCGATGTTGGGCTGGTTCTGAAGCAGAAGATGTGCTGGTCCATTACGACTGGCATAGAAAAGAAACCGGATACAACGGCTTTGGCAGAATGGCTTTCTTGGTCACAGAAGAAGGAAATTACGGTGTCAACAATCTTTCTGACCATGGAGCGTCGAATGCAGCAGAAGTACATGGATGTTGAAGATCCTCATGAACTCTGGGAAAAGATTAAGAGTGACTATGTCACAAAGATCAAGAAAAATGCCTTTACGATTCGGAAGGAACTTTACAGTATTCACCTTGAAGATTCCGGCAGTGTTGAGGTCTATGCGCAGCGTATTCAGCAAGCAATTGACCAATTCAACTTGACCGCAGAGGAGGATTCGGAGAAAATGTCGAATCGAGAGCATTTATTTTTCTTGCTCAACGGCATTGACGTTGCGAGTCAAGACTGGAGTGTCATACTGCAGCTTATCCATGATCGTATCGAGTCCGAGTCTCTTGACGAGAAGCCCGACGATGTTCTGCTAAACCTGCTTGCTCGAGAAGCCCAATTACAGAAGAATAAGGGTGTCTCCTCGGACGCACTACTTTTCACCAAAGGCTCAAACGCAAAAAAAGCAGTACAACTCGAACTTAGAGAAGACAAAGAAGAAGTGTATGTACTGCGAGCGGGATGGATATGAGATTTCGGAATGCTTTCGGAAGCAGCGCAGCGAACCATCTGGTGGAAAGTCATCTCAGCAGACGAAGGGTCAAAAGCACAACAAATCTGAGAAGTCAATGGCGAAGGTACATACTGTGACTGATCAGCTGTGGACAGCCACTGATGTTGGTATTCCAAAGGATTGGGATTTCTACCTCGATTGTGCTTGTAGTGCACATGTCACCGGTTGTCGCGATGTATTTCTCAACTTTACTCCCATTCCAGAAGGTACCCAACCAGTTAAAGAATTCGAAGGTTCAGTTTTACACCCTCATGGCCGGGGTAGCATCAAACTCACAATGAGGCTACCAAACGAAACCTGCAAACTCGTTACTATTCCCAATGTGCTCTATGTTCCTGGAAGTGTCAACCTTATCTCCCAAGGAATTCTCATGGAACTTGGCCTTCGGATTGTTGCTGTCAATGGTTACGGTATCAACATATACGACAAGGATAACTGCTTGGTGGCTCGTGCTCCACAGGTGGCAAGAATGTTCCCATTTGACCTCAAATGGCCGAACATTGCATCGGAAATGATTTCTTTCTCCACCTTATCCACTTTCAAGGTCACCGGTCAGGCAAATGGAGGTGAAAGCCAGTTGCAGCTTTGGTATTACCGGATCGCTCATTTGGGATTGGACTCCTTAAAGGTCTTACCCTCTCTGGTCTACGGAATCCCTACTCTGCATGGCAAATGCGACTGCAATTCTTACATTATGGGGAAGCATGCACACCGGCCTTTCTCACCGTTGATCAATAAGCGTGTTACTGAGCAACTCGAACTCATTCATTCCAATATTTGTGGACCTATACCGGTTGCTTCCTTCGGGGGAGCATCCTACATGTTGTTATTTATCGATGATGCAACAAGGTTTACATCCATCTATATCATCAAGCGGAAGTGTGATGTTTTGGACCGTTTCAAGGAATATCAAGCCGAGATGGAGAAGCAGACTGGAAAGCGTATAAAGTGTCTACGTACTGATGGTGGAGGAGAGTATACATCCAAGCAATTTGAGAATTTCCTCAAGCAAGAGGGAATCTTGAAGGAAACAACTGCACCCTATTCACCACCGTCAAACGGTGTTGTCGAACGAGCCAACCGTACCATCATGGAGCGAGCACGTTGCATGCTTGATGATGCCTGCTTGTCGAACCGATACTGGGCGGAAGCTGTCTCTACTGCAGTTTATTTGAAGAACATTTCACCTACAAAAGCCCTCAAGAAGATACCATACGAGGCATAGTATGGGTGGAAACCGACACTGACATATTTGTGTGTATTCGGTTGCCTTGCCTTTGTACACGTACCGGACGAACGCTGTAAGAAACTCAATTTCAAGTCAATTTCAGGTATCGTTATTGGCTACTCTATGACTAAGCAGTACCGGATCTATGACCCTGTGGCGAAGAAACTTCATGTTTCCAGAGATGTTGTCTTCCGAGAAGGGTCCCACTACCAACAGCTTTGAAATGGCAATAATACTGATCTTGGAGATCATTTTGTGTCAGTTCCACTAGATACTGTGGTGCTGGACCTACCCGATATACCCGTGTTGATATCATCCGAGACGATTCAACCTGCTGGAAATTCATTGAAAACCAGACCTGAGAAAACAGAGGAATCATCCGATGTTATGGAAGTACCACAGGATGCCAGCCGAGTGGCTCGCCCACATGCAAAAGGCAAAGGTTCACGGTTGCTGAAAGAACTGCAGAGCGATTTGGGGCCTGCATTTGAAATTCCATCCACTGAAGAAGGACGATGAACTCGTGGCCGCTTGCAGAAACCAGTCAGTGAAGAGGATCATGAAGAGTTCGCTATGGTTGCTACCTATGCAAGCCATACTGTCGACTACCATGATGGCATCACCGAGCCGCGCAGCTATACCGAAGCTATTAAATCTCCGCAAGCAAACGAGTGGAAGAAGGCTATGCTTGTTGAGCTTGACGCTCTATACAAGCAGGAGGTGTTTGAAGAGATTGATCACCTGCCTGACCCCAAAAACAAAAAGGCAATCGGATCACACTGGGGAAAATTTTTAGAGTCAAGCAAGATTCAGAAGGAAAAGTTATTCGATACAAGACACACGTTGTAGTCAGGGGAGGTCAGCAGCGTGATGGAATCGACTACGCTGAAACCTATGCCGCTACTGTACGGATGGGCCACATACACCTTGCCTTGGCTTTGGCTGCAAAGCACGGTTGGGAAATCCAGCAGATGGATGTGTGCACTTCATTTCTGGGAAGTGTTTTGCGCGAAGACATTTACATGCACCTGCCAGCTGGCTATATGCAGCTGCGACAGCTTGCACTGAAAGAGGGAAACCACAAGCCAGTGTGGAAGCTTCTCCGTTCTCTGTACGGATTGAAGCAATCACCCTATGAATGGTATCACACTCTTCGCCAGTACCTGAAGTCCCTGTCCTTTCATCTCAGCAGACTCGATGGTGGTTTCTTCATATTCACCAGTGAGAAACAACCCCATACTCGTGTCATTCTTTCCATCTATGTTGATGACATTCTTCTCCTTGGTACGTATACGCTTATTTCTCAGTTGAAGGAAGAGATGAAGGAACGCTTTGAGATACATGACCTGGGAGAAGCTTTGCTGTATCTCGGTATGAGCATTGAGCGAGAGCAAGAGAAGCGTTTTATTCTTCTCGGCCAGTCACACTATGTTCAGACTGTGTTGGAGCGCTTCAAAATGCATGAATCAAATCCGGTTTCAACACCTGTGGATCCGAAAATCTGTCTTGTCAAACGCTCAGACATCGACGAACCTTACGACCAAGCCCTCTACCAGAGTATGCTTGGTAGCGTCATGTATCTGATGACTGGTACCAGACCTGATATTTCCTATACTGTTGAAGTCCTTAGCCGGTTTGGCCATGATCCCTCCAAACAACATATGGCTGCGATGATTCGTCTTTTACGCTACTTGAAAGGATCCAAGGACTGGAAGCTCTGCATCGGGGGAGCCTCATCTCAGCTAAAAGTCTATGGCGATGCAGACTATACTGGCTGTAGGGATGATTTCAAGTCAACTTCTGGTTTTGTCATCACCTATGGTGGTGCTGTGGACTGGCGCTCGCATAAGGAGAAATCTGTTGCACAGTCGACTACCGATGCAGAATACTATGCCTTCAGGCACGCCTGCATCCGCCTACTCGAGGCTTCACATCTTCTCCACAAAATGGGAATAGCCGAAATCAGTCCACCTGTACTGTATAGTGACAACGAGTCCTGTCTCAAGTCTCTGAGAAACGGCATATACCGCAGTACAGAAGGTGCTACCCACATCAGCACCAAGTTCTTCCTGGCAGCTGATCAGGTTCAAGAAGGAAAGGTCGAAGTGGCATATGTTTCTACCGCTGAAATGCTGGCTGATGGTTTTACAAAACCACTACTGAAGCCCACCCATCAGCACTTCTGCAGGATGATTGGCCATGTGGGGGTGACTCTGACAACGCACTCTGGTGTGTAAGAGGAGGAGTATCGGATGGCTACTGGCCTGGGGGAGTGTCACAAGGTCTGCTAAGGCAATTTTCTTCCAGACGGAGCATGTTAAGTCAAATATCTAGACAATGCTTACAAAGGTGCACAACATATAGGTAACAGAGCAGTTACTACAGTGGTAGCATCGAGATGTGACTATCAGGGTATGGTATATTATAGTGAAGACTATCAAACAATTGTAACTCAATCCAGTTCTATTGATTACATTTAATGTACATCTATTTACCAAACTTAGCTAACCCAGTACAAGCACCCAGCTGCATCACATCAGATGGTGATGTTGGCCACAAGGACAATCATGAATAAGATGCTGTGAGAAGATTGATGAATTTCCTGAGATTGTTAGCGTAACTTTCAGAGGGACTGATGCAGGAGGAAGTTGTATGATATGATGCGACGAGTACAATGTTGATGAGGATGCCAGTGGTGTGGATGGCATCAGTAGGATGTGTTGAGTACAATGTCGATGAGGATGGAGGTGAGGATGAGGCTGGCAGCAAGGACAATCACAAATAAGACATGTCGAAAAGATTGATGTGCTTTGTCAGATTGTTAGCGCAGCTCTTCAAGTGACAGAGTGTGGAAAGTTGTACAATACAATGCGACAAGTACGATGTTGATGAGGACGGTGGTGAGGATGATTCTGGTGGCAAGGATAATCGTGGATAAGATGTGGCAAGAAGTTCGATGTACTTTGTTAGATTATTCGCATAGCTCTTCAAGTAACAGACAGTGGGAAGTTGTACAATACGACGTGATGGGTTTGATGTCGATGAGGATGGAGATAAGGATGCTGCCAGTGGTAAGGACAATCATGAATAAGATGCAGTGAGATAAAAGACGTGCTTCATAAGATAGGGTAGCTCTCCAATTAACAGTCAGTGGAAAGTGTAGGCGGGTGTGCGCAGAAAGATCACAGGAGAGGCGACAAGAGGGAGGCGATCAAGATGGGAGATGTCTTTCTTGTGAAGAATTCTACCAGAAAAAGAAAGAGAGGAACAAACAAAGCAACTAGAACAAGGAACCACCAAGCCAACGTTCCGACAGCCAACAACCCTGACAGCTAGTGGACTCACTCCACCGACACTCTGTGTCCAGAAGACATGCCCTGTATCCTAAGCGCAATTGCAATGACACTCCTAGTCCAGAAGGTATATACCACGCCAGCTGTGTCCAGACATGTGGTGTTTTGACAGCTGTATCTGGACGCATTGTACCTTGACAGCTGTGTCTGGATGCATTGCGCCCTGATAGCTGCCTCTGAACACATTGCACCTTGATAGCTATATCTGGATATGTGGTGTCATGGCATACGTCATCCGGATATCATCTGCCTTGACACCCTGTATCCGGAAGACATGTGCTGCATCAAGTAGATTAATGCCCTAACACTCCTCGTCCAGAACATGTATACCATAGCAGCTATAGCCTGCATCAGGAAAAAAAAAATTGCGTCCTGAGCGTCCGGACGCACTAGACGCACTGGACGTTTCAGACGCAACCTGCTTAACTAGGACGCAGATCGCTACAGCACCGTGCATCCGAACGCAGATCTCCACAGCATCTGCTTACCGAACGGAGCGTCGCAGGGCATTTTCCTTCTCGGCACAGCTGTGTCAGGGCATTATCCTTCTGGACGCAGCTGTGTCAGGGTGTTTTCCTTCTGGACGCAGCCGTGTCAGGGAATTTTCCTTCTGGACGCAGCCGTGTCAGGGCATTTTCCTACTGGATGCGGCTGGAAGACGCATGTCATGGCACCACGTTTATGCTGGCTGTCAAGGCATGGAACATCGCAGCAAATACTTAGGTCGCATTCGCAAACACGTAGCGGGTTCCAGGCATAGTGACTCAGTCCAGTTCTATTCTTTATATCTACGGTATGTACATCTATATATGCTACTACACACTTCGGATTTCCAGCAAAAGCACCCAGCGTCACACCCATCGCCGCGATCATCACATGCAGTAATGCTGTTTTGACGTGCGTAGCATTGCTCTGCGTGTGGGAAACAAAGGAAAGTTGGCAAATACGACACGACGTAATGAGCACGACGACTATGAGGAGGATGGCGATGAGGATGCCGATGGCGAGAACGATAGTGAGTAGGACGTGGCGTGTATAATGGCAAGCTTTGTGACATGGTTAGCACAGCTCTCAGAGTGACAGAGACACCGGGAAGTTGTAGAATACACAGTGACGAGTACGATGTCAATGAGGACGCCAGCGGCGAGGACGATAGCTAGTAGGATGTGGCGACTATCAGAGCGAGTAAGACGCGGCGAGGACGATAGCGAGTAGGACATGACGACTATGAGAGCGAGTAAGATGCGGCGAGGGCGATAGCGAGTAGGACGCGGCGAGTATGATGGCGAGGTTTGGGACATGGTTAGCACAGCTCTCAGAGTGACAGGAACAGCGACGGGTACTATTACAATACGATGTGACGAGTACGATGTCGATGAGGAGGATGTCGATGAGTTTGATGGCAGTGAGAATGGGGGCGAGTATGATCGAAACGTGAAGGACAACGACCAGTATCTAGGACGAGGTGAAAGGAGAAGAAAAAAGGGGTCTATTTAGGAGCGATGAGCAAGCCGAACCTTGCGTAAGCACAAGTGTTAGTAATGGCTTGGCACTTTGCATTGACATCATACTCACCGCGTCCTACTCGCTATTGTCCTCACCGCGTCTTACTCGCTCTCATAGTCACCACGTCCTACTCGCTATCATCCTTGCCGCCGGCATCCTCATTGACATCGTACTCGTCACTGTGTATTCTACAACTTCCCGGTGTCTCTGTCACTCTGAGAGCTGCGCTAACCATGTCACAAAGCTCGCTATCATACTTGCCGTGTCCTACTCACTATTGCCCTCACTGCGTCTTACTCGCTCTCATAGTCGCCACGTCCTACTCGCTATCGTCCTCGCCATGTCTTACTCGCTCTCATAGTCGCCACGTCCTACTCGCTATCGTCCTCGCTGCCGGTGTCCTTATTGACATCGTACTTGTCACTGTGTATTCTACAACTTCCCAGTGTCTCTGTCACTCTGAGAGCTACGCTAACCATGTCACAAGGCTCGCCATTATACTCGCCGCATCCTACTCACTATCGTCCTTGCCGCGTCTTACTCGATCTCATAGTCGCCACATCCTACTCGCTATCGTCCTCGCCACCGGCATCCTCATTGCCATCCTCCTCATAGCGATTCTGCTCATCGCGTCATGTCGTATTTGCCAACTTTCCTTTGTTTCTGACACACAGAGCAATGATATGCGCGTCAAAACAGCATTACTGCATGTAATGATCGCGGCGATGGGTGTGACGCTGGGTGCTTTTGCTGGAAACGCGAAGTGTGTAGTAGCATATATAGATGTACATACCGTAGATATAAAGAATAGAACTGGACTGAGTCACTATGCCTGGAACCCGCTGTGTGTTTGCGAATGCGACACGAGTATTTGCTGCGACGTTCCGTGCCTTGACAGCCAGCCTGACTGTGCTGCCATGACACGACGCGTCCAGTAGGAAAATGCCCTGACACGGCTGCGTCCAGAAGGAAAATGCCCTAACACGGCTGCATCCAGAAGGAAAATGCCCTGACATGGCTGCGTCCAGAAGGAAAATACCCTGACACAGTGCGTCCAGAAAGGAAATACCCTGCCACGCTCCATCCGGTAAGCAGATGCCGTGGCAATCTGGATCTGGACGTACGGTGCCGTGGCGAGCTGCGCCCGAATTTACATTGCCTGTGCGTTTTGTGTTGGGAGCGGTATGTGCGCTGACAGGGTGCGTCCAAAGCGTCCCGAGTGCCTGGTGCGTCTGGACGCAGCCTGTGCTTCCAGATGCAGATTTTTTTTCCTGATGTGACGTATGGTATCCTGGTATGCTGTGTCCTGATGCATGGTGCTCTGGCGTTCTGCCTCCGAATATAGACCACTGTGGTAGCTACGTTCATACGCTGCATGCCATAGTAAGCTGCATCCAGGTTAGCGAGGTTGCATTCAGAAAGTCTTGACCATCTGATGCATCCGGATGCTCTACATCAGGAAAAAAATATTTCGCGCTAGGAGCGTGTACATGTTTCCAGCGCTTGTAACACTTTCACCGAAAACCCCTCTTGCATATGCGGAGATTCTCAGAAATCAGCGTTGTAATGAAAAATATTCGTAACATTGCAAAATTTTCTTACCTTGACAGATACCAGCAGTCTCCATTACCAATGAGACACTGCGTTTATTAACGATAACCCCCTACTGCGTACGTACTCGCTACGTGTAGACTATACTCTCTGCGTGGTGACGCCAACACCAGACGTTTCCCTTATCAACGCAGCATTGCATTTTGTCAGAAATATGGGTTGAGGTCCAGCCTAGGCTTGACGAGGCCACGGCACTCAGTTGCGTCCGGAAGGCATCAGGTGGCGGAGGTGGCAATTCGCCACTGGTGACGCGGCAAGCCGCCACCGGCGACATCTACACCGGAGGGGGCAAGTTGCCACCCTGGGTATCTGGACGAGTCAGTGATGTGTAATGGGCTTGCTTCTGCATGTATATATAGAGAGCGGTCCTCCTGCTATGGTGAAAAAGATCAAGCAATGGAGTTCCTACACACCCTATCACTCGAATATTTTAACAGGTTATGAGCCCTGATTGAATGCTCGCCCAATCCGCAACGCAACACGTCGATATTCGCACCCTCGTATCCGACCAATAGTCTCCATACTTTATCCTCAATCCTTTTGAGCCTCTTTGCCAAACTTTAGTTATTGTTACACTGGAGACGAGTGGAGGGAGACAGAACCCGGGAAGACCAGAAGAGGGGAAGAGACTTCAGGAGAGGGGAGCGGAATGCGGAATGACTTTACTCCGGTCGTACCCGCTGGGAAGCGAACCTCGGGTTCAGAGAGTCTAGGCGGGATATAAGGAACGGGATTAAGAGTTACGGCCGTAAGGGACGGACTTAAGACCTTAATCCCAGAGGTGCGGAGAGATTGCAGGGAAGGGGAACAACCTCACTCCGGTTAAACCCAAAGCTGCTTGAGAACCCCTCCTACCCTTATCAACACCCCAGCCAGGACCAATGAACCCCCCCCGTGGCCCCAGGGGCCTCGGGGGAACCTGGGGCCGAATCACCAGGTCTCACCCGGGCTCTAACGGATATAAAGAGGGAAGGAAAAACCTCAAAAAACGAGAAACTCCAGCACGAACATCCTCACCAAGACTACCACCGAAACCCACACACAAGATCTAAGATTATTCCGTTGTGAATTATCGAAAGTAGCCTGATTACCTTTGATCCTCACCCTACTCCGGTTACGACCTAACCCCAGTGTCACACTATAATCTTAAATCTCAAAATCACCCTACTTTCATAACTCGCTTCAACGCTACCTACTTCAAAAAGCCACCTCTATCCACTCGAGATGTCTACCACTTCCGACTACAATATGCTCCGTCTGGAGGCCCCCCGCGGTCTCTTACAGATCACAAACGAGGAGGAATCCCAGGAGGAAGCCCTGGAAATCGCCAACCCAGTAGGATGGATGCGGGCCATGGCCAACCATCAGCAGCAGGCGGAACTGGATCTACGCCAGCTACTAGACGTCTGTGGCAACACCATGGACCGAACGGACCGGCGCATTCGGCGGATTGAGGCAGCCTACACCCGCCTGGCTCAAGGCGCGCAATACGTCTACGAGCAACTGGAAGCCAAGGAGCTAATCTCGGGGGATTGGGTAAGAAACGAACTAATGGTGGCGGCTAACTCGTACCAGGCATTCACCCGACAGGTGTAACGGCTAGGTCAGGCAAGGCTCCCGACGGGGAAACAGGACAGGGACAGGGACGGGGTCAAGGACAAGAGTCGGCGCGCGGCGGCGGCCGAGGACAGGACACAGACAAGGGCGGCGCGCGGC